>WNGA01002113.1_pt1 | contig 37112 bp, 36 predicted proteins | sample 5400061 | NCBI WGS metagenome assembly WNGA01 (sample SAMN13153366, study PRJNA577476) | soil metagenome | isolation source: 100 cm soil or saprolite under grassland replicate 2 | place: USA:California | collected 2016-06-15
GTGGATCGGTCAGGACAACTTCGAGTGGGTGGTGGAAGCAGTCGCCGAAATGGCCATCCGTAAGGCCCGCGAGCACGTTCCCGGTAGGGACAATCTAAGCTGGGGCAAGTACCTGCAAGCTGCGGTGACGCGACGCTCGTTGGGCGAACTCGCCTGAGTGGCGTGTCATTTTGAGCGGACCGAAGCGGAGTCGACGGATCCCGCGATCTGGCCATCAAGTTTCGCAACCGGGAATCCCTCGACGGCGCTCGGGATGACAGTGCGTTGTTTTTGAGGGACATTTGCTCGCCGCCATCATCGAATGAAGGACCACACGTTCACTCTGGGAATCGAAGAGGAGTTCGCGATCATCGACCCCGAGACTCGCGAGCTGCGTTCGCATATCCACGAAATTCTCGAAGGCGGAAAAATCACGCTCAAAGAGCAGATCAAACCGGAGATGCACCAGTCGGTCGTTGAGCTGGGCACCGAAATTTGCGATTCCATTGCTTGTGCGCGCGATCACGTCACTGCACTGCGCACGAAACTGGCGGAGTTGGCGGCGCGCAGCGGGTTAAAAATCGCGTCGATGGGGACGCATCCCTTCTCACACTGGCGCGATCAGCTCATCACTGAAGGCGAGCGTTACCAGGAAATCCTCAAGGACATGCAGTCACTGGCGCGTGCCAATCTGATTTTCGGATTGCATGTGCACGTTGGCATTCCCAATCGGGAGACGGCAATCCACGTGATGAATCAAGCCCGCTATTTTCTGCCGCACCTATACGCGCTGTCCGTCAACTCACCATTCTGGGTGGGTCAAAATACGGGACTGAAAGGTTATCGCCTTAAAGTATTCGAGCGTTTTCCCCGCACCGGCATCCCGGATTCGTTCGAGTCGCTCTCTGAATATGAGGATTACTGCAAGCTACTGGTTAAGACTGGTTGCATCGACAACGCCAAGAAAATCTGGTGGGACATCCGGTTGCATCCGTTCTTCGACACGCTGGAGATGCGCGTGTGCGACGCGCAATCGCGCGTGGACGACACACTGGCGATCGCGGCACTTATCCAGGCCGTAATTTCAAAACTGCACAAACTGCTGCACCAAAACATTACCTTTCGGATTTACCGGCGCCGTCTTCTTGATGAGAACCGCTGGCGCGCCGCGCGCTATGGCATCGACGGAAAATTGATCGACTTTGGCAAGGAAGCCGAAGTGGACGAACGGAGCCTGTTAAACGAACTGCTTGAGTTCGTTTCGACCGAAGTCAAGGAACTCGGCAGCGAGAGAGAAATGGCGCATATCGAGCGGATCATCCACGAGGGTACCGGCGTCGTCGAGACGTACGAAGGCTTAGCATTGCCTCAGTAACTCCGACTGAAACCTCGGCTTCGCTACAAAACGCGTTGGGCGTTCAGAGCGCCTTGTAATCCACAGAAATCGTCCGGTAAACGAGGTTATCGTGTTGCGCTGAGAAATAAAACAGCTCGAGCATCGTGGTCCCGACCATCCATTGATATCCGACCAGTGTTTGAATCACCTCGGTGTCGTGGTCGCGAGAACGTGACACCAGTTTTCCGGTGCCGTACTTTTCGTCGAAGTATTTGCGAATTTCTCCCATCCGCTGGTTGTAACGTTCGATGGACCAGTCGGGGTATTCGTATTGCAGTTCCACCGCCATGAGCGCTCTCGCTTTAAACGTAAATACGGTGCGCTTGAGCCCGGGATGAATCAGCCCCTCCACGGTCCAAACTTCGCGGTTCTCTTTCTTTTCCCGCGAAACTAATTTGGCTTTGGCGCCGTGCAGCACCGCCTCTACGCGAGCCATTGAATCGTTCCAACGAAACCCGAACGGCGGCACCAATTCATCAGCGGCACGTGAGTGTTGCGCGGAAAAAATAAAAGAGGTGATTAAGCCAATCAAAAAAAATTGGCGGATCCTCGGCTGGTTTGGACGGGTAACGCACATCGAAACACGCCCAATGGTATCGATATCGGTTGCCTGCATCTACAATTTGCTGAGCGTTTACTCTCCGCTCGCAGAGGCGAGAAATTGCGCGCACAGGCGAATTCGGTCAACTCGGGATGCGCAGCCAATCAGCAGCGAAGTCCGTTCGTTGCGGCGATCGCGAATCCGTCGCGGCTGGCTCACGAAATTTTTTCAATCCACTGTTTCTTGTTTTCGCGACGACACGCGTGCTTCATTTTCCCAGTCAAGAAAATTTTTTTGTCGTAATCGAAAATAAAATTCATTTTTTTCTTGTCGCTTTCGCAACTGATTTCTAGTCTCAAGCCCGCTGGCGAGGACAACCACAAAGCGTGTGTGAATAAGTTGTGAACATGTTTGAAAAACTTCCGGCGGCAAGAATGAACAATAGGGAAAACTCCTCGACAGACCGATTGATTGCTGCTGCGCGCGAGCTTCGTGGTAAACATACGCTGCGCGACGCCTCGATGCATTTTCCCTCGTATTTACGCCTTTTTGGCATTTTTTTTAGACTGTTGATCTCCGAATCATACTGGGGCGCAGCGCGATTATTGGCCAGTTGCTGCAGGCGATTTCGCACGGCACAGGCCAATGTGGCGTTTCTGTAACACTGTTAACAACTTCTGTATGGACAAGAAATGCGCGCAGCTGTGGCAGCAATTATCGGCCGCTCTCAAGCCACAGATTAGCGCGGATAGTTTTAAACGCTGGTTTTCTACCGTCGGGTTAGTGGAGGCAAAGGAGAAATCGATCACGCTTACTGTTCCAAACAACATTTACCAGCTCTGGATCGAGAGTAATTACATGCCAGCATTGCAGAATGCGATCATCGTCACGTTTGGCGGTCCGCGTTCGGTGAAGTTTTGCGCCCCGTCGGCGGCTGGCGCGCAAACATCTGCGGAAGATTCCGCCACGGTGAAAGAAGCGTTGCCTGCGCCTCAAGTGGACGCGCGGCCAGGCGCAACTGTTCCGGGACTCAATCCACGAAACACCTTCGAATCTTTCGTAGTCGGCCCGAATAACGAAATCGCGCACGCAGCCAGTCTCGCTGTCGCGCAAGCGCCGGCGCGGACGTACAATCCCCTCTTCATTTACGGTGGCGTGGGTCTGGGCAAGACCCATCTAATGCAAGCCATTGGCCAGTTCGTTTGGGCGAAAAAGAAAAACATGAAGGTGATCTACGTGTCGAGTGAGCTATTCATCAACGAGTTCATCGATGCGATCCAGCATAGTAATCTGGTCAAATTCCGTAAGCGTTATCGGCAAGCCGACCTTCTCTTGATTGACGACATTCAATTCCTCGGTGGTAAAGAGCGCTCGCAGGAGGAATTTTTCCATACGTTCAACACGCTCTTTGACGGACATAAACAGATCGTGCTGTCCAGCGACCGTCCCGCTTCAGAAATCGCGAATCTGGAGCACCGCCTGGTATCGCGGTTTGAGTGGGGGCTAACCGCCGAGCTTCAGCCGCCCGACATCGAAACGCGGCTCGCCATTCTGCGAAAAAAGGCGGACAGCATGCAGATCAAATTGCATGAAGACGTTTTCCAATTCCTCGCCACCCGTATCCGGACAAACGTGCGTCGTCTGGAGGGCGCGCTCATGCGTGTCGCTTCCTTTGCATCACTCAGCGGCAGGGAACTGACCAACGAAACGGTGGAGCATTTGCTAAAGGACATTCTGCAGGAAGAAGGCCGGCAATCGATCACCATCGAACAAATTCAGCGGCGCGTAGCCGAACACTTTGACGTGCGTCTCGCCGATATGACGAGCAAGCGTCGCCCGGCCAGCATCGCTTTTCCACGCCAGGTCGCGATGTATCTGGCGCGCGAACTTACGAAGGCATCCCTAAATGAAATCGGCGACGCGTTTGGCGGGCGCGACCATGGCACTGTGCTGCACGCCTGCAAGCTGGTGAAGAAACGAATAGCCGAGCAGGACAACATTCGCCAGACGATCTCGTACATCGACAGCTCCCTCCAGCGGTAGGGGCCGCAGCGCGTGCAAGCCTGCAAGGGCCAGAAATGAGAGATTGCGGTTGCCGAATAAAATCTAAGGCTTTACATCTTAGGCTGCTTGCTGGTCACCATGAAATTTAGCGTTACCAAGGAAAAACTCCTCGAAGCCCTGCAACAGGTGCAAAACGTAGTGAGCACCCGTACCACGCTGCCCATTCTTTCCAATGTTTTGCTACAGGCTAACGAGACCGAATTACATCTGACAACCACCGATCTGGACGTTGGCGTGCGAGGCGCTTGCGAAGCGCACGTGGACAAACCAGGAGCGACGACCCTACCGGCGCGGCGTGTTTTCAACATCATCCGCGAACTGCCGTCGAGCGAGATTCAGATCGATGTCGATGGAAAAAATGCCGCGTCGATCCGTAGCGGCCAAAGCTTCTTTAAGATTCTCGGTCTGCCAGAGGACGAATTTCCGCCGCTACCAAAATTCGAAGGGGCGAAAGTCGTGACGATGCGGCAGAAAGATTTGCGTGACGGTTTGCGCAAAACTTCCTACGCGATTTCTACCGATGAAACCCGTTACGTGCTCAACGGCGTCCTGTTCAGTTTTAAGGACAACAAGCTAACGCTGGTAGCAACCGATGGGCGGCGCCTCGCTATGGCGGAAATTGAACTGGAATTCCCGCGAAGCCACGAATCGGACCTGATTGTTCCGACCAAAGCAGTCACGGAATTGCAGCGTCTGCTTACCGATGACGGCGACGTAAAGGTGAGCATGAGCAATGGCCAGATTGCATTCGATCTAAACAAGACGCTGCTCGTCTCCAAATTGATCGAAGGCAATTATCCGAACTATCGCCAGGTCATTCCAGGCGAGGCGAAAGAGCGCGTAAAACTCGAGCGCGAAATGTTTTTAAATTCACTGAGGCGCGTTTCGCTTCTGGCCAGTGACAAGTCGCACTCGGTGAAACTGAATTTCAGCAAGAACAATCTCGATATAACCGCAAACACGCCGGAGGTCGGTGAAGCGAAAGAGTCACTGGCCGTTCCTTATAAGGGGCGTGAGTTTTCCATCGCGTTTAATCCGGAGTTTCTAATGGCGCCGCTGCGCGCGCTCTCGGAGGACGAAGTGTTTCTCGATCTAATCGACGAGATGAGCCCTGGAGTTGTGAAAATTCAAACCCCATTCCTTTACGTCATAATGCCAATGCGCATCAGCTCCTGAGCAATCTTTCGAGTGGTGTAGCCACCGGCCTGTGGCCGGTTAGTGGGAAATGCTTTCTGACTCAGAGAGACGGGCCATAGGGCCGTGGCTACAGTTACATCGCTCGAGACTCGGTTCACAAAACTCGGCGCTGCGGCATCGCTGATTGTACCATCATTAATTCGGTGACGTTCTCCGGGGTGAGCAAGCCGACCAGCCGTTTCATGCGATCCAGCACGGGCACGGCCGGGCAATCGCACTCCTGCATAATGCGAAAGGCATCTTCGAATCGTGTGCCGGTTGTGACCGTCGGAATGTCGCGCCGCATCACGTCGCCCACACGAAGCGTGGGATCGTTTTTGCGCAATGCCGAGATGAGATCATGACGGGTTAATAATCCAGCGACGTTCCCGGTTTCGTCCATGACCGGAAAATCATGCTGCGAAGTCGCAAGCAACGCGTCCACCGCTTCTTCGAGCGTCGCATCTGCTGCCAGCGTGCGGAACTCGCGCACCATTGCGCTGGAAACCGGAAACCGGCGCGAGACATCTTTCATCTGCGCCAGCGCTGCCTCTTGCGAGGCGCCGATGTAAACGAATAACGCAACGAAGATTAACATAAACCAGTTCGGATTGAGCAAGCCGATGAAGCCGAACACGAACGCAAATCCCTGCCCAACAGTCGCGGCGACCTGCGTGGCGCGCACATAACTCATATGCGTGGCGAGGAGGGCGCGTAGCACCCGGCCCCCGTCCATTGGAAACGCGGGCAGCAGATTAAACAGAAGCAACACAACATTCATTGTGAATAAGAGATCAGGAATGCTGGTGATAGTGGTCGGTGGATAATCCCATGAACCACCGCCGATGAACGCGCCGAGCGCGATCAGCGCGGTCACAGCCGGACCTGCTGCCGCGATGACTAGTTCCTGCACCGGCTCGTCCGGGATACGTTCCAATCGCGCCACACCGCCGATGGGCAACAGCGTGATGTCAGGTGTGTTGATCCCGAAAGCTTTCCCCGCCAAAGCGTGCCCGAACTCGTGCAACACCACGCATGCGAATAACAACAGAATGAACAAGACCCCGTCGACTACTGCGGACGAGCCGCCCTCGGTATAATAGGCAAGTGCGAGCCACGCGATCAGCAGCAGAAATGTGATGTGAATCCGCAATTGGATCCCGGCAATACGAAGGATTGGAATCGACCAGCCCATGCGAATTAGTGTCCTCTCTGATTAAATCGCGCGCCAGCGCTGTTTTACAGTCCAATTAACTCCATGCAGCTTTTTGACGTTGCAATCGTCGGCGGCGGGCCCGCCGGATCGAGCTGCGCCTCGTTTTGTGCAACGGCCGGTTTACAATCCCTGGTACTCGACCGGGAAAAATTTCCGCGCGAGAAAGTGTGCGGCGACTGTTTGAATCCGTCGTGCTGGCCTGTCTTGGAGCGGCTGGAGCTCGCGGACCGAGTGCGGGATTTGCCGCATTCGAAACTATGTTCGGTGGAGTTCATCTCGATCAATGGGCGCGGAGTGACTGTCGATCTTCCATCCGGCGCCGATGGCGAGATTTCCGTGAAACGCAGCCTCTTCGACGACCTGCTTTCAAGGCGGGCTCGTGAGCTCGGCGCGAACGTTCACGAACAAACCACTGTGACCGGATTAAGCAGAAACGACCACTGGAACATTGAAACTGATTCCGGCGATTCTTTTCAGGCCCGGATATTAATCGGTGCGGATGGACGCAACTCTACGGTGGCGCATTTGTGCAATTTGTTGCCGCGTCCTGCGCGCGAACGTGTGGCGTTACAGGCGCATATCCCGCTGCCGCGAGACTTTGGGAACCGCATCGTTCTACAATTTCTGCGCGAAGGCTATTCGGGCCAGGCTTCAGTAAATGAGACTCAGTTAAATCTCTGCCTCGTCGGCACACCACCGACAATTTCGAAATTGCGTCGGTGGGCGGAACGCCAATTTCAGCTGCCCGCCGATCAAGGCTGGCGTACGATTACGCCGCTAACACGTTCGCCAGTTCCCTGCGCTCATGAAAATCTCTTCTTCGTCGGGGACGCTGCGCGCGTGGTCGAACCATTCACGGGCGAAGGAATTTATTACGCCCTGCGCTCGGGCGAACTGGCCGCAAACGCGGTCGCAAAAATTGTTCGCGGCGAGAATCGGACCGCGGCGTTGCACGAATTTGGTCGCGCTTACGCCCAAACGTATCGCGGACGTTTATGGATTAATCGCCTCTCGCGCGCGGCGGTCTTGCGACCGCAGCTCGGCTCGCTGTTCGTTCACGCCGCGCGAATTCGTCCCGAAATCATCAAGTTTCTGACCGCGAAGATCGTTGAAAAACGACGAAACTGACAGTCTCCCGTGTGGCAGCGTCCTGAGGAACCTGTCAACTTCCCCTACAGGGGCGGCGTCTGGAGTCATCCGAAAGAGGCTTGCCTTGCCGCTTTCACCGTGTTCGCCATCAGCATCGCGATGGTCATTGGCCCAACGCCGCCCGGCACGGGTGTAATCGCGCTGGCCTTCTTTGACACCTCGTCAAATGCAACGTCGCCCACGAGCCGGTAGCCGCGCTCGTTTGCGGCGTCTTCGACACGATTAATTCCGACGTCAATAACGACAGCGCCTTCGCGAATGTGATCAGCTTTGAGAAATTCTGCGCGTCCAATCGCCGCAACAACAATGTCAGCCGAACGCGTAATCTGCGCGAGATTCCGGCTGCGGGAATGCACAACGGTCACCGTCGCGTTGCCGTTTTTGTTTTTTTGCATCAGCAGTAGTGCCAAAGGTTTGCCAACGATCATGCTGCGGCCGAGGACCACAACGTGAGCGCCGTCTACCTCGACGTCGCTTTCCAGAAGCAAACGTTGCACGCCGAGCGGCGTGCACGGCACAAATCCGCTCGCGTCCTCGAGCACGAGCTTGGCGACATTTTCCGGGTGAAATCCGTCCACGTCCTTCCGCGGGTCCAGCGCGCGCACGATTGCCGCTTCGTCGATATGCTCCGGCGGTGGCGACTGAACAAGAATACCGTGAATGGTCGAATCGCGGTTGAATTCCTCGACCCGCGCCAGCAGTTCAGCCTGCGTGGTTGAAGCGGGCAGCTCCAGTTTCACTGAGTGCAAGCCAAGATCGCGGCACATTTTGTCTTTCGAACGCACATAAGCGCGCGAAGCCGGATTATCTCCAACGAGGATCACAGCGAGGCCGGGCGTCACTCCTCGTGCTTTCAGTTCTGCGATGTCATGGCGAAGTTCGACGTAAACTTTCTCGGCAACAGCGCGACCGTCGATAAGTTTTGGCATAGGGAAGCGACAATCCTGCCCAGCGAGCACGCGCCACGCAAGCGCACTTTGCTGTAGCCGCGTCGCTTTGAGACGCGCAACCGCAAGCATGGCAAACGCCTCAGCGACACGCTTGCCGCAGGCAAGCGGCTACAAGATCCGCTTAGCGCATTTCAACCAGCGACATCATCGCGTCCTGTACGCGGCGACGTTCGGCCTCGAATTCCTCGGGTGTACTGGTCGGTTTGACACGAAGCGGTCGGCTGATCAGCACCCGCACTTTCGAAAATGGTTTCGGGATGATGAACCGGTCCCAGCTTCCCAGACGCCAGCAGCGCGAATATTCCAGATTCATTGGCAATACCAGCGCGTCCGATTTCTGCGCCAGAAAGACGATGCCTGGCCCGAGTTCGTAAGCTGGGCCGCGTGGACCGTCAGGTGTGATTACCACGTCGCGCCCTGACGCAAGCTCCTCCGTAAGCTGACGAATTGCGCTCGCGCCCAGACGCGAGCTGGAGCCGCGAATCACATCGTAGCCAAAACGGTGAATGGCATCGGTCAGCAAATCGCCATCGCGGCTGGCGCTGATCAGCGCCGCGCCAGGACGATTTGGAAAAAACCGTCGCAAGACCAAGGGGAAAATTAGCAACCGATTATGCCAGAGCGCGCCGATATAATTTTCCGTCACCGGTTTCCCGAGGATGCCCGCCCGATCGTCAACGTGATAACGCAACGTACGCTCCCAGACCCGCAACAAATGAACTCCAAACGCGATCAGCCATCGCGCAAGCCTGCCTTCGATCTTCAACTTTTCTTGCGCGACGTTTTCGCCGACCCCTTTTTTTCACCCCAACGATATGCACCCTGGCTGGGCAACCCGATTTGGTCGAGGATGCGCCAAACCACTGTATCGACGATGGCGGTAAGAGAACTGGGACGACTGTAGAACGAGGGAATCGCCGGGAGAACAATCGCGCCAGCTTCAAGCAAAGTCACGACGTTGCGGGCGTGAATCAAATTCCACGGGGTTTCCCGGGGGACGAGAATCAGTTTCCGTCGTTCCTTCAAGAAGACATCGGCCGCGCGCAGGAGCACGCTGTCGCTGGAACCGGAAGCGATTCGCCCCAGAGTGGCCATCGAACAAGGGACGATCACCATCGCGTCGAATCGCGCTGAGCCGCTAACAAACGGCACGTTCATGTCACCTTCAGAATGGTGCGAAACTTCCGCAGGAATTTTGAAATCATCCAGCTCCTGCTTCGCAACCTCTCTCGCGTACTCGCTCATAACGAGATGCACCTCGTGCGCCGCGCAATCGATTTGCTCAAGCAAGCGTTGCAGATAGATCGCTCCGCTTGCACCAGTCGCGGCGATTACCAGTTTCACAAGAGCGATAAGTAATACGGCAGCATGTCTTGCCAGTAGTTCCAGTCGTGTCCGCGCCACCTTCCGTCATCGAGCCAATGCTTGATACCCTTGGAATTCAAAACTCCGGATAATCGATAGGATTCGTCGCGCGTAACGTCCCATTCCCCAGTGCCGATGATGATGGCCATGTGGTTGTATTTCCACGGGTCAGGCATGTTCGGGAGATATTCGTACGGGCTGTTGAAGTAAATGTTGTCGTCGTGATAACCGTCGAAGAACGAGCTGATATCGAACGACCCGCTCAAGCTGATGAGAAGATTGACGGCGTCGGGATGACGAAAGGCAATGTTTGCTGCATGGTAAGCACCCAAGCTGGCGCCGCAGACTGCTACCCGATTGGCAGAACATTCACGCCCTGCCAGATCGAACACGTCACGAACGATCACATTTTCGTAGGCGTTATGCGTCCGCATTCTATCGGCGGGATGAATCGATTTGTTGTAAAAGCTTTGCAGATCGATTCCGTCCGGGCAGTAAACCGTGACCTTCCCATTGTCGATGTAAGACGCCATGGCTCCGACAAGCCCAAAGTCCTTGTTTTCGTAATAACGGGCTCCTGATGTCGGAAAGAGAACCAGAGGCAAACCGCGTTTGTCACCGAAAACAAGCATCTCAAACTCGCTGCTTAGCCAGGGCGAGTACCATTTGATATACCGTTCGTTCATGAATTGGCGCGAGCATCTTGATGGCGAGCCAATGAAATCGCAAGCGAAAGGGTTGCACTACAGTTGATCTGCGCGAAGCATCTCGTTTTCGTGACCAAACACACGCTTACTGGCAATATCAAACGACATCGCGCTTTCCACTCCAAGGTACTGGGAAATCGACGCGATGTGCTCGTCTACTTGCCTCCCGGTTATCGGCGTTTTTCGTTGAGACGTTACCCGGTTTTGTATCTTCACGACGGGCAAAACGTTTTCGACGCTGCCACTTCGTTTGCCGGAGTCGAGTGGGGAGTCGATGAAACTGCGCAGCGTTTGATCCATCGAAAACTAATCGAGCCGCTCATCATCGTGGCCGTGGCCAACATTGGCGAAGAAAGAGTCCATGAATACGCACCTACGCCGGCGGTGATCGAACCGAAAGATCACCCGAGAAAACACAGCCGCGGCCTGGCTCGCATTTACGGACAATTCTTGATCGAAGAATTGAAGCCGTTCATCGACAGAAAATATCGAACCAAGCCGGAGGCAGAATTTACCGGACTCGGTGGATCATCGCTCGGTGGTTTGGCCACGCTGGCAATTGGAATTTTTTATTCAGAGGTTTTCACGCGTTTAATTGTGATGTCCCCATCGATTTGGTGGGACGACTACGCAATTTTCCGCTTGGTGGGAATCTTGGGTGAAAAGCCGCCGCTGAAAATCTGGCTCGACAGCGGCACGGCTGAGCCGGGCTGGGAACTGGCGCGCGAGTTATGCAAGTACTTAGTGGACAAAGGCTGGCACCCTGGTTTCGATCTAGCTTACCTCGAGATCAAGGGTGCCGATCACAGCGAAGCAGCCTGGGCAGCGAGAGTCGAACCGGCGCTGCGCTTTTTATTTCCGCGGCCAAAATAAAACTGTAGCTGCTTCCCTGTGGCAAGCGTGAGGCTGATGTGACGTATATGTCTGCGTCGCCCACAGGGCGACGGCTACAGACTCGCTACCGGCGGCGCTGGAGACGGATTCGGTGGCAACGGTTCAGGTGGAGGTACAGGCGGCGGCGGAGTTGGTCTGGGCGGAGAGGGATTCTGTGGCATGGAGCTCTCGTTAAAGAATCGCTTTTACTGCAGCGGTTTGCCGTAAACCTGATAAACGCGAACAGAGCCGCCCACAAAATCCCAGTCCTTTTGATACGAGAAAGCGCGATCGTACGCAGACCAGGTAAGCTCGCGCGGCGACTCTGGATGATTTGGATCGTATACGAGATAGCGATCAACCCCGGGATTCGGCGATGAAGATTTCAGCTTATAAATCAAAACTGAGTGATTAATGCTGAACCGGGGATAAGTTGTAAGAAATGCGATGAACAACTCGCCGCGCGCCAACGCCGCATTCAATCGAGCGTGAGTCTGTTCCTGGTAGCCGGCACCCTCTCGAAAAATCATCCGGACATTGCTGACTCGAAAGTAACTCGGCCAACCATGCCCGATGTTTAATTGCACGAGTTCGCGACGGGCCTTGCTCATTTCCTTCAGGTCCTTGTATCCCGGAAAGACAATTCGTTGATTTTCCGGCAACGGCTCCGTCCAAGCCGGCTGGCGTGTGACAGTGCGAATGCGAGCCGCCAGCGACGCGTCATCCAAGGGAGTACTTCGGGGCTCGAACCGCGCAAATTTCTTGAATTGGGCGGCCGTGCGGCACATCACAAAGCAGTGACGTTTATAAGCGTCTTTCTTCGTCGCTGACGGTTTTCGCAAAGAAGCGTGTCCCTCGTGATACTCGAACACCGTTTGATTAGCGAAAGCGAACGCGTCGCGATCGAAATGGAACTCCGACCCTGCGCCGCCGGCACGCGCGAACGCGACAGCGACAAAAGCACCGAGCCACCAAGCCCCCACCGATTTACCCCAGGTCCCGAACATCACATCAAACGCGAGCCGGGGCCGTGACGGTTTTTCCTTCGGAAAACACACCCAGACGGCGAAATTTCTGATATCGCTTCTTCAACAATTCCGCGACCGGAATCTGAGAAATTCGCTTCAAGCTCCGGCGCAACGCTTCTCCAAGGTTCGCAGCGGCAGAATCATAATCGCGGTGCGCGCCGCCATGCGGCTCGGTAATAATTTCGTCAACCACCTCGAGTTTCAAAAGATTCTGCGCCGTCAATTTAAGCGCCTCAGCGGCTTCAGCAGCATGTTTTCGGTCTCTCCACAAAATGGCGGAGCAGGCTTCCGGACTAATCACTGAGTAATAAGCGTTCTCGAAAATCAAAACGTGATCTGCAACCCCGATGCCGAGCGCGCCTCCCGAGCCACCCTCACCGATCACTGCGGCAATGACGGGGACGCGCAGCTTCATCATCTCACGAAGGTTCACAGCGATTGCCTCAGAAATGTGGCGCTCCTCCGATCCGACACCTGGAAAAGCGCCTGGCGTATCGATGAGGGAGATCACTGGCATCCCAAATTTTTCCCCGAGACACATCAAGCGCAGGGCCTTGCGATAGCCCTCCGGATGTGCACACCCGAAGTTGCGCATCACGTTCTCCTTGGTGTTGCGCCCCTTTTGGTGACTGATAACGACGCAACGCTGGCCGCCGAGCATCGCCATTCCGCATGGCATTGCGCGATCGTCGGCAAAGCGGCGGTCGCCGTGCAATTCAACCCAGTTCGTAAAACAGCGTTGGATGTAATCGAGCGCGAACGGTCTTTGACTGTGCCGGGCGATTTGGACCCGCTGCCAGGCCGTCAAATTGTCGTAAACATGACGGCGCGTTTCCCGAAGCTTTGCCTCAAGTTCCTTCACCGCCGAGCCGAGATCGACGTCATGCTTTGTGGAATGACTCTTTAAATCCTGCAGCCGCCGTTCCAATTCAAAGATCGGCTTTTCAAAATCGAGCGGTTGCCATTCCATGGGTGTTAAAGTGTTGAAGCGTTAAAGTGGGATCCGTTCTTTGTCATTCTCAGCGAAGCGAAGAATCTCTGATTATTCGTCGGGGTTGACCTGCTGCAAGCCCATTTCAGAGATGTTTCGCGCCGCTCAACATGACAAACCAGGAAACGCTTCAACGCATCACGGTTCAACGCTTCAACGAGCTTAGTCAACAATCGTCACCGATGTGCGATTGTTTACAAGCGTGCTTAGCTCCTCGAGATCAACCGCGGCGAGACCGAAACCGGTCGGCGGCGGCGGTTGGTCGAGATTGGGGTGCGTTGCATCCGGGACTGCGTACAACGTGTAAGCTGCCGCGCCGGCCAGTCTGATCCACTTTGTGCTGGCCAGATACTCCTTGCTGCCGAGCCCAACGCGTTTGCCACCTTTCCAAGCCATCGTTTCAGCAACTTTCGCCATGATTTTCGCCGGCTGTTTCTGCGGCAGCTTTGCCTCGCGGACGTGATATTGCTTGAAAAACGCGCCGTGGTTCAACAGCACAATCAGATTCGCTTTGCGCTGAATCACCATCGAGAAATCGGGATGTGAGATCAGCAGCCGGTCGCCAATCCGCAGCATGGTGCCGCTCATATTGTTCATGCGCATGATCATCTCCGGCGTCGTCTGCAGCTTGCGCGCAATCTTCGCCAGCACGTCCCCGGGTTTCACAATGTATTCGATCTTTTCCGGAGATGGATGAGTCGACAGCAAAATTGCGGTGTTCACTTCCCCAAGGATATCCCGGGCTTCATCGAGATGTTTCCCGGCGGGATATTTTTGGATGACTGCGACAAGCGCATCACGCGCTTCGGTGAGTTTTCCATCCTGACGAAGTTTAACCGCCGCCTCAAATTCCGGTAGGCTGACGTCCACCACAGGCGGCGGAGTGACTTCCCCGCGCTGCTCCTTTTTCACTTCGATCTCTTCTTTGACGAAAGTGTTGTAACCAAACCAGGCGGCTCCGCCGAAGATTGCCAGCGCCAGGAGTAGGACGAAAAGCCATTTCATGACTTGGATGAAGTTGAAGCGTTAAAACGTTGAAACGTTGAAGCGTCAAGTCACCGCGCCATGGTCCCGCTTTAACGCTTCAACCGTTCAACGCTTAACAGCTCTGCGCTTTAGCCCTGTTCGGCTTCGCTTCCTGGAAAGAACCGATGCCAAAGGCGTCCAATTGTGGGCTCTTCCCGGTTTGTCCAGGTAAAGTGGCAATCCTGACAGTAAAATTCTTTTGGAATAATTTTTAGAGCGCAAAGCACGCCGACGAGAGCGGGCGTCAAAAATTTCCGGGTCATCTGCGGGTACTCGATATTCGAAGAGTTGCATTGTGGACAGCGAACCAGCGCGGCGGAGATGTCTGGATCAGTCGATTCCCATTCGATCATCAGACTTTGCGCCTTCTCGAAATCGTTGTCCTCCACCATGACTTTGGCGTTCGCCTGCGGCTTGGACATGAAACCGAACTGCTGTACGGGCGCCTCATTGTGAACGTCGGCCTTGATCCCTGAATCTTGAAAACGCCGTTTAAGCTGACGCGCTTTGGCAGGCTCATTAAATGTGGCAATGATCACCATAAGGTCTCCTTCATGCGCGGCGGCACATCGCCCTGATCAAACATCAAATCGCCGTTGAGCGCAAGATTTTGACATCGGAGTGATTTGGCGGTTCGTCGCTGTAGCGTGCGCAGTCCTCAGCGCATCGACGCCTGGTAGTCCGCTGAGGACAGCGGACAAGACAGCGCTTAATGCGCCGGTGGAGGGAACCATTGGTAGAGCATTAAATAAACGAAAACTCCGGTAACCGACACGTACAGCCAGATTGGGATCGTCCAACGCGCAATTCGCTTGTGCCGGTCCCATCGGCGACGAAAAACCGGAACAAGCGTCAAAATCACTAATGGCAGCGTCACAAATGCCAGCAGAACGTGCGAGGCCAGGATCGGAAAGTAAATCCCTGCGAGCCAGCCGGTGTATCCGGAAGATTTCTCGCCAACGCGCGCATGGTAAGTGATGTAGCCAACCAGAAAACAGACAGACGAGAGGATGGCTATGATCATGCACACCATGTGACGGCGCCACGCGCCGCGCCGGATGAAGTACCAACCCGTGGAAATAAAAATGGTGCTCACGAGATTAAACGTGGCATTGAGGGCGGGCAGGTCGGAGGTTGAAATCATGTTGAAGCGGCTGAACCGTTAAGCTGTTAAATTGGTCTATCCCTCCGACGCTTCAACGGTTTAACGCCTCATTACGCATGCCTGTCGCTTTGGAACAACCTCAGATTCATCATTCCGCGCAAGCGCCACGATTGCGCCGGACGCGCCGCGTTGTTGCAATTGCAATTCGTCTGACAATTTTCGCCGCCATCGTTGCAATTTTTGGCGGGGGTTACTATCTCGCGCGACGGGGATTTGGTCGTGAATGGCGGTACCGCGTCGTGGAAGAGCTACACAAGCGCGGCGTCGAAGCTCAGATCGGACGGATAACGCTGGACCCGTTCCGCGGTCTGGTCGCGAAAAACGTAAGGATTTTCGATTACAGAAACCGCGAAAACACGTTAGCCCTGATCAGCGAAGTCTCTCTCGATATCAATTACGCAGCGCTCATCCATCATGAACCCTTTCTCAACGCGCTGGATGTGCGCGACGCGCAGATCACATTTCCAATCAAGACCGCCGAAGGAAAAGCCAGTCGCGCGCAACTGACTAACCTCCGCGCGCACATTTATTTTCCGCCGGAACAGATTTACGTCAGTCAGGCTGAAGGAACTTTTTGTGGGATTCGGCTGTCAGCGAGAGGACAATTAATCAAGCGCGCCAATTACCAGCCGTCGGCATCAATCACAGCGGAAGAATGGCAAAAGCGATTGTCGCTTGCCCAGCGAGTCGTGACTGAACTGCAAAAGTTCAGTTTCCCCGCAGGGCCTCCTTCTTTGCAATTGAAGTTCAGCGGGGACATGGCAGAGGTCGAAAATGCCAGGGTCGAGGCAACCCTGCGCGGCGAACGACTACAACGAGGCAGCTACGAAATTAATAATCTGTCCGCCGCGGCCGAATGGAACAACCAGCGATTGGACATCGCGCATTGTGAATGGAGCGACGAGAAAGGCACTTTCGCCGGTCGCGGCGATTGGAATCGAGAAAGCAACACCGCCAAATTCCAGATTCACAGCAGCCTAAATTTGAGAGCATTCCTCGATGCTTTCGGCGTCGGTGAGCCGATGGCAGACGTAGAATTTCAGTCGGCGCCTCTGCTCGAAATCACCGGCTCGATAAACCTAGCCGCCGAGGACCTCCAACCAGACGTGATCGGACATGCTGCTTTTGGAGAGTTCACGTACAAGAAGGTGCCGTTTTCTGAGCTCAGCGCGGATTTTTCATGGGATGGCGAGCGCACTTTCGTTCGGGAGCTGCGCGTGCGCCATCAAACCGGCCAACTCAGGGCGGATCTCTTCGACGCGCCCAACGATTTTCGGCTAAACCTTGAGAGCACCATATCGCCAGAGGCAATGCGCCCGCTCGTTCCGGCTCAGGCAAACGAGTTTCTGCGGGAATGGCAGTGGCAACGTTCGCCTGCAATTCGGATGGCAATTCGCGGCACCGACCGCAATCCCGGGAGTTGGCAGGGCGACGGCACACTTGCTTTGGGACGCACCCGGTTTCGCGGAACATGGATGAACGGCGCCAACGCCCGAGTTCATTTTGCCGACGGCGCTGTCACTTACGAAGATATCCGGGTCACGCGGAACGAAGGTACCGGTTCCGGCAGTTTCACGTACGATTTCAAAAAACACGAGGTGCGGATCTCGAATATCCGCAGTTCGTTGTATCCGGCAGAAGTAATTTTCTGGATCGATCCGAAGACCTCGAAAACTGTCGTTCCTTACAAATTCCGACGTCCGCCGAATGTCGTCGCCAACGGTGTTTACCAGTTCCGCGGCGGCAAGAACACACGGTTGGAGATCAAGGTCGATGGCGCAAGCGGAATGGATTATGTCTTTCTTGGCAAAACGCTGCCGTTCGACCGTGTCTCGGCGCGATTGCTCTTCACGAACGATCGCTTGCAGATTAACGATGTTCGCGCGGATCTCCTCGCCGGCACGCTGCGCGGGAATGCTGACATCTCGCTGGCACGAAACGATCCGCGTTACCGCGCCACTCTATCCATAAGCGAAATCAATTTTCCGCGCCTGACTGACTTGTACTTCAATTACAAAACTGCGCAGGGCCTGTTACGTGGCACATATGAGTTCGCCGGTCTGGGCAATGATTGGCGAACGATGCAGGGCAAAGGGAAAGTTGAAGTAAGCAACGGGGACGTTTTCGCCATACCCATTTTCGGGCCGCTGTCAGGAATTTTGAACCACATCGTGCCAGGCAGCGGATACAGCATCGCCCACAAAGCAAACGCCGAATTCACCGTCAAAAACGGCATTATTCACACCGAGGATTTCGAGGCCGCTGGCTCTCTCTTCAGTATGCTCGGCAACGGAGACATTCATTTTCTCGATGACAAACTCGACTTCAATCTGCGGCTGGACATGAAAGGGCCCGGCATAGTGCTCACGCCGATGTATAAACTTTTCGAATACGCCGGCACGGGCAGCCTCAGAAGACCTGACTGGCATCCAGCGGTTTTAAGCAGCCGATAGTGAAGAGAAACGAAACGGCGAAACGGCGAGAGGGCGAAACGGGGCCTTCGCCGATTCACCGGGTCGCTGATTCCCCGATTCAGCCACTTCTCCTTGGCGCGCACATGTCCATCCGCGGAGGGGTGAGCATGGCTATCGAGCGCGCGCGATCGATCCGCTGCACCGCGATGCAAATGTTTGTGAAAAACAACATGCAGTGGTTTGCCAGAACGCTGACCCGCGAGGAAATTCGCGCGTTTCTCAATCACATCCAGCGCAGTGAATTGTTGTCGGTGTTCGGTCACGCCAACTACCTGATCAACCTCGCTGCGACGAATCCGCTATTTCACACGAATTCCATCCGGGCCCTCGCCGAAGAACTGGTCCGCGCAGATCAACTTGAACTCCCGTTTTTGGTATTGCATCCGGGTGCGCACCTCGGCGCGGGCGAAGAAGCAGGTTTGAAAAAGATCGTTGATTCAGTCGACGAGGTGTTTCGGAAAATTCCGAAAGTAAAAACGAGGATCGCACTCGAGATTACAGCAGGGCAGGGTTCATGCATCGGCCATCGATTCGAGCATCTCGCGCACATCGTTGCGAACGTGCGCGAGCCGGAGCGGTTGCGCGTGTGCCTCGACACCGCGCATCTGTTCGCGGCGGGTTACGAGATCAGCAGTGAATCAGGAGTGAGGAAAACATTTCACGAATTCGATCGCGTCATCGGTCGCAGTCGTCTCGTTGCGATTCACCTAAACGATTCGAAGACAGGGCGCGGTTCGCGAGTAGATCGACACGAGCATATTGGCAAAGGCCGGATCGGTCTGGACGCTTTCCGCTTCATAATGCGAAGCCCGCGATTCCGCAAAATCCCGAAAGTGCTGGAAACGCCAAAAGGGAAAGACCTTGCGGAGGACGTGATAAATCTAAAAACGTTGCGACGATTGGCCGCAGTGAGACCGCGCTAGTGGGTCTCACTTAATCAGCCGGATCGTCATTGGATAACGATAGAATTTTCCCTCGCTCGCTTGGATCGACGCGACGATCACTAACACCAGGTTCAGAATGTGCAGGATTGCCAGGATAACAAAGCCGATCAAAATGAGGCAAAGGACGCCAGCAATCACGTTATAGATCAACATTGATATCTGAAAATTGAGCGACTCCTTTCCGTGTTCGTCGATTTCCGGCGAATCGCTGCGCTTAGCCAACCAAACGATCAACGGGCCAAGAATATGCCCAGCCCATGGCACAAAGAATCCGGCCAACGCAGTGGCATGACAAAGCACGTTCCAAGTCCGTACGTCTCGGGAAGAAGTAGAGGTTTCCATATTCGAACCTTTCGCTTGTTAATAGAACGACTGCCTGTTGCGCCGTCAAAGCGCAACAAAAAAGAGATCCAACTATTGTGATTTCACCCGCTCGATGTGCGCGCCGAGTTCTTGCAGTTTTTCGTCAAGATGTTCGTAGCCGCGGTCGATGTGATACACGCGGCTGACTTCCGTAACCCCATCTGCCTTTAGTCCCGCTAACACCAGCGCAGCAGACGCGCGCAGATCACTTGCCATCACCGGCGCGCCGAAAAGGCTATCCACTCCTTCAATCATCGCGGTGGCGCCCTCCAAGCGGACCTCGGCTCCCATGCGTTTTAGCTCAGCTACGTGCATGTAGCGCTGTGGAAAAATATTTTCCGTCACCGAACTCGTTCCTCTATTCGTCGAGAGTAACGCGCACATTTGCGCCTGCATGTCGGTGGGGAAACCAGGATACGGTTCCGTAACGATTTCCAACGCGCTGGCATCGCCATTGGGCAGGACGGAAATGGAATCGCCTGCGATATCCACGGCGTAACCGCACTTTGCGAGCGAATCAGTGACCGCACGCACGTGTTCGGGCTCTACGCGTTTTACCGTCATTCCGTCTCCGGCGATTGCGCCGGCTACCAGAAACGTGCCGGCTTCAATCCGGTCCGGAATAACGCGGTGTTCCGCGCCGTGCAACTCACTCACGCCTTCGACGACGATTCGCTCCGTGCCCGCACCTTCGATCTTCGCGCCCATTTCGTTGAGGAAATTTGCCAGGTCCACGACCTCGGGTTCGCATGCTGCTCCTTCAATGACAGTCACCCCATCGGCCAAGACAGCTGCCATCATCACGTTGTCTGTACCGAGCACAGTCGGACCGAATTTCCCCTTCATGTCGATTTGTGCCCCGCGCAGTTTAGGCGCAAAAACCTTGATATCACCGCCTTCCACTCGCACCGCTGTGCCGAGGGCTTCAAAGCCTTTCAGATGCAGATCAATCGGTCGATCGCCAATGACACAGCCGCCGGGCAACGCGACGCTGGCTTCCTTACACCGACCCAGCAACGGTCCCAAAACACAAACGGAAGCGCGCATTTTCCGGACGACATCGTAGGGCGCGACAGAGTGAATCTTCTCGGCAGTCACAGTCACGGTGCCGCTGGCGCGTTCCACCTGCGCACCGAGGTGAGCGAGAATTTGGAGCATGTAATTCGTGTCGCTCAGATCGGGCACACCGTGAACGACACATGGCTCCCGAGTCAGCAATGTGGCAGCGAGAATTGGCAGCGAGGAATTTTTTGAGCCGCTCACCTTTATGGAGCCGGAAAGCCGACGGCCGCCGTGGATCAGAATTTTATCCATATCTCGCGAACAAGAAACGTATCACACCCGAGTAATCCTTTTCCGTCAAAATGTCGCGATAATTTTTCTCCGCCAGCGCTGCCACAAGCGTCTCGCTTTGGCCGATCCCGATCTCCATCGCCAGCATTCCCCCCAGTCGAAGCCGCGACGGCGCCTGCGCAATCAATTGCCGCATCAGCTCGTCCCCGCGCGCGCCGGCGAAAAGCGCCATTTCGGGATCGTGCAACACTTCGCGAGAAAGATTCTGCCGGTCCTCGGTCGAAACGTATGGGAGATTCGCGACGATCAGATCGAAGTCTGGTTGCACACTTTCAAGCAAGTTGCTTCGCAGGAATTGAACACGATCGGCCAGGCCGAGTCGCTCGGCATTTTCGCGGGCAAGCATGAGAGCATCTTCGGAAATATCGGCTCCGATGACCTCGGCTTTTGGAAATTCCGCCGCCAAAGTGAGCGCAATGACGCCGCTGCCGGTTCCAACATCGACCATGCGAGAATATGCAATTTCGGATTTGAAGTGTGAAATCAGCAGCTCAACGAGCTGCTCGGTTTCAGGTCGCGGCACCAGTGCGCGTTTGTCGCAGCGAAAACTGCGCCCGCAGAACTCGACCGTGCCAATCAGATGCTGAAGTGGTTCGCCTGAGCCGCGGCGCTTCACCAATTCGCGCAACGGCGCCAGGTCCGATTCTCGCAACTGCCGCTCGAACTCGACATATAACTCTATCCGTTTCCGACCGAGTACGTGCGCCAACAGGTGTTCCGCGTTCAAACGTGGACTGTCGATGTGGCGCTTCTGAAAGTAGCCCGTTGTCGATTGCAAGACCTCGAGCACAGTCATGTGACAGCTTACCTACGGAGGCGCTCCTCGCGCGCAGTCGGCTACGCCATCGCGCGGCTGATGGCCCAGGCAACTTCTTTGCCCGTGACGAAGCCGTGCGCATCGCGGCCGCTGGGATCTACGATGTATTTGCTGCCTTCCAGATTGTGAAAACGGCCGGACTGCCAGCTGTAGCTGCCGCCCACGGCCAGCAACCGATCGACACCCTGCACAACTTCGCCCGGCTCCATTTTCTGTGCACCGTTTCGGCCAAGGCCGCCAAATTTATCGTTCGCGTCGCCAAAAGCTGATGCAACCGTGCCGGACAATCGCGAAGCCACTGGATAAGCAATGCCTACAGCGCGATCGTTCGGCGTGTAAGTAATGACGATCGGACCTTTGATGCGGTGGTTATCCACGACGCTGCGAAAAAATCCATTCATCGATTTCGAGAATCCATTGTGCGAAAAAGCCGCCTGCAAAAGCGACATGCTTTGCAATTTATCTGTCGTAGATGTCGCCGCGGCCGCCGTCACGGCGCGACAGCCAAAGCTGTGGCCCACCAGATGGATCCGATGCACGTGGTCGGTCAGCCGATCAAGCAGTGGTGCCACAGCTTTCTGGCCGACTGTTCCAGCGCGCTTTTTCATTTCGTAATAAGCCAAATAATTCAGGAACCGAATCGCGCCGGATTTGATTCCAGAAAAAATATCACCCAGTCCGGCTGCGCCGCCCGCCGCCGTAGTTGTTCGATGAGCGCCAAGCGATGCGGCGCCGCCTCCGCCTCCTCCGCCCGAAGGAACCAGCGGAGTCGGCATCTTTAATTTCTCCAGCATCACCGATCCATCGAGCTGGAAGAAGAGCGCAGAATTGTCTTCCTCGTGCGCCGCGCTCTCATCGAGCAAGCTCCGCAGCTCGTCTACAAATTTTCGCCGTGCGGCGAGATCACTCTCCAGTTTGCCGATCTGGTTCTTCGCAGCGGTGATCTTTTTCGCCGCTTTCTTGTCGAACATTGTGGCAATGACGTCGAGCTTGGCCTTGATGGTTTCGTCCGCCGCGGTGGAGCTCGTTCCGAATCCCGCGCCACCGCCGGGCGCTTGGTCTGCAACAGCAGCGTCAACGACATCGGTAAATTTCTTCGACGGCCAGATGACTCCCACAATTGCGATCTTTTTATTCTGAAGCTGATCCGACGCGACCGCTGCAAAGTTTGTGAATAACGGGATGTAAAGCTGCTCTGCTTGCTCTTCGGTGTTATTCCACCCGTGCGACGCGACGATAACGTCGGTCGTGCCTTGAGGCAGCGTGATTTCTTGTTTGTCTAAAGCCGCACCGTCTTTATCGAAGCGTGCGGCCGCATAAGAAATGCCTGCGATATTATTCATACATCCATTGCATCACGTATTCACACAGACTGAATGGCGCGCATGAGATCGATCAACCCCGCGCCTTGAAAAGAGCGCTCCCGTTTCAAGTCGGTAGCTGCCCCAAGAAAAATCTGCTTTACCCGTTCCGGGTCGCCGATGAACTCCCGTCGCACGGACAGGAATGCCGCAATAACACCGCTGACATGCGGGGCAGCCATACTGGTCCCGCTGTCCTCGACGTATTCGCATTGCTTCCCCTCTGCTCGATCCATTAACAACTTTCCAGTTGCAGCAGAGAGAATTTTCTCACCCGGAGCAACGACGTCGGGCTTCATTCGTCCATCGCCAGTCGGGCCTTTTGAGGAGAAATAGGAAACGCCATAAACATGCGGCATCTCGCGATGCGTGGACCCGACGGTGATGGCTAGTTCCGCGTTGCCTGGATCGTTGATGGTGACTTGCATCCCCGCGTTGGTTGTCCGCTGTTGCGCCGCCAGCGCGCCATATCCGGTGTTGCCTGCGGCCACTACGACCATCACGCCCGATCGCACCAGGCGATTGATCTCAACGCACAGGGGACTTTGTCCACAGGCAAACCACTCCGGATCGAAATCGTATCCGAGACTGATGTTAACTCCGTGGATCAGATTCAAACGACCGTGGCCGTTCTTTTCCTGGATGTGCGCGATTGCCGCAATCAAATTGCTAACTTCGCCGTTACCTTCGTCGTCGAGCACCTTCAGACTAACGAGACGACAACGAGGCGCCATTCCGCGAATGGAATTGAGCACCACCTCACGAGTCTCTACTGCAGGCGAATCCCCCTCTTCGTAGCCCTTAACCGACCGGGTGACGGCACGCATTTTTTGCGCCTGCGCTTTGGTGCCATCAGCCAATTGTTCTCCCGCCACAATTCCCGCGACGTGTGTGCCATGTCCGAAGCGATCGATCAACGCAGCGTTACCACCCTTCGGAACATTGGGCGTATCGGTAAAATCCGCGTGGAGCGGAGAAGCAGGATCGACGTTCCCGTGTCGCACAAAGTGCGGATGATTCGCGTCGATGCCCGAATCCATGATAGCCCATGTGATGTCAATGCCGTGCGCGCAGAACGAAGTTTGCGCCGCATCTGCTTTCACCGTCGCTAACGACTTGGTAATGCAGGGTGAAATCTTGAAATCGGGCCAGATACGGTAGATGGCACGGAAGCGGTACACTGCTGCTATATCCGACTGCACTGAGGCTTTTCCGCGTTTCTTCGGCTGCCGCTTTTTTTTGGCCGTTTTGGCTTCCTTGCCAGCGTGCTCGACATCCAGCCGGACGAGTTCGCGAATTACTTTTCCGCTGAGGCGGGCGAAGATGTATTGATTGCTTAGGTCCGTCTTCTTCTCTCGTACGCCTTGCTTCTCGTCGGCCGGTGCGATTATGGCTATAGCGTTTTTGATCGCCTCTCGAATCCATTTTCGGCCTGCCTCACGACCTTCATCGTAATCAAGGTTCACATCGATGATGACCGCACGAACCTCCTTCTCGTCTTTGTTGATTTCCTCAAGCAGCGGAATCGCAATAACGCTGCGATCGAGAATTCGCGGATCAAACCGCTTTATTCCGTCTTCCTCCTGCCTTCGCCGATCAGATGCAGCCATAGGATTGACGCGACGGCGTCCAGACGCGCAGTACAACAAAGCGGCCTGGTTACGTCAAGCGCCCTTCCGCGAAATGCTGAGCCGATTATGCCGCGGCCGCTGACTGCTTCAAGCGCTCAGCGACATCGGCGGCTTGCAGCGACTGAATCAGCTCACCGAGATCGCCATCCATTACCCGATCCAAGTTGTAAAGCGTGAGGCCGATGCGATGATCGGTCACGCGGTTTTGCGGAAAATTGTAGGTCCGAATTTTTTCTTCGCGTCCGCCGGTACCGATCTGTCCTCGGCGTTGCGCGCTGTATTTCTCGGCTTCCTCGCGCTGCTTGTGCTCCAGCAACCGCGCCCGCAAGATTGATAACGCGCGCTCCTTATTTTTAATTTGGCTGCGACCATCCTGGCAGCGAACAATCATGCCAGTCGGAATGTGCATCACCTGTACCGCTGAATCGGTTGTGTTCACGCCTTGCCCGCCCGGACCGCCCGCGCGCGAGACTTCGATCCGCAAATCGTCTGGTTTTAACTCAACGTCGATATCTTCCGCCTCAGGTAACACCGCCACGGTTGCTGTGGATGTATGAATGCGGCCCTGAGCCTCGGTGGCAGGCACGCGTTGCACGCGGTGCACGCCGCTTTCGTAACGAAGCTTCCGAAAGACCGATTCGCCCGAAACCCGAAAGATCGCTTCCTTGAACCCACCAAGCTCCGAGGGACTGGATTCGAGGTCCTCAGTCTTCAGTCCCGCCGCTTCTGCATAGCGATGATACATCCGGTAAAGATCGGCGGCGAAGATAGCGGCTTCATTGCCGCCTGTTCCAGCGCGGATTTCAATGATCGCGTCGCGCTCCTCCGTTTGATCCGCTGGCAGCAACGCGATCTGAACGCCGCGTTCAAGATCGGAGACACGTTTTTCGAGCTCCGGAATTTCATCGTCAGCCATGGCCGCGATCTCGACATCGCGCGACGTCGACAGCTCGCGATTGTCGTCTAATTGCTTGCGCGCGGTTTCCAGCGAGCGCCATTTCTCCAGCAGATCTTTCAGACTTGCGTGTTCGCGCATAATCTCCTCAGCGCGTTTGCGATTATCGAACAGGCGCGGGTCCGCTATCTCGCGCTCGAGATCTTCGAAGCGTTCGCGTTTGAGTTGGATGAGGGAATTTAAATCCATGAGGGTGTAGTGGCGGCTGTGTCAGCCGCAAAGACAGGCGTTCGCCGCAGGCGAACGCCCCTACAACGAGCTAAGCTTTCTTCTCGGCGCGGGCAGCTTTCGTGCTGCCATAACGGCGGGCAAATTTCTCGACCCGGCCCGCGGTATCGACGAACTTTTGTTCGCCGGTGAAAAAGGGATGACAAGCGGCGCAAATGCCGATCTTAATATCGCGACGCGTGGAGCGAGTGTGATACACCGCGCCGCATGCGCACACCATATCAGTTTCGTAATATTCTGGATGAATGCCAGCTTTCATCTTCTAAATGGAGCGCGGAATGTATTCGCGACCGCCGGTTTTTGCAAGCGATGAAACATGGCGATCCACTGCTGCTCGCATGGCAGACGACAATCTCGCGCAAAGGCGATGGCGCCGCCGTTTTCGATGCAACTGGCAGGATCGCAAGGAGCTTTCGGGACATAGAAGGGCACGCACGTCTTTTCGAAGCCAAAATGGACAAGCTCCTCCCCGGGGCGGTCGTGGCTGTGCAAATTGGCAACCACGAAGATTGGCCTGCGGTTTTCATCGCGTGTCTGCGCAAGCAACTGGTTGTTCTGCCGGTGGACCAGTCCATTGGGGAGCAACAACGCGCCGCAGCATTGGAGATTTGCAAAGCGAGCGCTTTAGTGTCCGCGGTCCCCAGCGAAAATTCTCCGCAGATCATTCGGCTGAGAACAGCCGACACAACAGCAGATTGGGGCGAAAACGTACCCTCGCTCTTAAAACTTACCTCGGGCACAACGGCAGCGCCGCGCGCAATTCGATTCCGCAGCCATCAATTGCTGGCTGATTGCAATCAGATTTGCGACACGATGGACATTTCAGATGACGATCTGAATTTTGGGGTGATCCCGGTCTCACACTCCTATGGGTTTAGCAATTTGCTTACTCCATTGGTGGCTCGCGGTGTGCCGATGGTTGTGAGCCGCGACAGAACACCGCGAGCCGTTCTTGCTGATCTTGCGCGCACCGGCGCGACGGTTTTTCCCGGCACGCCGGCTTTTTACCAGCTGTTTTGCGACATTGGTGACGTACCCCCGTTACCAAACCTTCGCCTGTGCATTTCTGCTGGCGCACCACTCTCCAGCGCCGTCGCGAAAAAGTTTTTTCAGAAATTTAAGCAATCGATCCATTCCTTCTACGGGGCATCGGAATGCGGCGGAATTTGCTACGATCGCCACGGCACAACGTTCGAGGACGGTTTTGTAGGCCAGCCGATCCAGAGTGTCGAAGTTGAGCTTATCGATCCAACGGAGTCCGCCAGCCAGATTCGCGTTCGCAGCGCGGCAGTGAGCAACGGCTATTTTCCTGAGCCCGACGATCAGAAGCTTGGCAACGGTGTTTTTGTCCCGGACGATCTGCTCGCGCGACACGATTCCGCGCTGAAGATCGTGGGCCGGATTTCGGACGTAATCAACGTCGCCGGAAAGAAAGTGAATCCGGCGGAAGTAGAAACGCATCTGCTGCGTTTTAAGGGAGTTCGGCAGGCCGTCGTGTTTGGCCGTCCCACAGGTGCCGGATTACGAAATGAAGAAGTAGCGGCGTGCGTGCTGGCATCGCCGGACGTAAGCGAAAGCGATCTTTTGCGATTTTGCCGCACTGCATTGAGCGGATGGCAGGTACCGAAACGAATCTTTATCGTCGACATAATTCCGACAAACGAACGCGGCAAAATCAGCAGACGCGAACTGGCGCGGCAATTCTCGGGACGGGATGACCGTGCTCAGTTGCGAACATTGGCCTCTTGATAAAGCCTTGATAAGGGGTTTGCTTACAGCGACAGAACAGTTGCGACGACAGCAGTCCGCAAACCCAAGCTACTAAAAGCCCAAATGGAACGTTCGAACAGCGAAGAGCGCGACCATATCGACCTGCCACCCGCCCCGCCCGAGGACGAGGCAGCGTCCGAGCCCGGCACGAGTTCCGAGGCTTTTCAGTCCGACGACTGGTGGCGAGAATCCGCGCCCGAGTCGGATTGGGCCCAGCCCGTCTCAAACGCTGCAGCCACAGAAATCGGACAGCGGAAGGAATTTGGTACGGCTGATGTTTATTTTTGCGGCCGCAAAAATCTGTTTCCTTTGAACCTTGCGATACGAGCCATCGGGAAAGAGAACCTGACCGGGTTGCTCCGAGCCTGCTGGGACCAGGAACCGATCGACGTTCTCGCCCGTGACGGCGAGATTATTTTAGCCACAACTCGGGACCTGGATCTCTATTGCCCGGAGACTCCATCCATCCTCGCAAACGTTGATCCAGACGTTGTGACCAATGCTCGAGCCCAGCAGAAAGAAAACGGAACTCCTTTTCTGCTAACGCTTGCCCGCAACGAGTCGATCGAGCGGCAGCCGGCGTTCGATTTGATCCGCCACCAGGGCCAACTGCTCTTTTCGCAACTCTGGTCGGCGCCAAATGTGTGGATCATGTTCGAAAAGAACGCCGACCTGTTAGGCGGGTTTGGCGACGTGACCGGCGACCCCGATGTGGACGACTGGTCACTGGAAACTTTGCGTCTCGTCCAGAATCCGGAACAACCAGGAGGTTTCGATCCGGCATCGATCCCGGCTTACACAAGGGAAGGCTTCGATCGCGTCCAGAAGTTGAAGCTGACTTCGGATGAGGCCCAATTCGGCTCGCAGTTCAATGGCGCCCGGTCCGTGCAACAGATTGCAAAAAATCTGCGGCTCGATTTGAAATCTGCCAGGCAACTGCTGTTTCGGTTCGTAGCGCTTGAAATCGTAGAGTGCTGGCCTGGCAGCACAACCGCGAAGCCCGAACCGAAGGCCGGCATGGGGCGATTGTTCGGGCGCGGCCGATAAGGCTGCCTCACTTCGCGCGAACGCGCGCTCATGAAGAGAAGAATTCTCGTCGTCGATATCGGCGGCAGCTTCGTGAAACTGCTCATGTCCGAGCGCGTAGAACGCGAATTTGCATCCGGTCCACGAATGACTTCAAAACACTTTCTCGCCAAATTTGAGGAGACCGTCAGGGGCTGGAAATTCGACGTTGCCTCGATTGGTTTTCCGGCGCCTGTACGCAACGGACGAATTCTTCGAAACCCGAAGCACTTGGGTAAGGATTGGGTCCATTTTAATTTTGCCCGGGCGCTGGGAATACCGGTGCGCATCGTTAACGACGCAGCCATGCAGGCGCTCGGCAGTTATCTCGGCGGCGGACGCATGCTGTTTCTGGGGCTCGGAACAGGGCTTGGATCGGCGCTGGTGTGGGACAAAAATCTTATGTCACTCGAGCTGGGCGACCTTCCCTACCCAGACGGAAAGATCATTGAGAATCATCTCGGTGTCCCCGGCCTGGCGGAATTGGGCAAGAGAAAATGGAAACGTGAAGTCCTTTATGCCGTCGGCCAATTAAAGCGCGCGTTCATCGCCGATTACGTGGTCCTTGGCGGCGGCTTGGTGCACCGGTTCGCTCGATTGCCCAAGGGAATCGTGCGCGGTCAAAATGAAAAAGCATTCCTCGGTGGAATCCGTTTATGGGAATGGACACGCAACTCGCGCGAGCTGAAGTGGCACCTCTTGTAGCGGAAATCCCCGCTGGGAAACTTCAGCGATGTTCGGTGACCGTTGTACAAGACAATTAGAGACGGTTTCAAAAGAGATTCCTGCCGAACGATTGGTCTGCCGCAATTGGGCTTGACTTAATGAACCGCCCTCACCACCATGGCGCGCCAAATCAAAGGAGAAATATGAACAAACACACTCACTTCGTTATCTCGGTTTTGTCCGTCGCGATCTTTGCGTTGCTGGCACCCACTTCCTTTGCTCAAAAAGGGGGTGCAATGTCAAAGGCTCAGGCGATGGCACAACAGCTTAGCCTCACACCGCAACAGAAGGAGAAAGTCCTGCCCATTCTTGCGAGCGAAGTACCAAAAGTGAATGCCATCAAAAACGACAATCAACTCTCAAAAACGCAGAAAATACAACAGCTCCACGCTATCCATCAGCAGACGGATCCGCAGATGAAGGCGATCCTTTCACCTGAGCAGTACCAAAAACTGAAGGGGATTCGTCACCAGACAATCAGCGAGGCCACACAGGGCCGATTCTGAGACTGGGTAATGGCCATTGATCAGTGGCCGAGGCGTCAAAATCGTCAGGTTTATCGCTTTGGCGCGGAAGGTGCAGCTCTTAACGCACATCATCGCGCAGAGAACAAAGTGCGATCGGTGTAACTCGGCACTGGATTCTCGCTAGATCCGTGCTCAGTGAAGAGCTGCACTTTCGAAGGGTTCCCTTATGCCTGATCATCGAGCACAGATCACCGGGGACTTCGCGAAGCTCTGCGATATCGTCGCCAAACTTCGCGCTCCTGGTGGTTGCCCGTGGGACCGTGAGCAAAACAATCAGTTGTTATTGCCAGCGCTCATAGAGGAGGCATACGAAGCGGCTGAGGCCGCGCGCGCTCAGGATGACGCGCATTTTTGCGAAGAACTCGGCGACCTTTTGTTGCTCGTAGTGATGCATGCCCAAATCGCGCGCGAAACCGGCCGGTTCGACATCGAGGAGGTGATTGAGCAGGTGTCGGACAAACTAATCCGGCGGCATCCGCATGTGTTCGGCACGAGCGAAGCACGCGACGCCGGCGTTGTGCTCAAACAATGGGAAGCGATCAAACGAGAAGAGAAAAAGGCCGACTCGCATTTCCTCGCCAGTTTGCCTAAAGCCTTGCCTGCGTTGGTGCGCGCCCAAAAGGCGCAATCCAAAGCGGCCCGAGTGAATTTCGACTGGACAGCACTGCGCGACGTGATCGGTAAGATGGAAGAAGAGCTCGGTGAGGCCAAAGAGGCGATCCGGTCACAACAGCAGGAAAGGATCGAGGACGAGATTGGCGATCTGCTGTTCGCCGTCGTAAATCTCGCGCGGAAGTGCAAAATCGACGCAGAAACCGCGCTCCAATCTGCCACTGACAAGTTCGTTGCGCGCTTCAATCGATTGGAGGACCAACTCAAAATGCGCGGCAGGAAATTGGGCGAAGTGGAGTTGGCCGAGATGGATGCGATTTGGGACGAGATCAAAAATCAGGAGTGATCAAGCCGGCGTGATTCGTTACATCGTTACATCGGATTTTCCATTCTACGATTCAGGATTCAACGATTTCCGTGGCAGAGCCATTCGAGATTCGACATTCGTCATTTACCAGCCATATTTCGCCTCCCAATGAACCTGCTGATCAACGTTTGCCTGGTGCTCTTCGTGCTAGTCGCCGCAGTGATGGTGCTTGTCATCCTGATGCAGCGACCAAAGAGTGAAGGTCTTGGCGCAGCGTTTGGCGCCGGCGTCACGGAGAACATTTTCGGCGCGCAAACCACGAACGTGCTGGTGAAGTTCACCACGTGGCTGGCAGGAATATTTTTCGCGCTTATGTTTGCGCTATCGGTCCTTTATGCGCACCACAGCGTAGCCAGCAGCGCCTTCCGTCGCGAACTGATGAAAACGCAGCCCGCGCAAACCTCACCTGCGCCTGCGGGAGCGCAACCTTCCCCGGTCTCGACCCCGGCGACTACGCCAGCTCAGAGTTCATCTGGCGCTTCTGCTGCACCGGACTCCGGCGCAGGCGTTTTGCCGGCCGGCAGCCAGGCGCCACCCGGATCACCGACAGCAACAGCGAAACCTTAGCCCGGACTTTCACTGGTCGTCCGACGTTGCGCACCGATCAGGTAGCTCCGCCCCTTCGGTCGGCCGTATTGATCGTATCGCTTGCGATAGCAACCATCCTTTTCTTCGCTTTGTCCATACTCTGGTCGAATGGTTCAAGTCATCTGGCGCATAGCCGGCATCGATGGCTTTTAGCCGAGCAAGATAGGTTTCTGCCCTCTCAAATCCAAGAGGGACTCTTTCGGCTTCCTGAAGTGCGGCATTCATTCTTTGCTGTACGTGCCACGCGTTCGACTGCCGGACAGAGTAAATCCATCCACGAATCAAAAATGGCAGCCCGACTAGTGAGATAATCGCGATGGGAACCTGGAAGGACTTACTTCGGACGAAGGCTTCGATCCGGTGGTACCAGCGGTCCATCAAAGCTAACCATGATCGGCTGATCTTCGGGCAACGTCACGAAGATTTCGTCGCGCCACTCAGGATTGTTATTTCGCTTTGCGCGCAAATTTTGGCGGGAACAGCCAGAGAAGTCTTCCTTTCTCAGTTTCGGGATCGATGTCGATCAACGCCACACCGGCTTTGGACATCTTGAGGAAACCACCGGTCAACGCGGAGATCACACTCGAAAAGTCCGGCTCGTGGCCCGACCAGCATCAAAACTTTTGAGCGATGCCGCTTGAGCACAGCGCTCAACTCGCCAATCCCAAATCCGGGCTCAAGCGCTTCGTCCTGACGCAGCTTTGTTTTCAGCTGTTCCGCTGCAACCTCTGCCGTCTGCAACGCTCGCGGCAGCGGACTAGTTACAATTAAATCCGGCTTTACCTTGAGACGGTTGAGAAACTTCGCCACCTGCCGCACTTCTTTTTTACCAAAATCGGTGAGCGGCCGTTCATCATCCGGCTTGGTCCAGCCCGGCCAATCGGCTTCGCCGTGTCTGAGAAAATAGAGTTGCATGTTCTAGAAAGTCATTCCGAGCAAACTCGAGTAACCCCGTAGCACAATCTACAGGTGGTTTCGCGCGATGTCTCGACTTCGCTCGACATGACAGGACTTAATTTTTCACAGGATTTGCCACTTCGCCCTGCGGGTGTGCGGGTCGGTTTGCCAGAGCCTAACACCGCCGAGAAAAGCGTTTCGATTGTGTCCCAACTCGACCCCTTTCGGAAGTTGATCCAATTTTTTCGCGCTGCCGCCGCCGAGAACGACGTAATCGGCAATCAACGATTTCTTCAAGAACGCGACGGCACGAAGGACTTCGCTTTTCCATTGCTTTTCGCCGAGCTGTTTCAGTCCGAACTTACCAAGATAATCCTCGATGATGTGGCCGCTGCCATAAGGCAGATCACCGAGTTCAAGTGGGAGCACGTTGTTTTCCCAGATCAGGGTCGATCCCAGTCCGGTGCCCAATCCAAGAAACAACATCTGCCGGCCACGATAACTGCCAAGCGCTTGCATCGCGGCGTCATTGATAATGCGGACTGGTTTGCCTAACGATTTCTCGAAATTGAATCGTGTCCATCCCGGCCCAAGATGCTTCGGCTCGCTCATGATACAGCCATCGCGGACCGGCGCTGGAAACCCCATCGAGATCGCGTCGAACGTCCAATCCTCCAACAGCGACTTGAGCTGAGTCACCAATTCGCGCGGCCTCATTTCCGGACCGGACTTGAATTTTCGCCGTTGCGCACGCGAAATCATCAGCTTCACGTTCGATCCGCCGACATCAATAACGAGAATTTTTTTCTTCACTTCGTCTCCGATTTCGTCGTTCCGGTCGTGCCGCTTTCCTTTACAACGGCAATCGGCACCAGCCGGTCCGCACGCGTTTTTTTCGTCGAACCACCAAGCTTTTTCATGCGTTCGCGTGATACTTCCCGAAATTGCCACTGCGCCTGCCGGCGCGGTTCTGCGCCTTCAGGTATCAAACGCCGGTACATGCCGTCCGGCTGCAATTCCCGCGCCTTCACGCGATCGTTCAGAAACGCGGGAATAACGTCGTTGATGATTTGGTCCCGCAACGCCGGCGTCTCGATCGGAAACGCCAGCTCGATTCGCCGATAAAAATTTCGCGGCATCCAATCCGCGCTGGAAAGAAAAACCCGCGGCTGACCGGCATTTTCGAAATAAAAGATCCGACTGTGCTCGAGAAACCGGCCAACAATGCTGATGACGCGAATGTTTTCGCTGAGATCTGGAACTTTCGGACGCAAGCAACAGATCCCGCGCACGACCAGATCAATGGTCACATCTGCGCAGGACGCTTCGTAAAGCTTCTCAATGATCTCCTGATCGACGAGCGAATTCATCTTCGCGACGATCCGGGCAGGCTTGCCTGCCAGCGCGTTATCGCGCTCCCGCTCGATCAGTTTCACGAACCGGCTGTGCATGTCGAATGGCGAGACCAGCAATTTTTTCAATCCGGGATAACCAGCGAGCCCGGTAAGCGTATTGAAAACGGTCGCCACTTCTTCGCTCAGCTGCGGTTCGCTGGTGAGCAGACTGAAATCGGTGTAAATGCGCGCGGTCCGCGAGTGATAATTTCCCGTGCCGAGATGGACATAACGGCGGAGTTCGTCGGCGTCACGCCTAACGATCAGCAACACCTTGCAATGTGTCTTGAGACCTACCACACCGTAGATCACGTGCGCGCCGGCTTCTTCCAGGCGTCTCGCCCACTGAATGTTGCTTGCCTCATCAAAACGCGCGCGCAGCTCGACAATCGCGGTAACTTGTTTTCCTGCGTTAGACGCGTCGATGAGCGCCTCCACAATGGGCGAATCCCCGCTCGTGCGGTACAGCGTCATTTTAATGGCAAGCACCTGCGGATCTTTTGCCGCCGTCTCGACCAACTCCACGACTTCATCGAAGCTGTCATAAGGATGATGCAGCAACACGTCCTGTCGTCGTAAGACTTCGAAGAAATCCGCGTGTGGCGGCAACACCGGATCGCGAGCTGGTTGAAACGGACGGTCTTTCAGCTTGGCAAACGCATCGTTGGCAACCAGCGGAGCAAGATGCGTCATCGTCAATGGGCCATCGAGCTTGTAAGCATCCGCTTCAGATAGATTGAAAAACTCAAGAAGCAGCTCGAGAAAATCTTTCGGACAATCGGTTTCCACTTCCAGCCGCACGGCGTTGCCACGGCTGGTGCGTCGCAATTCCTGCTCGATCGTTCGCAAAAGGTTCTCCGCTTCCTCATCGTCAATGTAGAGATCGCTGTTTCGGGTGACGCGAAAGGCGTGCACGCCGTCCAGGATCAAGCCGGGAAACAATTCGCCGATGTGCTGTTTAATAAGCGACGCGAGATAGATGTATTCCCACGGTTCGTTGGCACCGTTGCCTCGAGGCATGAGGATAAGCCGCGGCACAACTCGCGGCACCTGCACGATGGCGTGCAGCGGTTCGCCCCGACGGCGCGTCTTCGCTCGTACCAATAGATTGTGGCTGCGGTTCAACAGGTGCGGGAATGGATGACTGGCGTCCACGGCCAGCGGCGTCAGCATCGGGAAAACTTCCTGCTGAAAATAGCGATTTGCCCAGGCAGTGCGTTTCGCCGACAACTCCGCGATTTCGCGCACGTAAATCCCGTTCTTTGCCAGCTCCGGCAGCAACTCGTTTTTCCAAAGCGCATACTGCGTCGCCACTAGCTCGCGCACCCTCTTCTGGATCCGGTCGAACAACTCCGTGGGGCTTAAGCCGTCAGGACCAACATCGCTTGTCTCGCTTTCAATCTGCTGTTTGATTCCGGCTACGCGAATCTCGAAAAACTCATCCAGATTTGAGCTGAAAATCGTGAGGAATTTAACCCGCTCAATGAGCGGTTGCGTGGGATCCTGCGCTTCCTCGAGGACGCGTTGATTGAACGCGAGCCAGCTCAGCTCCCGGTTGATGAAATTCTTCGGATCGCCAAAACGGTCGTGGAGGGTTTGAACAACCTGCGGAACAGTGACCGCATCGCTTTTCTCTTCAGTGCGCGGAGTGGCCTGGGCTTGCGGCATGCTTTAACGATTGCCGATCAGCCGCGCATGCGCAACGCTGGGTGTCAGACGGAGGCCGCTACGCTCTTGTGTCTGATGTCTTCCGCAACCGCGGTGTAAACGGCATCCTCGGCAATGTTGGTTGCATGATCGCCGACGCGTTCGAGAGCGCGCGAAATCAGGATGAGGTTAAAATATCCGCGCAACTGCTCGCTATCCTCCATCATCCGGGCGGTTAGTTTCGTGTTTGCATCGCGATTCATATCGTCGAGTTGCTTGTCGCGGCTGCAGACCGAGTGCGCCAACTCAATATTTTCCCGCACGTACGCATTAATGGCGTCCTTGAACATCGACATCGCGTGCGCCTGGATCGGCATAATCATTTGCACTTCAGGCAGCGGCGGATGCCGGTTCAACTTGCGCGCGCGTTTCGCTATGTTCGTAGCCTGATCGCCCACCCGCTCGATGTTTGGCGAAAGTTTAATGGCCGAGATCACCCGCCGCAGATCCGAGGCCACCGGTTGGAAGCGAAGCAAAATTTCGAACCCGTCCTTGTCGATCTGCTTCTCCAACTGATCGATCTCTTCGTCATCCGCGATTGCGTGTGTGCAGAGATCGTCATTACGCTGCAGCAAGCCCTTGAGTGCTCGATCGAGGCTGCGCTCAGCCAGGCCGGCCATCATAAGCAGGTCGTTGCGCAGCGACGTTAGCGCTTCATCGAATGTTCCAAGAATGTGCTTCGGTATCACCATTATGGTCCTCGCTGTTCATACAATCGCGGCACGCCGAGCGAACGCGCCTGCAAACTCATCCAAACCTCCCCGTGATATAGTCTTCCGTCTGTTTCTCGTTCGGATTGGTGAAAATTTTCGTTGTCGACCCAACCTCGATGAGCCGGCCCATGTAAAAGAACGCCGTAAAATCGGATACGCGTCCCGCCTGCTGCATGTTGTGCGTAACGATGATGATCGTGTATTGCGTTTTCAGTCCCTGGATCAGTTCCTCGATCTTCGCGGTAGCAATCGGATCGAGCGCCGAGCAGGGTTCATCCATCAAAAGAACTTCTGGTTCCACGGCGAGAGCGCGCGCGATACAGAGGCGTTGTTGCTGGCCACCGGAAAGGCTCGTCCCGGATTTGTGCAAATCGTCTTTCACTTCATCCCATAAAGCCGCCATCCTCAATGACTGCTCAAGCCGTTCGTTGAGAAATTTCCGATCGCTCACACCATTCAAACGGAGGCCGACAATGGTGTTTTCGCCGATCGACATGGTCGGGAACGGATTGGATTTCTGGAACACCATACCGACGCGCCTGCGCACAACTGCCGGGTCCATACTGTTTGCGTAGAGATTTTGGCCGTGAAGGAACACGCTGCCCTCGATGCGCGCGTGCGGCACCAACTCGTGCATGCGATTGAGTGCGCGGATGAACGTCGATTTTCCACAGCCGCTCGGCCCGATAATCGCGGTGACGGCTTTGGCAGGCATGTCCAGACTCACGTCGTCTATCGCCCGCTTCGATCCGTACCACATTGAGACGTTTTTGGCCTCCATTGCCAGAGCAAGCGGCTCCCCGTCTGTGTCTAACAATACCGCGGCGCCGGGATCGCGAGGTTCAACTACTTCAGATTGGGGCATAGGTGCGGCAATCATCTTGAGAATTTAAACCGATGCGGTCCGAACACGAGTGACAATTCTCACCAATACATTACCGCAGAAAACGCCTGTGACGAGAACAAGCGCTCCGGCCCAGGCCTGGCGATGCCA
>WNGA01008531.1_pt1 | contig 37105 bp, 38 predicted proteins | sample 5400061 | NCBI WGS metagenome assembly WNGA01 (sample SAMN13153366, study PRJNA577476) | soil metagenome | isolation source: 100 cm soil or saprolite under grassland replicate 2 | place: USA:California | collected 2016-06-15
CGACTTAGTTCCGAGCATGCAGAGCATTCTGGATCGACTGGTGGCGCCGCTCCCAACAAATCGCGCCGTGATTTGCATTTCCGAAAGATGGCGTGCCGTGTTGCCGTCGGTGGGATTGGGCTTCTCTCCAGAATTCGTTGCCAGCCTGGATGCGACCGGCGCCGGAGAATACGTCTGCGAACTATCCTATCGGCGTGGCGGGTTTGTGAGCTTCCCCAATCTCGCGGAAATGGCTGAGCCGCTCCCGGCTTTTCCGGGTGGGCGTTTCCAGCAGTTTCGCGAAGCGCTGGCAGCGGAAAATATCCGCAACATCACCGCTGTGAGTTTGCAGACGCGCGAGCACAACTTCGGCGTCGTTCTGTTTCCTCACGCCGAGCGCCAGCTTTTCGGAGCCTCAAATCTTCGCCTGCTAATCGGTCTGGCGCTGCAAATCGGTCTCACGCTGGAAAACTATGTGGTCATGCACGACGCCCAGCGCCGCACTAAGGAGTATCAACTCCTCACCCAGATCGGGCAGGCCATCAGTTCGCGATTGGACCAGGACGAAGTATTGCGCGCTGTCCAAAAGGAACTGGGGCAGATCTTCGACACGTCCAATTTCTATGTGGCCTTTCAGGAAGGTGATTCAATCGTTTTCCACGTGGAAGTGGAAGGCGGGCAGGCACTGCCCAGGCGGCAGCGCAAGGCCGACAATGGGTTGACGGAGTACATTCTGCGCACCGGCCAATCGCTGCTCATTCGCTCCGATCTCGATCGCGCGCGCGAACGCCTGGGAGTCACATTCGTTCCGCGCCGGCCCGCCAAGTCATTCTGCGGCGCACCCATTCTGGTGAACGGCAAACCCACCGGCGTGATGGCGGCCATGAGCACGGAGCGCGAATATGTCTTCGAGCAGCGTGACTTGGACGTTTTGAAGACCGCAGCCGGACAGGTCTCCGTGGCGATTGAGAACGCCCGCTTGTTTGCCGAGGAGCAACGCCGCTCGCGCCAGTTTGCGTTCCTGAATAGCGTCTCGAAAACTGCGATCTCCAGCGAAGATGCTGAGCAGATGTTGGCTGACATCGTCGGGAATATCCAGAAGAACTTCCGTTTCGACCACATCGGTATTGGCATCCTCGATTACGCGACCAAGGAAATTGAAATCAAAGCCGAAGCCGGCGCCACCGCGCATGAAAAGGGCAAGAAGATTCCGCTTGGCGCAGGAATTTTGGGACGCGTCGCGCGCACCGGCGAAAGTGTATTGATGCACGCCACCGAAGAAGCGCAGCTTCCCGGATTGCTTCCGAGTTCGCGGACCGTGCTCTGCATCCCGATCACCTACGGCGATACTCTGCTGGGCGTTCTGAACGTTGAGAGTGGGCAAGAGGACGCAGTGTCGGCTGACGACGTACTAGTCATGAACACGTTGGCCGATTTGCTCGCCACCGCCCTTCACAACTCTTTCGTATTTCAAAAGCTGCAGCAGCAGTCCATAACCGACGGGCTCACTGGAATCAAGACGCGCCGTTTTTTCTGGGAAGCGCTCTCCGGGGAATGGAAGCGGGCCTCGCGTTCGGGACGTCCGTTCTCAGTGGTGCTGGTTGATCTCGATAAATTCAAAGAGGTCAACGACACGTTTGGCCACCTCGAAGGCGACTTGGTGTTGGCACGCGTGGGACGCCTTCTGGAACAGAAATGCCGCCAGTCGAATGTCGTCGCTCGCTATGGCGGCGATGAGTTCATCATCCTGATGCCGGAAACCGCCGTCGAGCAGGCGCAGATCCTCGCCGAGCGTCTCCGGCTCTGGCTGGCCACGGATCCGATGTTGAGCGAACATCACATCACCGGCAGCTTCGGCGTCGCTAGTTTCCCAGTGCACGGTTTTTCCGCGGAAAGCATCATTCGCCTAGCAGACTCGGGGATGTACATCTCGAAAAAAGCGGGCGGCGATCGCGTCTCGACCTCCGATGAGTCTGCCCATGATGAAGAGGGCGCGGTGCAGCGCCAATTGGTCTCCGGGTATATCGAAGGCTTCTTGCAACGCGAGCGCACCGGCCCCGAACATCTGGAAGAACTCGTGGGCACGCTTCGCAAGCTGGCCGTTGGCGCCGAAGAAAAGGCGGCGCCTCTACTGAAAGACTCCATCGAAGCGCTGGCACGCGCGGCAGAATCTCGAGAGGTCAACGCCTCAGGCCACGGTGATGGAGTGGCCCAATACTGCGAGATGATTGGCCGCGCACTCGGCCTCACATCGGAAGAAATCAGGGATCTCGGTTTTGCTGGACGCGTTCATGATGTTGGAAAGATGTTTGTTCCCGAGCGCGTCCTTAACAAACCAAGTTCGCTGACTGAGGATGAATTCGAGTTGCTGAAGGTGCACCCTCGCCTGGGCGGAGAAGTCGTCGGCACCGTGCCGAATGGCGAGCGCCTTCGCAAAGGCATTGAGTATCACCACGAGCATTTTGACGGGAGCGGATATCCGGCAGGTCTGCGCGGAGAAGAAATCCCTGTATTCGCAAGAATCCTTGCGGTTGCCGATGCCTATGTAAACCTGACCAGCGACCGCTCTCTGGCGCCCGGAAAATCAAACGAACAAGCTATCGCGGAACTCGAAAAGTCGAGCGGGACCAAGTTCGACGGAATGTTAGTTCGCATCCTATCGCGCGAACTCAAAGCCGAGCGCACCCTGCCCAACCTGTAAACCGGCCACGGATTTACGCGGATTTCCACGGAACAAAATCAAGAAAGGAAAATTCTCAAGCTCCATCTTATTTAAATCCGTGTAGATCCGTGCAAATCCGTGGCTAGTTTTTGTTTTTCGCCACTCACTTGCCAATTCGCCATCGCACACCTGAAACTATTCTGCTATGTCAATCCCTCTGTCTTTGGACGGGAAAGTCGCACTGGTCACCGGCGGATCGCGGGGCATCGGCGCCGCAACGGTGAGGATGTTCGTCCGGGCCGGGGCGCGCGTCATTTTCAACTATCAGAACGCGCAAGCCGAGGCTGAGAAGCTCACGCGCGAATGTGGCTCAGATTGCGCGGCGATCGCCTGCAATCTTGAAGGGACGGAGTCGGCGCAAGATCTCGTTGCAGCCGCCGTCCGACGCTTTGGATGCCTCGATATCCTAGTTGTGAATCACGGCGTGTGGCCCGCCAAAGACGTTCCTATCGATGAAATGACCTCTGCGCAGTGGCTGCGAACCGTCTCCATTAACCTCGACTCTGTGTTTGCGCTCGTGAAGTATTCCGTCCGGGAAATGAAGAAAAATGCTTGTTCAGCCTCGCCGGCGCACATAGTGCTGATCAGCTCCACCGCCGGGCAAAGGGGCGAAGCGTTTCATGCCGATTACGCGGCGACCAAAGGCGCGATCATCAGCATGGTCAAAGGTCTCTCCACCGAGCTGGCGCCGCATCATATCTATGTGAACTGTGTTGCTCCAGGTTGGGTGGACACCGATATGTCGAAACCTGCGCTCGATGATCGGGCCACAGCAGAGGAAATTCTCGCCAAAATACCTCTGGGACGCGTGGGCACGCCGGAAGAGATCGCCGCGCCCATCCTTTTTCTTTGCACTCCTCTGGCTGGCTTCATTACCGGCGAGATCTTCAACGTGAACGGCGGCGCGGTGCTGGTGGGATGACGAAAGCCAGTCTGTATGGGCAGCTAATTCCGCCATCTAACGCGTCTAAGCATTGGAAGAGAATGAAATATGTCGTCCTTATTCTTCTGTTGACCGCCTGCGCGTCCTCCCAGGAAACGCCATCGTCCCAATCTGCAAGCGCGGCTTCTCCACAGGCGATCCCAACCGACCAGGAAAATGCCCGCAAGGCAAGAGCGGTGCTCGACGAAGCTATTCGGGCCCTGGGCGGGTCCGCCTACCTGAACTTGCAGGACATGGCAACAGAAGGGCGCAGCTACAGCTTTCATCGTGGACAACCGAATAGTGTTGGAACGGTGTTCTGGAGGTTCCGGAAATTTCCCGACAAAGATCGAATTGAGCTGACAAAGAAGCGCGACGTAATCGAGATTTATAACGGTGACAAAGGCTACGAAGTAACCTACAAGGGAGCTCGCACCCTGGACGACAAGGATGAGCTGCAACCCTACCTACGGCTGCGCCATTTCGCCTTGGACGCAGTCCTTCGCCGATGGCTGAATGCGCCGGGCGTAGCTTTGTTTTACGAGGGACAGACCGTCGCTGCGCAAAAGCAGACTGACCAGGTCACGGTCATGAACGCGAAGAACGAAGCCGTGACCCTCTACATTGATTCCAGTACCCGCCTTCCCGTCAAGAAGGCCTTCACCTGGCGTGACGCCACCGACAAACAGCGCAACGTGGAAGAGGAAATCTTCGACAATTACCGGCCGATTCAGGGCGTGATGACCCCTTTTGACATCACCAGGCTTTTCAACGGTGAAATGTCCGCCCAATTCTTTCTCACGAATGTCAGCTACAATCGCACTCTCGATGATTCATTGTTTGATCCGGCTGCAGCCAGTCGTAGCAAGCAGCGTTAGTGCACCTCTCTCCTGTTGATTGTTTCTACACCCGTTGAGATGGAGCGGATGTAACACATTCCTCCTAAGTGGTGGTTATTAAATAAATTAACAACGATCTATAGCCCCGGCCTTAGCGGCGAGTGTGGCTAATTTGCCACAGGCGGATTCTGGATTCGTCAGGTACTCTAATTCTCGTCTCCATGCCAAAGACAGGAATTAATTACTGATACAAGAACAAACAATCTGCTCCGCTGTGGATTGCCGGGGTGTGGGCTTGCATTCCGGGGCTCCCGTCAACCTTCGTATTCTTCCGGCACCTGCCAATACCGGCATCGTTTTTCGCCGCGTTGATCTCGATGGTTTTGAAGTCGAAGCTGTCGGCCGCAATGTGGCCCGGGTCAGCTATGCGACCAGTTTGATGAAGAAAGGCGTTCTGATTTCGACAACCGAACACCTGCTCTCAGCTTTGGTCGGCATGGGAATTGATAATGCCTTCGTCGAACTCGACAACCTTGAGCTCCCGATCCTGGATGGCAGTGCGCAGCCGTTCGTGGAATTAATTCGCAAGGTGGGCGTTCGCAAGCAGCGCCGTCCGCGGACTTACATTCGGATTTCACGCGCCCTTGAGTTGCGCGAGTCCAACAAATTCATCGCGATATACCCGGCCGAAACATATTCCGTCTCTTACACCATTAACTTCCCCCACCCCCTAATCGGCCACGAAACCTTTAGCCTCGATCTTTCGAACGAACAGTACGTCTCGAATATTGCTCCCGCCCGCACATTTGGTTTTTTGCATGAAGCCGAGGCGATGCGGCAGCAGGGCCTTATCCGCGGTGCATCCAATGAAAACGCTCTGGTCCTCACAAAGAAAAGCTTGGTGAATCCGCCGCTCCGTTTTCAGGATGAGTTTGTGCGGCACAAGATTCTTGACCTCATCGGGGATCTGGCGCTGTTTGGAAGGCAGATTCTCGGCAATGTGGTTGCTGACCGCGCCGGTCATGCCATGCACACCGCCCTCGTGTCACGCGTGCTGCGTGATAGGACGTTATGGGAAGAGACTACGTTGGATGAGGAAACAGTCGAAGGCCGGGCATCCCGCGAAATAGCAGCAGAACAGACGCTTTAACTTAATCCGCTCCGCTGTGGCTGAATTCTCCCTCTTCCGCGAAAGCCTTTTCCTCCAGCAGTCGCTCCAACTCAGCGCGTGCGCGCTCGGCCAGGTCGGCGGCGTACAGCTTCGTCGAGGCCTGACGTTCGGCTGAGAGCGGGGCAACACGAACAGCAAGCAGAGGGGCGTCCTGCTCGATCATGCGCAACAGTCGTTGAGTCCGGTCAATCTTGAGTTCAATAGGAAGCATGTTGGCCTATCAGCAAAGCTTGAGATAGGCGCAGGCGGACGGCAAGTCCCAAACTGGGTTCCCCGAGGGTCAGGGGGAATCTTGTTTTGCTCTGGAAACATCCAAACCGAAGACGCAAACTTAGTTCAGTGTGCACAAGACTGTCTATCTCTCGCTAGGATCCAACCTGGGTGATCGGGCCGCGAACCTCGGCTCCGCCATTGCGAAATTAGCGGAGATGGGGAAGGTAGTTGCAGTTTCCTCTTTTTACGAAACCGAGCCCGTCGAACTGACCGCGCAGCCCTGGTTCCTAAACTGCGCCGTCAAGTTCGATACGGAAAAAATGCCACGCCAACTAATCTCCGGCATCCTGAATCTTGAGCAGAGTATGGGGCGGCAACGCAAGCAACAGAAAGGCCCGCGCACCATTGACATCGACGTACTTCTATTCGGCAGCTCGATCATTGAAATTCCATCCCTGACGATCCCGCACCCGAGGCTGCACGAGCGCCGATTCGTACTGGAGCCGATGACCGAAATTGCGCCAGACGCCCGCCATCCCTTATTCAAGCGCACTATGCGCGAATTGCGGGACGCGCTGCCGGCCGGACAGACAGTCAAAAAGCTGAATTTGGCATTTGGCACTTAGCATTTCGCATTGGCTGATTGCCAAATGCCAAGTGCTTAGTCCTGTCACTACGGCACAATAATCCGGCTGCCCTCGTCCACGCTCGCGATCGCGGATTGCTGCTCCGGAAACTGAGCGTCCAGGAAGTCCACAAAGGCACGCGACTTCGGACGGCCCGAGTTCCGCGAGATCCCTAGCCGCACCAGAAAAACTAGCGCCCGCAGGACATCCGAGTCTCGCAGCTTGCTATAACCGACGTGCTTCTGCTCCGCCTCGCGAAATTCTTTCACCATTTTTTGGATTTCCCCAGCAATCTTCTGGTGGATAAGGCTGGGCTGCTGAGTTTCATAATGCAGCCCTGAATTAGCTAAAGTATCGTAGCTTCTCGCCAGCGCCGTCAGCGCGGCGATCGCATCCGAGTCTCGGATACTCAGATCCGATCGCACGCTCTTAGTGATGGCGTAGCTCAACCCAACGATCAGGTGCTCCTGTTCATAGAGAAACTGTTCGCCGACTTCCACATTAGGAAAAAGGCCGCTCTGCTCAATCCCTTCAATCGGCCGCGCCTTCTCGTGCTGGCGTGCCTGCTGCAGATAAACGCACTCACGCGGACAATTCAAAGTCACTTCCCGCTGCTCTCCGCAACATTGCGGACAAATGTGCCCGTGAATCGCGGGACAGAAGCGCTTCGGCTTGCGTTTTTCGCAGATAGCACAGCTCAAATTGCGGTCTCCCGAATTTTCATTATGTCACGCGAAAGGGAGTGCAGCCTCCGGGCTTTGGGCCCTGGGCTCCGGGCTTTCTGGTCCAGGCTTCACGCTTTAGGATTAGGGCTTCTGGCTTTGGTCCAGGCTTTCGGTGTGCTCGGCCGCACTCTTAGTAATTCGCAGTTGTCCCTAGGTTTCTTGCGATTGGTATGCGAGCTAACCAGCCGCGAAGCGGCGTCAGAATACAGCCCAGGGCGTCAGCCCTGGGTGGGTCCGGGAACTGAAGGAGCTCGGAACCGGCGAAAGATATGGCAACTATTCGCTTCAGGATTTCGCACCCTTGTGACTCAGCTCTATCGAACGTTTGCGAGTCCCCGGCGCAACACTCCGAAGCCCGAAGCCTGGGCGCCTGGAACCCCGCTCATCGCCGCCAAAATATGCCTCTTTCGACGCTCGGATAGCTTCCGCACGCGATTTTTGTGGCTATTTCTGGTTCCAAGCTCGAAAAACCCGCATAAAATGCGGGGAGATGCTACTTTTCCACAGGCGTGGGTATTAAGATAGCTCCGCAATCCGAACGAAAACTAACTTTGAAAGACAGAGGAGGATTCATGGCAGCAGGCTTGACCAAGACTCAACTGGTCCGCCACTTGGCGGAAAAGGTAGAGGTAAACAACAAAACCGCGGCAACATTTCTGGAGCACCTGGCGGACACGGCTATCAAGGAAACCAAGAAGAACGGCGTTTTCATCATCCCCGGTGTCGGCCGGCTCGTGAAAGCGCACCGCAAAGCCCGCGTCGGACGCAACCCCCAGACCGGCGAGCCCATTCAGATCAAGGCAAAAACTGTCGTAAAGTTCCGCGTGGCGAAAGCCGCAAAAGACGCGATTGCCCCTAAGAAGTAGATTTCCCCTGGAAAGTGTTTGACTGAGACGCAGCTTGTTACGTCTCCTGATTTCCCAGGCAACAAGGCCGGCTTCAAAGCCGGCCTTTTTGATTTTCTGCAAAAACGCTTGACATGTTGATACTGTGTATGACACAGTGTGTGTCGTACACTATATGACACAAGGTACTGAGACCGACGCGCTGCTTGAAAACCTCCGCCTGGAGCTGCGCCGTGGCTGCCTGGTTCTGGCCGTTCTGGCGCAACTGCGTACCGAACAATACGGGTACACCCTGCGCAAAGCTCTCGAAGTCCATGGCATGGCGATTGATGAAGGCACCCTTTATCCGCTACTTCGCCGGCTCGAAAGCCAGGGATTGCTAGCCAGCGAATGGCGCGAGGAAGACAAACGCAACAAGCGTTTCTACAAAATCTCGCGCGAGGGCAAACTGGTGCTCAAACAGCTCCTCGTCGAATGGCAGGGCATCGGGCTTTCACTCGAAGAAATCTTGAAGGAGTCAGATCATGGATCTCATTAATCGTTACTTGCACGCAGTTAAGTTCTGGCTGCCCAAAAAGCAAAAGCAAGACATCATCGCGGAACTGTCGGAAGACCTCCGCTCGCAGATCGACGACCAGGAAACCGAGCTTGGGCGCAAGTTGAACGAGGCTGAAGTCGCGGCCATCCTCAAGCAACGTGGGCGCCCGGTGCTGGTTGCGAACCGTTTCTTGCCGCAAGAGCACCTGATCGGACCAGTGTTGTTTCCCATTTACTTGTTTGTGCTGAAGATCGTGGCATTGTTTTACATGTTGCCATGGGTTTTAGTGTGGATTGGTATCGCGGTCTCTCGCGCCTCGCATTCAGGCCAGAGTTTGATTGCGGCGGCAGGATCATTTTGGACATCCTTCTGTCCCATGGCGTTTTTCATGATCGGAGGCGTCACAACCGTATTCGCGATCTTGGAGAGGGTGCAAACTAAGTCCGGGTTTCTGGACGAGTGGGATCCCCTCAAGCTGCCACCGGTCCGCGATCCCAACCGGATACCGTTCTCGGCCTCCGTGATTGAAGTGGTGGCAAATCTGGTGTTCTGCATCTGGTGGGCCGGAGGACTGTGGTACCAGCCCTTTCTTCACTTCTCCGGCGTGAGTATCGCGCTGGCGCCGGTATGGCGATATTTCTTCTGGGGCTTTCTAGCGCTGGCAGTGGTCAATACGGCCGCGTCTGCTGTCAACCTCTTCCGCCCTTACTGGACGTGGGTGCGAGCCAGCATACGCCTGGCGTCCGATTCCATCGGGTCGGCGCTTTTTTGCTGGCTTCTCAAGGCCGACATTCTATCGGCGATCAGCATTCCGAACGTTGCCCCGGAAAAAACAGCGCATATCACCAATGCGATCAATTGGTGGACGGCGAAAATGTTCCCGGGTGCAGTCGCGGTCTGCCTGTTGATTGCCCTTTTCGACGCCTACAGGATTATGCGCGTGCGGGCAAGAGCTGCCCATCCGGTCGCACTGAACACAGCGTCCGGAGCGTGCTGAGAGACCACTGCGAAGGAGAACGAATCATGAATGCTACTGAGAGAGTGTTATTCGCACCCCCGCCGCGGACTTCAGGGCCGATTCTGACGAACGCGCCAAGCGCGCAATACAACGTGGCCATCGGCTATTTGCGAGCGTTTATCACGGTGCTGGTGGTGGCGCATCATGCCGCGCTCGCCTATCACCCGTTTGCTCCTCCATCGCCCGCTACGTTGGTTGCCCAGCCGCGCTGGTGGCAGGCATTTCCCGTGGTTGATAGCCAGCGGTGGAGCGGGTTTGGTTGGCTAGTGGGGTTCAACGACGTTTTCTTCATGTCGCTCATGTTTTTCCTTTCCGGATTGTTCGTATAGAAAAGCCTGCAGCACAAAGGGCCTCGATTCTTTCTGCGAGACCGCCTAGTAAGGCTGGGTGTGCCATTTGTGGTGGCGGCGCCGCTGATACGACGAGCTCGCATTCGGGCCTAGCTGGTTTCTTGCAGCAGTGGCGGTCACTCGGGACCTGGCCAGCGGGGCCGGCGTGGTTCATCTGGGTCCTGCTGGCATTTGATTGCGTGGCGGCGGCGCTGTTTCTTGTGATTCCCGGGGCTGTGATTCCAAAGCCGGGCGAGGCCCTGGGCCGGATGTCCGCGGGTGCGTATCGTCGTCCGGCACTATTCTTTGGGTTGCTACTTGCGGTTTCGGCGCTCGCCTATATCCCCCTGGAGCTGGCGTTCACTTCTTTCGACTGGGCTTCGTTTGGTCCGTTTTTCTTCCAGACCAGCCGCATACTCCACTATTTGGTGTACTTCCTGCTCGGCGCCGGAGTTGGCGCCCTAGGTATAGACAATCGAGGCCTTCTCGCTTCTGACGGCAAGCTGGCACGGCGTTGGCCGCTATGGGCCATTGCCGCGCTGGTTGCATTCGGAGTCGCCACTACCGTGACCATCGCGTCGTTCGCTCCGCACACTTCGCCGCGCCTGTGGGAAGTGCTCGCGGATTCGACCTTTGTCCTGTCATGCGCCGCATCCAGCTTTGCTTTTCTGGCGCTGTTCGTACGCTTCGCGAGAAGGCGAATAAAATATGGGACAGCCTGACCGCGAATGCCTACGGGATTTACCTGGTTCACTACGCCTTCGTGAGCTGGTTGCAATACGCACTGCTGAAGACGACGCTTCCGCAATTGCAAAGGGATCTCTAGTGCTCGTTGGGGCGTTGGCTCTTAGTTGGGGCGTGGTCGCTGCCATCCGGCGTATTCCCGCGGTCGCGCGACTGATCTAGAAAAATCAGGTGAAAACAAAACCAAGACTAGATTTTTTCTTTCTTGATTTTGATCCGCGTAAATCCGTGTAAATCCGTGGCCGAGAAAAGAGTCGGACTTACTTCCCGTAATCGTTCTTCACCACTTCTCCGCCTTTCATCACGAACTTCACGTGCTGTAGTGTCGTGATGTCCTGGAGAGGATCTCCGTCAATCGCGATTACGTCGGCCCACTTGCCGGGCTCGATGGTTCCAATCTTGTCAGACCAGCCGAGCAGATCAGCATCGTTGATCGTAGCGGTCTGAATCGCCTGCAACGGCGTCAGTCCCAAACTCACATACACGGCCAGTTCATGCGCGTTCAGGCCGTGCGGATAGACTGCCGCATCGGTCCCTAGTCCAATCTTGACGCCTGCCGCAAAGGCCTTCTTCGCGTTGTTCTTGCCTGTTTCTGAGACCATCTCCATTTTGCGCTTGGCAAAATCGGGGAGATTCGCCTTGGCCGCGTTCCCCCTCTGCCAATCGATCAGGTAAAGCGTTGGAACAAGATACGTACCGTTCCTCTTTAGAGTAGCGATTGCTGCATCATTCATCAGATGCCCGTGCTCAACCGAGTCCACCCCCGCCTCCGAAGCCCAGATCACACCCTGCGCTCCATGAGCGTGGGCTGCCACCTTCCTGCCCAGGCGATGAGCGTCCGCGACAATGGCTTTCATTTCTTCCAGAGTGTACTGCGAAGCATTGGGATCATCGCCTTTCGAAAGCACTCCGCCCGTGGCACAGATTTTGATCAGGTCGGCGCCATACTTAATCACCTCGCGTACTTTGTGTTGTACTTGTTCCACGCCATCGGCGGCGCCATCCGAGGTCGCGTGGTAATCATAAGGAAGCAGATCGTTATCGCAGTGGCCTCCAGTAATGCTCAGGGCGGGCCCGCTCACTAGCATGCGGGGCCCAGGCACATCGCCGGTATTGATCGCATCCCGCAGCGCGACATCACTGAATCCGCGCGCTCCTACATTGCGCACCGTCGTGAATCCCGCTTCCAGCGTAAGCCGCGCGTTGCGCGCGCCGGTGAGCGCTTCGCGGGGGACAGATGTGGCCAGCGTCTCGTACCCAAAATGTGGATCGAAGGTGAGGTGAGTGTGCGCATCGATCAGTCCGGGAAGAACTGTGGCATTGGGAAGATCAATGATGGTGTCATCGGCGGACGATTTGACGTCTGACGCGGCGCCGACGCGAACGATCTTGTCACCTTCCACCACGATGGCCTGATTCGATAGCTCCCTCCCTGTCTTCACGTCGAGCAGCTTGCCGGGATGAATAACGATTCGCTTCGCGGGTTGCTGAGCACATACTGTGCTGCAAAGCGCAAGCAACACTGCGATGAGCATAAAGGGAATAAAAATACGCAGTTTGGAGCCACGGGCGTCCCTGCCCGTGTTCATAGAACGATTTCGCATTTAAGCCTTCCCCTCTGGATTCGTATTGGCGATCACCGCATCCGCCTCAATCTCCACCAGCATATCTGGCGAGACCAGCGCGCTAACCGCAATCATAGAAGTTGCCGGCCGGATGTCGCCAAAAACTTCACCGTGCGCTTTGCCGATTTTTTCCCAGTCAGCGATATCGGTGACGTACATCCGCGTGCGCACCACATCTTTCATGCTGCCGCCAGCTTTCTCCAAAGCAGAAGCGATATTCTTCAGCGTCTGCACCGCTTGCGCATAGGGATCGCCAATTCCAACAATCTTCCCGTCAGGCCCGGTCGCGGTCGTTCCCGAAACATGCACGTACGGACCGACCCGGACCGCGCGTGAATAACCGACGACGGGTTCCCAAGGCGTACCGCTGGAGATGTTTATTCGATCTGCCATTTTCTTCCTCAGTGAAATTGCTCGCCCTCAGCCGTAAGGTCCGCTGTTCCAATGTTACCGTTGCTGGAATCGCGTGCCACTACTCGCGCCCGCACCACCGCTGGCGGGAACTCGGCTGCCAGCGTCAACTCCATGGGACGGCAACAGCAGACGGCGCTTCCTCTTTGGCAAAGTATTGGCCAGCGCGGCGAGAGAATACACCCAGCCTCCCAAGAGGTTTTGCTTTCTTGAAACACAAGGAAGTGCGCGGATGCAGGATCCGTGCGGTGTTTCAGTAAGGAATTGATTGTAATTCAGACTGGAAGCTCTTGTACTTGGCAGCCGCTCTGCCTGTGTGCCAACAATAAACGCGTGAAACCTTCGTCTGAGTCCGGGTTTCTAATTAGTAGGAACAATGCACGATGGCACGACTTACGAAAGTCACTTGTTTTCGCGCGGAAGCTGCGATATGACATCAGAAATCGGCCGACGCAATTGTTCCAGGGGGACCCTTAATGATTGCTGACGATCATCCGCTGCAAAAGCTCTTCCTTGAGATGGTAGGCCGCCACTACGCCCATGAGATCGGGCTTCGCGATCCGGAAGTGGTTGGATATGTCGCTCATTTGCTTGCCGAATTCTGTGATGTCGAGCAGCTTTTCAGAATTCGCAATGTCGCCGACAAGCAACTCACCGACGTAGGAGAAATGCTGGTGGAATCGAATCCCGTGTTCGGCCCGGCACCCTCGTTTGACCGCGAGCGGCAAGTGCGGAAGCACATCGGCGATTACACGCTGTTCTTTGCTGGCATGTTTCCCGAGAGCATCAATCGTCTGCGCCTGCGCCGCCACCGTCTCGAAAATTTTGTCGACTGGATGAAGGCGGGGAAAGAAAGCTACTACATCGTTTCGAAGTTCGACTGCTTCGAATACACAAAAGTCGCGCCACTCTTTGAACGTTTGTCACAACATTTTGAGCAGTGCGTCTATGGACTGAACTGCGTCAAGAATGAGTTGCAGGAGATGCAACACCCCATCGTGCGCCGGACGGGCGAGCTGCTAATGTAGCGGTTCTCTTTGCGACCTTTGCGTACCTCGGCGATCTTTGCGGTTAAAAGCTCTTTACTCACTGCAGCCGGGGCACATCACAAAGTGCAAAAGATTTTAACCGCAAAGTTCGCGAAGGCCACGCAGAGGTCGCAAAGAAACCCGTTTGCGAGAACCGCCTTCCGTGCCGCCTCTGAGCCCCTTCTTATACAGGACCACAGCGATAAAAACTCAACCCAGCGTCACCCTGCTTCAATTGGCGCACTCGCTCAACACGCCCAAACTTCTCCCCCGGATCAAATCTTTTTTCATGCTCGACAATAATCAGAGCCCGCTCGCTAAGGCTCGACAGGCTCAAGGCGGACAGTGCTTCGCGACAGGCTTCGCGCATTTCGTAAGGCGGATCCAGAAAGATGAAATCAGGTTCAATCCCCTGCTTCTGCAGATATGAGACGGCACGCGTGCTCCCTTGCTGAACGAGCTGGAATCCGGTGGTAATCGCGAGCGATCGCAGGTTCTGCCGAATCAGCTCCGCCGCATCGCGGCTCGACTCGACAAAATACACCTGCATGGCTCCGCGGCTGAGTGCTTCAATTCCCACTGCTCCGCTACCCGCAAATAGATCCAGCCATACCGTCCCTTCGAGCGCTGCAGGATTGCCCGCGGTGAGAACGTTGAATAGAGTTTCACGAAGCCGGTCGGACGTTGGCCGAATTTCCACTCCGCGAACGGAGCGCAACCGGCGGCTTCGAAATTTGCCCGCAATAATTCGCATTCTGCCTAATCCCAAGCTGGCATAATCTTTCGCCCTTTCAGGGCTCGTCATTTTTCGCTTCTACCCAGGGCTTGCGCCCTGGGCTGTATTCTCCCGCCGCGTTGCGGCTTGATTTGAAGCCAGTTTTGCTGGTGACATCGCGTGTGACACAGCCGCTTGAAGCCGCTCGTTCCGCCCGACCGTGAATCGCGAAGGTGAGCGTACTACTCTGCGCTTCGCAACGTCGCGCCGCAGTCCGCCGTCTAAGCGTATAAGATTACAGGAGAGCGAATGAGAAGCTGGTCCATTCCGGCAGGGCGCATCTTCGGCGTCGATATTCGGATTCATCTTTCTTTCTTCCTCCTCCTGGCATTCATCGGCTTGAGCCAGCAGGCAGCGCACATACCTGTGAACCCTTGGCGCGGAGCTGCGCTCGTGGCCATCATCTTTGGCTCGGTGATCTTCCACGAACTTGGCCACGCGCTGGTCGGAAGACATACCGGAGTCCCTCCCCGAGCCATTGTGCTGCTGCCCATCGGCGGAGTCACGATTTTCGATGAGACCAAGCCGGCTTTGCCTGCGAATTGGAGACGAGACGCGCAGATCGCAGCCGCAGGCCCGGCGGTCAATTTTATCGTTGCTGGTATCTCGGCAGTCCTTCTCCGGGTGGCCGATCCGCACGCGCAGATCTGGGCCTATCCCTACGTCAGTTCTGGGAACCTGCCGCATAGCATTTTGTGGGCGAACCTGTGGCTCGGATTATTTAACTTACTTCCGGCATATCCCATGGACGGTGGGCGCGTGCTTCGCGCCATTTTCAGCCGCAGCATGGAACCAGTGCGGGCAACTCGCCGCGCTATCAGCATTGGCCGCGGTTTCGCCATGGCGTTCCTGCTGGCCGGCATGTGGAGCTTTGGGTCTCAGAATGCCTTGGGTGACTCGGGATGGTTCTTCATAATCGGCGTGTTCCTGCTCCTGGCCGCACAGATGGAAGAGCGTTCCGCCGTCTTTCATTCCGTGCTCGAAACCGTGCGCCTGGAAGACATCATGCTGACGGATTTCGCCACCCTCTCCCCTGCCGACACACTGGAAGACGCATTAGAAAAGGCGGTTCACTGCCTGCAAGACGATTTCCCGGTGATCCGCCAGGGCGACATGGTAGGCGTAGTCTCGAAACAGCGTATCCTGCACACCCTGCGCAGCGAAGGCAATGGCTACGTGCAGTCGGTAATGAATCGCATTTTTGACGTCGCGCAGAAGTCCGAGTCGTTGTCTTCAGCTTTCCGTAAGCTGAGTTCGCGGAATCTGAGCATTATTCCGGTAGTTGAGAATCAGCAACTGGTGGGGATAGTCACCCTGCAGAACTTAATGCACTCGATGGCACTTCTCGCTGAGACCCGCAAGCTGCGCAAGGCTGCACTCGAATCCTAATTAGAATTTCAAGACAATGCCCGCCGAGGGTTCGGCTATGTGGCCGCGCGTCCCGGTGAACAGATTTTGCACTTTGAAGTCTGGGTTCTTATAGACGAGTCCGCGATATTGCAGGCGCAAAGCAAGACGTCTCCAAAGATGGTAGTCCGCCCCTCCCCCATACAAAACCGCCAGCGAAGTCTGCTGCGCGGCGCCGAACGAGGATTGAAATCCGTCAATGTAGGTTGTGCCCGGATTAAACCGAAGCGCTCCTCCTCCGCCCAACAAAAAAGGTTCGAGTCTGGCTGTCTGAAACGGGCTAAACACATATGCACCCGTCAACTCAGTGATGCCCGTCTGAACTCGAAAACTATGCGGAGTCAAAAAGACTTGCGCGTTGTTCGTGTGCCCGATGTTGAGCGCGACGGCGTGCATCCGGTTGAACCGGAAACGCACGGTGCCAAGCACTTCGTAGGAATTCGTAGGCTTGAGCGTGATGCTGCCATTCGTCGAGCTCTTCGAAAACACGCCCGCGGCGCCCACGCTGAAATCAAAACGGTTTACATCCCGCGCGGCTGCCAGCGACGTGAGCACAACGACGAGGATAGCTGCCGCTCCTGATTTTCTCAGCATCTTGTCCTTTCAGTTGACCGAAAATCAGTCGAGGTGAATTGCTTTAGCTTGCTGCACTGCCGGAATGCCGCGCAGTTCGCTCACCACCGCCTCCGGCACTGCACCATCCACGTGTACGACGGCAATGGCCTCACGCGCTGTCCCATGCGGCGCTTCCCCGGCACGCCTTCCCAATGCGAAGTTTGCGATGTTAATGCCGTGTTTGCCTAGAATCGTGCCAACTTTCCCGATAACCCCGGGCACGTCCTGGTTGCGCATGTAAATCAAGTTCTGCTCGAGCGGCGCCTCGATGTCAATACTATCCACATGCAACAGGCGCGGCGCGTCTTCCCGTAATACGGCGCCTTTGACCACGTGCTGGTCGTTCTGGGTTTTGATCGCAATCGAGAGCACGCTGCCGGCTCCTCCCGTGGAAGCCCTAGGCTTGCGGTCTTCGTGTATAACCAGTCCGCGAGAAGACGCCAAACTCGCGGCGTTCACTAAATTGGCCTTCTCATCCACTGCCACATTCAGAATTCCTTTAATTGCGGCGTTGCGGATGAGCTCGGTTTTCCACTCAGTTATGTGACCGGTATAGCTGATCGAAATTTCTTCCAGCGAGCTGCCGCTGATCTGCGCCAGGAACGATCCCAACCTCTCCGCCAGAACGATGTAGGGTTTCAGCGTTAGATACTCCTCGTGGGAAACCGAGGGGACATTCACCGCATTTTGAATGACGCCATGCTTCAGGTATTCCTTGACTTGCAGCGCGATCTGCTGGCCAACCGCTTCCTGAGCTTCATTGGTGGAACCCGCAATGTGCGGCGTAAGGATGACATTGTCCATCTTCTGCAGCGGCGAATCTTTCAGGGGTTCATTCTCAAACACATCCAGCGCGGCGGCCGCGACTTGACCTTCCTGTAATGCAGCCGCGAGAGCAGATTCATCTACCAGTTCGCCGCGCGCGCAATTCACTAGGTGCACTCCCCGCTTCATCTTCTTCAGAGACTCGGCGTTGATCATGTTCTGGGTTTGCGGTGTCAGGCCGACGTGCAGCGCAAGGTAATCCGCTGCTGCGTAAACGTCGTCCAGCCCGGCCAGTTTGATCCCGCCGTCTTTGGCGATTGCCGCCGAAACGAATGGATCATGTCCAATGATTTCCATCCCGAAGGCCCGCGCCCGCTTTGCCACCTCCAGCCCAATCTTTCCCAGTCCTACGATCCCCAGAGTCTTGCCGCGCAACTCCGTTCCCTGCAGCGATTTCTTCTCCCATTTGCCTGCATGCATCAATTCGTTCGCGCGTGGAATAAAGCGGGCCATCGTCAGCATCAGGCCCAACGTGAGCTCCGCCACAGCCACAGCATTGGCTCCAGGCGTATTCATCACAGCGATGCCTTTTCGCGTCGCAGGTTCGAGTTCAATATTGTCCACGCCTACGCCTGCGCGGCCAATCACCCGCAGTTTGGAAGCATTCGCCAGCAGCGCAGCGTTGACCTGCACCGCTGAACGCACCAGCAGTGCGTCGGCGGTCTCGATCTCCTGCGCCAGGCTCCCGTTCAGTTGATCGGCAGTCACAACGATCCAGCCCGGCTCGCGCAGCAGGTTCACGGCGGAGGCGGACATCTTTTCGGCGACCACGATTTTCATGATGGATGATTCCTTTACAAGAAAATGACAGCTCTCAGACACGCCTGAGCGTTGTAACTCCTAACCTTCTACTAGCCTGCTCTGGAGAAAAATCATGAAGCTAGTATTCGTTCTTTTGCTTGCCGCCTGTGGAATTGGATGCGGGGGTTACGGTTCCAACTACAACTCGATGACCAACGGCTCCGCTCCCACCATCACCGGCTTCAGCCCCACTAGTGCGATGGCCAATACAGCTTTCACTCTGACCGTCAACGGTACCGGCTTCACTACCGGCTCGATCGTGTACTGGGGACCAACCACGCCCATCAACGCCACTTACATGTCGGGAACCGCAGTCAGCGTAAACATCACCGCCGCCCAGAATGTCGCTGCCGGCATGGTTCCGGTTTACGTTCACAGCGCCGGCGGAAATTCGAATACTGTCAACTTTCCTGTGAACTAAAGTCGCGACCGGACGCCTCAATTCTTTGCGCCGGCAACCTCAGCGACTTCCTGACTGCGTGACCGCGCGAAGACCTCCTGCGCTGCGCGCACCGCACGGCCGTATTCCACAGGATTATCAGTAACCGTCGCTAGCACATGTTCAAGCGCGGCCAGGATGCCGACCGTGTCCAGATAGTCGTAGTAGCCAATATGCGCGATACGGAACAGCTTGCCTTTCATATCGCCCTGGCCGTTCGCCACAACGGCTGAAAATGACTCCCGGAATTCCTTCACAATTTTGCTGGAATCAATTCCTGTCGGCGCCGTAATTGCGGTAAGCGCCGCGCCCGGAGATGAAGCAAACAACTTGAGTCCGAGTGCCTTCACACCAGCGCGGGTCATCTCCGCGGCAAGCTCGGCGTTATCCACCAGCGCCTTGCGTCCTGCGACCAAGTCGCCGTCTCCCATCAGCCGAATAAAGTCGAGGGCCGCGCCCAGCGCGGCAAACAGGGAGGTCGCCGGAGTGTAAGCCGATTCGCCCTTGGCCGCGGCTTTGCGTTCTTTGCGGAAATCAAAGTAGTAGCGCGGACTCTTCGCCGTCTCCATGCGCTTCCAGGCGCGTTCGCTGAGGGCGCAATACGCTAAGCCCGGCGGAATCATCAGCGCCTTTTGCGATCCGCCGATGATTACGTCAATTCCCCATCCATCGACGTCAAAATGGGTCGTGCCTAGACCGGTGATGGCGTCCACGACGAGAAGCGTATCGCCGTTTTCGCGAACCAGCTTCGCAATTCCCTTCACATCATGACGTGCGCCCGTCGAACTTTCGGTTGCCTGAACATAAACTGCGCGCGTATCCGGAGTCAGTCTCGCCCGGACTTCATCCAGTGAAAACGTCTCGCCGTAGGGCTTTTCGAGCACATCCACGTTGCACCCGTACGCCTTTGTCAGATCGCGCCAACGCTCACCGAATTTTCCCGCCGTCAGCACCAACACTCTGTCGCCGGGGGATGTCAGGTTCGAAACCGAGCCCTCCATCACGCCAGTGCCGGACGAAGCGATGACCAGAACATCGTTTGCTGTCCCAATGAAATCTTTCATATCGGCCAGCACGCGCGTGAACAGCGCTCGAAAATCAGCAGTACGGTGATGGGCGGTAAACGCGGCCATCGCATTCTGGGCCGCAGGCAAAAGAGGAGTCGGACCAGGAGTAAAAAGACGGTTCTTCAGCAGCATGGTAGTAGTCCTTTTGAAATGAAGTCGGGGACCGCAGAAAGTACTTATTAGTGTAACGCAAAGGCCGTCGTTGGTCGTCGGCCGTTGTCGTCTGCTAAAACTCTGAAAAATCGTCGTTGGTCGTTCGTCGTTGGCAAAAACCACTGGTCCCTACGCTCTGGTTAAGCGGAGGGCTCCCGCAGAATTGTGCTTCTTCGCTGCGCACTAAACGGATTTGGCCAACGGCCAACGACGCCTTTCCCGCCTTTCTCTATAATGTCCACCCATGAGCCTTAGCGAACAAATCCAGAAGGACATCATCACCGCCATGAAAGCGCGCGACGAAGCACGACTCTCCACTCTGCGCATGGTGAAGTCTGCGCTCAAGAATCGTGAAGTCGAAAAGATGGCGCCTCTCGACGAAAAGGAATCGCAGCAGGTGCTGAGCACGCTGATCAAGCAGCGTAAAGACTCCGTCGAGCAATTCACCAAAGGAGGACGCCAAGAACTCGCTGACAAAGAAGCCGCGGAAATCGTTCTGATCGAAAGCTACTTACCCAAGTCCGCCGGGGAAACGGAGATCGTCGCCGGCGTCAAGGCCGTGATCGCAGAAATGGGCTCTCCCAGCTTGAAAGACATGGGCATGGTAATGAAGAACGCTATGGCCAAGTTCGCATCGCAAGACATGCGTGTGGATGGAAAAGCGGTGAGTGAAGCAGTGAAGAAGGAGCTGGCGGGAAAATAGCTATGAATTCATCCTTCGGCTTTGATCTTTCCATCCAAGTCGGCCAAAGCTGCCTCAAGCATCTGCCGATGCCGCGCGTTCGAAGCCACTGCCAGTTGCTGTAATATGCGGCGCCGGGAAAGTTGAAGTGTTTGCCGTCGTTGTTCGGCCGCGATTTGTGCCGGAGTACGCTGCAGTTTCGGCCGTTCCTGGTCGGAAGCAGCCAGTTCCTGCTGTTGCTCGACCGACTTGCTCTCCCACCCGCGTGCCATAAATTAGTTAGTAGACGATCAGGGGACCAATAGATCAATTCTAAGCTGGATCCGAGGCGCCGCTCGTAACAAGCATCTCGTAACAAGAGCTCGCAACAAGCAAAAGACCATTACGGCGCGGCCGTTTGTTCGGAAAGTGCAACTACTCAGCTTCCCTGCGCATCTCTTGCCCGCCTGGTGGTATGCTTCTGGACGTTTTTATGTACGACTGTCGTCCCACATCAAACATGGTTCCCAAGAAGGAGACTTAAGATGTCGCAAACCCTGTCGCCTGCGATGAAACTTCTTTCGCGTTCCAGGTTGAGCGCGTATCTCATTCTCTCCTGTCTCTTGATATTCGCCACACTCCCCCTCAGCGCCACCGGTTGGCACACTAGCGGAGTGCAAATCGACAGTCCGTCTGGCGCACCCTTCATCATCACGGGCATCAACTGGTAAGGATTTGAAACCACCAGCCACGTTGGCCACGGCCTCTACGCCAAGGACTACACCTTCATCGTGAATGAAGCCAAGCAGTTCGGCTATAGCACTCTTCGAATTCCTTTTTCAAATGAGATGTGGGAGCTTGACCCCATCCCGAATTCGAATACGATCAGCGCCTGCTCTACTTGCAAAGGCAAACACGCTCGCGACATTCTGGCCCAGATCATCAACTATGCCGGCTCCATTGGCTTGCACGTCAACCTCGACAATCACCGCAGCGCAGCCGGCAACTCCGCGGAAGCCAATGGCCTCTGGTACACCACGGGTCATACAAGCTATCCCGAGTCCAGTTGGACCAACGACTGGTTGCACATCATGGACTGGGTGCACGGAATTCAGCAGACCCAGGGCGCAACCGACACCGTGACCGTGAACTATCTCGCCTCCGATGGGTTTCCCATCGTCCTTGGGTTCGAGCTGCGCAATGAACCGCACACGGTTTGCGGGCGCCGTGGATGTGATTACCTGGGAGGCGCAACCTGGGGCAGCGGCGACGGCATTGCTCCAGCGACAAATCCCAATCCGAATCCCTTCGCCGTGTCATGCACATCGAGCTCGACCTGCCACGACTGGCGTCTCGCGGCCGAGCGTGCCGGCGACTTGATCCTGGGTGAGGCCGCTAGCCACGGCTGGGACAATCCCCTGATTTTCGTTGAAGGGATCTCGCAATATCCAATCGCGAGCGGTACTCCTGCGAGCGGCCCCTACGATTTCTACTGGAACGGTGGCCAACTGCAGGGAGTGAATGGTAATGCTGCGAACGCTGGCGCCCCCATCGTGCTGAACGCTGGCGGGAACGCCACCAGCTTGGGCCCCTCCGTAAGCAATCAGCTCGTTTTTTCACCACATGACTACGGTCCAACGGTCTTCGCACAGCCCTGGTTCACAACCAATACCTGCTACGTCAATGGATGTTCCGCTAACAGCCTCGCCGACATTTGGGTGAACCACTGGGCGTTCATCAACCTGGGACAAGTCAATCCCGTCTGGCCCGGCCACGCTTCGTATCCGTGGGGCAACACCGGCGCAACGGCTACACCAGCGTTCCGATCTGGATCGGCGAATTCGGCACCGGCAACACCGCCGCCGCGGTCAGCTCCACTACACACGGCTCTGAAGGTCAGTGGTTTATGGATCTGATCAACTTCATTAACAGCAGCTTCACGCCGACGACTGCGAACAATTCCGGATATTCCGTCCAAACTCTGCACTGGACTTACTGGGCCTTGAACGGCGAAGACAGCTTTGCATTGCTGAATAGCGGTTACAGCGGACTCTCATTCCCAACGAAGGAGTACTCGCTCCTTTGCTTTGACCAGCAGGGTCCATTCGCGGTGCCAATGGGAACAGGCTCCGGCCAATGTGGCAACACCGGGCCGTTGCCGAACCCGGAGTAGAGTCATTTAACCTAACAAACCGCTCTGACCCCGCTTGGGTTAAGATGGCTGCCGTGTCAGTAGAGGACCGCAAGCGGGTGTTTCGATTCGCGGTGTACGAGGCGGATCAAGCGTCCGGAGAGCTGCGCAAATCCGGGGTAAGAATCCGCCTGCCTGACCAGGCATGTCAGGTACTCGATGCACTGCTCGAGCGTCCGGGTGAAATTGTCACGCGAGAAGAGTTACGGCAAAGACTCTGGCCAGCGGATACATTCGTTGACTTTGACCATAGCCTTAACACTGTAATCAACAAATTGCGCGAGGCTCTCGGCGATTCTGCTGGCAACCCTCGATTCATCGAAACCTTGGCGCGCCGTGGCTACCGCTTTCTGGCCCCGGTGCAAATTGTTGAACGATCGCCTGCGACCCAGGGCGTTGCTGCCTACCAGGCTGTCGCGAGCGAAGCTGTGGCTGTGGACTCATCGCAAAGAGACCTGTCACAACCAACTCTTCCAATTACCCGTCGTACTTTTTTAACAGCGGCCGAAGATTTGCCAAGCGTGCGCTCACCCTATGTCCGCATTCTCTTTTTGCTGATTCAACTCATGTATCTCAGCTTTTATATTGTGGCGCTGGCGCGGCTCCCGCAATTGGAGAGCGTGATTGAGCAAACCTTCGGTCCCTCAGCGTGGATCATCGCCGTGGCCATCATCGCAGCACTGGTCGGTCTGGCCATCCGGCTCTATCTGATTTCCGGCGTTGTCTTTGGCATCGAAGATCTGGGCGCAAAATTCCGCAAGCTCTTTGTCCCAATATTCCTTCTTGATCAGGTCTGGGCGCTCGCGCCCCTTCTACTGGCTCCGCAAATCGGAATCGGCCTGGCCCTGGCCGCGACCGCCACCTTGATCTATGTCCCCTTCTCGCAACGCACACTCTTGCTAATGGGAAAGCGATCCCCAGGCTGAATATCTCGGTCGCATCCTGAATTACCTTTCGAAAACCTGCAAACCTGCTCCATGCGAGCCGCAAAGCCGCGGAATCGGCATAGGGGGAGTGGTCACCCACTCTCCCCTGCCACACCACCGGACATGCGGGTCCGCATACGGCGGTTCAGTTCGGTTGAGCTAGAGCACGTCCAACAACCGTGGAAGACCGAGCGCATCGAAGTAAGCAATCGGGAGAGCGAACTGCAAGGCCGGGCTGTTGGCCAGACGCCAGGGACCATGCGGACTGCCAGCAGTCTGAGCCGTGAGGGCAGGTCGGATGTTCCGTTGGCGCAGCTTCGCAAACCGCACCTTGCTGCGCTTCCATTGCTTCCAGATCACGGATCGCAACCTGCGTCGCATCCATGCCTCTAGCTTTTGCAGCACCGAGGGCGTCTGGCTGAAACCGAAGTAACTCTTCCATCCTCGTAAATAGGTGGCGAGTCGCTTGGTCATCTGTTCCAGACTGATACCCTGCGTCCGTCGCGTGAGTTCCCGTACTTTCCGCTTGCAGCGGAGCAGAGCCTTGGGCGCGATGCGCCGTTTCGGTTCTCTCCCGCCGGTAAAGCTGAAGCCCAGGAACTTGCGATCCTGCGGTCGTGCCACCGCGCTCTTCGCCTCATTCACCTTGAGCTTGAGCCGTCGCCGGAGGAAGCCCGTCACGCTGTGCATGACTCGCTTCCCCGCCCGCTCGCTCGCCACGTAGATATTGCAATCATCCGCGTAGCGCACGAAACGGCGCTGGCGTCGCTCCAGTTCTTGGTCGAGTTCGTCGAGCACGAGATTCGACAGCAGCGGAGACAACACGCCCCTTACACAAAAGGTAATTTCCAGTTCGAAAGGATAGTTACGGGCTGGCGAACCAGGTACCCTTTGCTTGATCTTCGTCTTAAGAGGTAATATATGTATGGCAGATGACACGTTCGACCAAAGCGGAAAAGGCTCAGCAGCTGAACGCGGCTCGTGGTCTGCTCCAGCGTCAAGTTGCGCTTCCCGAAGCAGTGCGGCGGTTGTCACGCGAGTTCGATCTGTCAGAGCGTCAAGCCTATCGCTACCTGGAAGAAGCCTCCCATCTCGATCAACCAGTCGAAGTTCCCGAAGCCACGGTGCCGGTTACGTTGAAGCTTCCGCCGCGGACGGTGGTACTGCTCCGGAAGTATGCAAGAAGCAGCGGTCTGACCATCGGAGCGATCGTAGCCGGCGCGTTGAAAGCGTTTCTGCGCGCTCTAAAAAGGCATGGCTGAGCCGCGTCAAAGCGCCCCGTCGGCGTGCGCGTGAAGGAGTTCGATGATGAGGATGGCGGCAATCTATGCCAGGGTTTCGTCCGAGCAGCAACGCGAGGAGAATACGATTGCGAGCCAGACGGCAGCGCTGATCGAGTTCGCCAAGAGCCACGATCTGGAGGTGCCCAGAGAGTGGGTCTTCGAAGATGAAGGCTATAGCGGAGCGACGCTGGAGCGGCCAGGCTTGGAGCGCGTGCGGGACCTTGCCGCTGAAGGGCAGATCCAGGCTATGCTCGCGTATTCGCCAGACCGCTTGAGCCGCAAGTACGCGTACCAGATTCTGCTGATCGAGGAATTCGCTCGCCATGGAGTCGAGATGGTGTTTGTGAAGTCGCCACAAGGCGACAGCGCAGAAGATCAACTCCTGGTTCAGTTCCAAGGCATGATCGCTGAATATGAGCGAGCGCAGATCCGGGAGCGCTCGCGCCGCGGCAAGCGACACCGGGCGCAATCGGGCGAGGTCAGCGTGATGAGCAACGCTCCGTACGGCTACCGTTACATCCGCAAGACCGACGAGGCACCCGCCGCTTACGTCGTCGATGAAGCCGAGGCCCGCGTAGTGCGGCGCGTCTATGAGATGTACACAGTCGAGGGACTCAGCATCGGTGAGATCACGCGGAGGATCAATGCTGAAGGCATCCCGACTCGCAAGGCAAGCGCGCGCTGGGGAACGCTCCACCGTTTGGGCGGTGCTGCGCAACTCCGCGTATCGCGGTGCCGCCTGCTTCGGCAAGACCCGCATCTCTGCACGGACGCGGGTTATGCGCCCACAGCGTCGGCGGGTGTAACTACGCCCAGCACCACAGCAGGCCACGAACGTCCGCGCGAAGAGTGGATCGAGATCCCCGTGCCGGCCCTGGTGACGGAAGAGAGCTTCGCCCGTGCCCAAGAGCTGCTCCACCAGAACAAGATACGATCGCGCCGGCGTACCATCGCGCCGAGTGTCGTCCAGGGGCTGGTCAGCTGTGCGAAGTGTGGCTACGCCTTCTCGCGAACATCGACGCAAACCAGCGCACGTAAGATTCACTACTACAAGTGCATTGGCTCCGATGGCTGGCGGAAACTCGGCGGCCCGGTTTGCGACAACGGCCGCTTCGTCCGACAAGAGCTCCTCGATCAGATCGTCTGGGCTGAGGTGATCCGCCTGCTGGAAGAGCCAGCTCTGATACAGCAGGAACTTGATCGTCGGCTGGTAGCAGCGCGCGCCTCTGATCCAACCAGAAAACGTGAGCAGAGTCTGCAGAGGGAGTTGACGCATGTTGGCAAAGGTATTGAACGACTTCTTAACGCCTATCCGGAAGAACTGTTGTCGATCGAGCAGTTGCGTGAGCGCATGCCTGTGCTGCGCCAGCGTCAACAGACACTCCGTGCTGAGCTGCAGGCGATTGCCGATCAGACCAACGATCGCGCTGCATTCCTGCGCTTGGCAGAAACCCTCACAGCATTCCTTGCTCGCTTGCGCAGCGCTGCCGAAACGCTTAGTGTCATCGAACGCCAGAGAATCGTGCGACTCCTGGTTAAAGACGTTCTGCTCGGCGAAGATACCATCACCATTCGTCACAGCATTCCGATTCCTTCGGGTCCGCCCCAAACGGAGGATCAGAATCCCCAGACGGTCAAAATTACCTTTTGTGTAAGGGGCGTGTAAGCCCCCTCCCTGGAGCGTTTTGTGTCCGAATCACGGTTGCCTCCTCTGGTAACAACCCTTTGGTAACACGTTACCAGGCGCAAGCGTAATCACGAGCGTGTTACAGAGGGACCGTTGTGCCGGGCTGTCCAGGCAAATAGGCTTAAGACTCGCCTCGTAATGTGGGCCTTTTAGCCGGTCGGTGACGACGCGGGGTTAACGGGCACATTTCGAAGGAGCGCCTCGGGGCCTGGATTCTCGTCGGTCTGGGCCGGGCGCTTAACCCTTAACTCTGTGCAATGAGAATTTACTGGCTTCACATACTCGAAAGTAAGTCCCCGCAGCCCGCCGTGCCAAGCACCTACACACTTGCTCGGGCAAATGACCCGGAGCGACACGCGGAGGGAGGCGCGATGCCAACCGTTCACTATCCTGCCTGGGAGCAGTTAGCCGGAAAACTGTCAGCCATCGGAATGGGCAACAGCGTGCTTCAGAGCGCAAAACAGGATCTGGATTCGACGGGAGGCCACACACTCCCGCTCGTCAGCCTAACCGACGATGAACTGAACCAACTCGGCTTCGCGGATGTAGCTGACTAACTACCGACTTAAGCCCGGCCTGTCACCAACCCCACCTCTTAACTCTACCCCTCAGGATGATCTCTCAATTTACACAGTTCACCCGATTGAGAAATCAAAGACTCGTGGTTTGAGATCTAGTGGGATACAGTTAACCCACGAGAGATTGGCCTTAACGCCCTTCCCATTTGTGCCTTTTCTGTATCCCCCTGTAGCACAGGCTCTAAGAGCCTCCAGGTTCCCAGGAAGGCCTTCAGGCTCCAAGGGCCTGCTCCAAGGGCCTGCTCCCGCTTTAACTCCCAAGCTGTCACGAACCCGTGACGAGCGAGTCTAGCCGGACAGAAGCGAGTCTAGCCGGACAGAAGGGAGCCATCTTGCAGTTATGGGTACACTGCAAGTAGGGGCAGGGCTGCTAGTTGACAACTAATAATAAAGCTTTAAAGTTATTGTTTGTACACACTTACCCTGCCTAGCGATGTGCCCGTTTTGCCGTCGCTTGCTGTTGTCAACTTGCACAACTTGCATACTTGCACATATCTCACACCTGCAAGTTGGCTAAGGGGTAGGGGATGAAAATCTCTGGAGCGAATTCGTCACAGGCACGTTTGATGGCAACTTTACACAAACGTTAATTTTTCTATTCTGAACTAAGAATTCGAGAACACGCCGCTGTAATAGCAGAAGTTGTAAGTAAGAATCAAAGCGACTGACCATTGAAATCAGTGAAAAGCGCGACAGCAGAATCGGAGCCTCCTTCCGCACAGCCTGGTCCTCCTCGCTTCCTCCGCATCGGACTGGGACAGCGAAGTCTGGTATGTTCTGTGGTAGCGGAATTTTCGACAGAGCAATCCCCGATACGGCGGTCGCGGCATCGTAAGCCAACCCCTTGAGTAAGGCGTCCAGAACCTTCCTCGCATCTTCCGGGTATTTCAAGTCACGAATCATGAACTTGTCAGTTACCAGCGCGATGATAGCAGGCTCACCCGCTCATGGACCGCAGATTGCGGCACAGTCGGACAAGTCGAGCAATGCTATGATTCGTACCGGAGTTGTGTCTTGCCTCCGCTAATTTTCCCGCCAACTGACGGACCGATTTGGCCGCTCGTAGTTGGTTTCCTTGTCATACTCGGCGGTACCATGTTAGGTCTCTTCGATAACTGGTTCGGTACCGCGATTGTTGTTCTGCTCGGTTTTGGGACCGTAATCCTGGGTTTTGGGACATATTCTGGCCGAAACCAAAGTGATGCCTCGTCACCCGCGAGCTAAAAGCGAAACCCGCTCATGCACGGCCTGCAGGTCCGCCGTCACGAGGTTCGCGTATCGGCGCGTCATCTCCAGCGTGGAGTGTCCCAAGACTTTCTGGAGATGGAACACTGAGCCGCCGCGCCGGAGATAGTTAACCGCGAATGTGTGGCGGAATGCGTGCAGCGTGCGAGCGGGTGGTTGAAACCCGAGTCGGTCGCAAAGATTTTTCACCGCTCGCAGCATCACTCTTCTACCGACCTTCGTTTCGTTCCGCGTTGCGAGCAGCAGATTGTCCGGCTTGCGCTGAAAGTCCGCGCTGTAGCGAAACATGGCGCGGCGTAGCTCAAAAGAGAAGGGCACCAAGCGCTGTTTGCGTCCCTTGCCGTCAAGCGTGAGTAGCAGATTATCGAAGTCAATCTCCCGGACCCGAATGCTGAGCGCTTCGCCCACTCTGCAGCCCGTATCAAGCAGGATGAGGATGAGCAGATGCAAGCGGCGTTGCCAGAAAATTTTGCTTTTGGGCTTCCAATTCACAACGCGAGAGACCTGAGCTGTAGTAAACGTGGGCAAGATTAGCTGAGGCTCTTTCAGTTGCGTGACGCGAAGGTGTTTGCACGCGGGGCTGCACTTCACATCCGCGCCTGCAGTGCTCCAGTGAAGGTAAGCATTGATAGCGCGGATTGCGGAATTGCAGCCTGTGGCCTTCAGGCCCTTTTCACGCATACGCAGCACGGCGTCTTTCAATTCATCTTCCGTGGGCGAATCCGTGCGGAGCCATTTGAAGCTGTGCTTGTACCACTCCAGCGTTGCCGGTGAAACGTTCGTTAGGTACTGCCGTTCTCGGATGAACTGCTCGAAACGCGGTTGCATGTGGGTGCCTCCAAGGCAAGTAGTCACAAATTGGAGGAAAACCGCGTATGTTGTTGATTGGTCGGGACGGGCAGATTTGAACTGCCGACCCCTCGCACCCCAAGCGAGTGCTCTACCAGGCTGAGCCACGTCCCGACGCTGGTTCAAACGGGGTTGACTAGGAAATTCTACACCACATGGCAGATCTCAGAGTGTATAAGCCCCGCCCTTCCACGGTACCCACGAGGGCGGAGTTCCTCGTGCAGGATACTTTTCAGATTCACCCAGTCACCTGCGCCTCCGTTTTGGCCCCGGCGGTTTTGCTTCTTCCAGCAAGGCGAACTGAATCTTTTTTTCTACCGGATCAATGCGGTCCACCAGGACCCGCACTCGCTGCCCCAGCCTGAAAATCTTCCTGGAGCGTTGGCCGATGATTTCGCGCGTATTCTCGTGATACATGTACCGGTCATCGGTGAGGGTGTCCAGCGGAACCAAACCCTCGACAAACATGTCTGTGAGTTCGACGAAAAAGCCGTATTTGGTGACGCTGATGATGAGACCGTCAAAATCTTCGCCAACGCGCTCCTGCATGAACTTGACCTTCTTCCATTCCATGAGTTCGCGTTCCGCGTCCACGGCGCGGCGTTCCGACTGGCTGGAGTCCTCGGCGATGGCGTGCAGTTCTTCGAGGGGGATGGGGCCGGTGAGAAGATGAATGGATTTCCGCTCCCGCCGCTTCGACCAAGGGGAACCGGTGTCCGTGTGGCGCGGACCTGCCCTGAGCGAAGTCGAATGGGGCACCGCCCGCGAATTTTCAGTGGCTAAAGCCCTCTCATCAGTGGTCCCGGTTTTGGCACGATTGAAGCCTGCCCTGAGCGAAGCCGAAGGGTCATGCCCTCCCGGTTTAACCCCCACTGGCACCTCTCCGTCATGTTGTGCTGCTGAATCGCGGAGAACATCTTTCAAAATCCTGTGCACGATCAGGTCCGGATAGCGGCGGATTGGAGAAGTGAAATGCGTATAGCTGGTCGCCGCCAGCGCGAAGTGTCCCAGGTTCTCCTCCGAGTAGCGCGCTTGTTTGAGCGACCTCAACATTAAGAAAGAGAGGATGCGCTCTTCCGGCTTGCCCGCGATTTTCTCGGTCAGCTTCTGATACATGCGCGGCGTGATGTGGACTTCCTTGGGAATTTCAATTTGTCGCGGGCGTTTTCCCGTCCCATAGCTCGCGCGACGGTCGGTCTTAAACTGCACTCGTTGGATCGGCAAGGCGCCAACTCCGAGGGAGCATCCAAAGGTTGCGGCGATCACTTCAAAGTCGTACACACGTTTGGCGTCCGGCTTTTCATGGATGCGATAGAGCGACGGAATTCCTTTTGATTCCAGATATCCGGCTACGCACTCGTTTGCCGAGAGCATGAATTCTTCGATCAGGCGATGTGCGATGTTGCGCTCGGAGCGGGTGATGCTCTTCATCAGGCCGAACTCGTCAAACTCGATGACCGGCTCAGGAAGGTCAAAATCGATTGAGCCCCGGCGCTCGCGTTTGCGGTTCAGAATCAATGCCAGCTCACGCATTAGTTCGAAGCTTTCCACCAGAGCGGAATAACGCTTGCGTTGGGATTCGTCCCCTTCGAGAACTGCGTTGACGGCGGTGTAGGTCATTCGCTCTGCGGAGCGGATAATTCCTGGGCAGATCTCATATCCGGCGATCTCGCCGCGATTATCGATTTCCATGATGCAGGACATGACCAGCCGGTCCACATGCGGGCGCAAACTGCAGATATCCGTTGAAAGCTCGAGCGGCAGCATAGGCACGGCGCGGTCTGGAAAGTAAACGCTGGTGCCGCGGAGGCGGGCCTCCTGGTCGAGCGCGGAATCAGGCGTCACGTAATGAGCGACGTCGGCGATATGAACTTGTAATTCGAAGTTGCCGTTTTCCACACGGCGGACTAACACGGCATCGTCGAAGTCGCGAGCAGTTTCGCCGTCGATGGTCACGATTGGAAGATCGTGGAAATCTCGCCGCGTGCGGGCTTCAGCGGAAGAAATGATCGGTTCAGCTTCTTCGGCCTCCTGCAATACCTCGGTGGGGAAACGATGCGGCAGGTGGTGTTTGCGAATGATGATTTCGACGTCCACGCCGAAATCGTCTTCATAGCCGAGAATCTCAACTACTCGTCCGCGCGGACCCTGTGTAGCGGTCGGCCAATCGGTGATTTCAACATCGACGACGACGTTTTCCAGATCACTCCAGTTTTTTGGCCGCGTGGCTCCTTCGCCCAACACCCGGTGTTTGGATTTCCTCTGTGTCCTCTGTGGTTCAAAAACGTTCTCAACCACAGAGGGTACAGGAGCCACAGAGGAAGTCTCCGGGTACTCCATTCCGTGAGGAATCACGATCTGCTGCGAGATTTTCTGGTCCATCGGTGTGACGTAGTTGTGCCGTGGGCCGTGATGGAATATTCCCACGACGGTCGCATGGGCCCGGTCAATTGACCGGAGAATACGTCCTTCGGCTCGGCCGGCATCGCGGATATTGGTGACCTCTACGAGCACGCGGTCCCCATGCATGGCGGAACCGACCGCGTGGGGAGGAACGAAAATGTCTCCGGAAATTCGAGATTTCAGGTCCCCGCTCGCGGACGACAGATCAGGAATCACGAACCCGAAACCATCGCGATGCAGGCTGAGCTTCCCGGTGAGAAGATTCTTTCCCGATGCCGCTCGGGGGATCGCATATCGGTCCGAATCCACCTGCACCAACTGGCCAGCAGACATCAGCTTCTGCAAACGCTCATGTAGCTGCCGCCTTTCGTCCCCGCGTAAGCCCAGTTCGCGGACCAACTGCTTGTACCCAGCCGTCTGTTTGGCCTGGCGTTGAATTTTTTTCAGGATGGCGGAATCAGAGAGCATATTGGGGATTTCGGACGAACAACTCAGAACGCGCTTTCCGTCATGAGCAATGCCTTATCACCATTCGTCAATGGAATCTTAGGATATCGGAAAAGGGCGTTTCGACAGCAGTTTGGGAAAGTGCGGCTATTCGATACTAGGAAACCAGTATGTCTTCCTTTGTGCTCCTTGGGGCGGCAGCAGAACCTAGGGGTAAGCTTTCCTTCGTGTACCTTCGTGTCCTTCGTGGTTGTTGGGTCTAGATTCATGAAGGGCAAAATCAATAACCACGAAGAACACGAAGGGCCACGAAGGACGAAAGTAATGGGGTCCGCCTAAGGGATTGGCCTGAATTGCAGGAGAAATGCACAAACTATCGTTGATTTCCACATGACGAACGCGAGTCTGGAGAGTAGAATTTCTTTGGTCTCCGAATTGCGGTTCGGCCCAAAACAACATTTCCCTAAGAGGAAAGGATTTCTTCTCACATGTGGAAGCCTACCAATCAGCCCACGGCGCCAGGTCGTCCGACCGAGCCGGAGCGTACCCCTATTTCAGCGCCCAGCGCTCCTGCGGTAACGGAAACGACCGCCAGCAGTGCTCCGCGACCCGTTGCGGCAAGCACTGCGGACCAGGCTACCATCGGGAAATCTCTTGTCATTAAGGGCGAAGTGACCGGGTCCGAGTCGCTCTACATTGATGGACGTGTTGAAGGCTCGATCAACCTCGCCGGCAACCGCGTCACAGTTGGCCGCAATGGTGTGGTCGCGGCCAACATCAATGCCCGCGAAATCGTTGTCCTTGGCAAAGTTCGTGGCAATTTGACCGCCAGCGACCGGGTTGACATTCGCAGCGACGGTTCGCTGACCGGCGACGTGGTTGCCGCGCGGATCTCGATCGAAGACGGCGCGTTCTTCAAAGGCGGAATTGACATCCGCAAAGCCGGACAGAAGCCCAACGGCGAAGAAAAGCCTTCGAGCACTGTTTCGAGCGAAGCAGCAGCAGCTCGCGCCTAAGCGCTTTCTAGGCCTCAAGTTCGGAAAGGCGTCCTAACTCAAGGACGCCTTTACTTTTTCTGGGGAAAATCGCCGCCCGCACTGGGCGAAATTACGATTCCATTTACAGGCTTTCCGGCACGGCCGGTGGCGCCCTACCGCATCCAAGTCCAATCGGAAAGGGATGCACATGGCGGTTCAGGACATCTCGTCTGCTAACAAACGGGAGTTTGCGGTCCCTGAGCCATTGCCCGCGCGCAGCGATCGCGATGGCAAGGCGGTCAGAAACCTAATGCTGCTCTCAATTCCTGAAGAAGAATTCAGCGCTGTCCGCCCATTTCTCGATCCAGTGGAGATGCCGCGTTATCGGGTTCTATACGACCAGGGAGAGAAGATCGAGTACGCATACTTTCCCAGCGACGGAATGGTTTCATTGGTCATCATCGCCAACGATGGCAGGAGCGTCGAGGTAGGTATTGCCGGGCGTGAAGGAGTGGTGGGAGTGCCCCTGGCATTTGGAGTCGAATACGCGCCAACCCGAGCGATCGTGCAATTACCTGGAAGCGGACTGCGCATTTCGTCGAGCGTATTACAGGAGAGGTTCGATGATTTACCGGGCCTGCGGCACAGCATTGAACGTTACGTGATGACGCAGCAATTGCAAGTGGCGCAGACCGCCGCATGCAACCGCCTGCATGACATGGACCAGCGGCTGGCGCGCTGGCTGTTGATGTGCCAGGACAGCGTGGACTCCGAAATGTTGCCGTTGACCCACGAATTCATTGCCCAAATGCTGGGCTCGGGACGCCCCACGGTCACGATCGCCGCCGGCGTGCTGGAACGCGCTGGGCTGATCGAAAACACTCGTGGATACGTAAAAATCCTCAATCGCAAACGCCTCGAGGATGCGGCCTGCGAGTGTTACTCCGTCATTCAGAACTTCAACGGCCACGTGCACTTTCGATAAATTCCCGAAACTCTCAGTTCGTTGTCGAACAGACATATTCGCGCGCCCACATCTAGCCTACGCGGAACTGGTTACTCCAAAAATCTTGAATTGCGCGGGCTTGCAAGAGGAGCACGTTTGCAACGTACGAATGTTCGAACGGAAAAAAAGACTGCAAGGACGTTGCCTGCCGGCACTCGTTCTGACAGCAGCGAAGGAACGGTAGGAAACGAGATTTTGAACTCGATTCCGGAGGGTGAGTACAACCTTATCGGTCCCCATTTGGAGTACGTTCAGCTTGCCCACCATCACATCTTGCACGAAGCCGGGGAAAAGCTTGAATTCGCATACTTCTTAAGTGAGGGTCTGGCGTCGTTAGTGGTGTTGACCAGCGACGGCCGCAGCGTGGAGGTTGCGATTGTCGGGCGCGAAGGCATCGTCGGCACGCCGCTGGCCGTCGGCCTCAGTCGCGGCCCTTACCGGAGCATCATGCAGATCCCCGGCTCGGGTGTGCGGATCAAAGCGGAGATACTGGAAGAAAAAATGCGAGATGCGCCGGAACTGCGCTTGGTATTGAACCGTTACGTGCTTGTGCAAGGACTGCAGATCGCGCAAATCGCTGCTTGCAACCGGCTGCATGAAATCGAACAGCGGCTCACGCGGTGGTTGCTGATGTGTCAGGATCGGCTCGGCTCCGAGCTTCTACCGGTGACACACGAATTTCTGGCGCAGATGCTCGGCACCGGGCGGCCCAGCGTGAGCCTTGCAGCTGGTGTTTTGCAGAAGGCTGGCTTCATCGAAAACCTTCGTGGCACGGTGAGAATAATCAACCGCAAAGAGCTGGAATCAGCGGCATGCGAGTGTTATAAAGCGATCCGGCAGTTTAACCGAGTGCTTGCGCTTCGATCATCAATCAGCGAATAACCGGCATTGGCGTCCTCGCCCCCGTGCAAATCTTCCCTTCTCTTGCTCCGGCACATATCTTTGGCGGTTAGCGAGACGTAGCGGAGCTACGTCTCTACGAAGGCGGCGGTTCGTGGATAGGCGCAGTTCTCCCGCCCCGGCGCAGGTCGTGAGCCAACTTCGATTTCGTCAGCCACAATCCGGCCCCGACCGTTCCTATCCACGTCACTCCGACTAATCCGAGCGCCCGTACGTCAGCAATGCGGCTTCCCTGGGCCCCAGCCAGCTTGGCGACTTGTACTCCCAGCAATCCAGCGACAACTGAGATTGCCAGTGCCTTGCCGATTTCCTTCCAGTCGAGGCCCCGAGCGGGAACCAATCCGCGTTTGTGCAGCAGGAATGCAATCACAAGACAGTTCGCCGCAATACCGATGTCGGAAGCAATTACCAGGCCCACGGCCGAGAATCCGCGGTACAACGCCGCGTAAATCGGCAGTGAGGCTAGCGTGATAACGCTGCTGGCGATCATTGGGGTCAGCGTATTGCCCGCGGCGTAGAAGGCGCGCGCGTACAATCCCTGAGCCGACCAGAAAGCAAGCGAAAGCGAAAACCAAAAAAAATAGACGGCGGTGGCCTGTGAGTCGGAAAAGTGCAATTGCCCGCGGCGGTAAACCAGATCAATGAGAGGCAGTGCGGCGGCCGTCATGAAGCTTGACGCAAGCAGGGCAGCAGCAACAATTCTGTAAATTGAGCCGTTCACGGTTTCGGCGAATTCTGTCAGGCGTTTCTCGCCGAACAATCGCGCGAAGAATGGCAATGATGCCTGGCTGGCGGCCTGTCCCAACACCGCGATGGGCACGGCGAACAACCTCTTCGCGTAGTTGAGACGGGTGATGTCCCCCACCCCACCGGAGGCAAAATAGCGGAGAATCCAGTCGTCTGCTGTTACGAGCGATACGCCCAGCATTAGGGGGATCGAAAGCCGCACCCACTCGCGAAAAGCTGGGTTGCGCACATCAAAGGAAATTCGGTAACCGATTCCTACCCGCGCGGCACCAATGGCGTTAATTAGAAAAATCCCAATGAATGCGCCTGCGACCGCACCGTATGCCAGCGACGCAATGCCAAGCCGCCGAGAAAAAAGTAGTCCCCCGAAGATGATGCCTCCGTTATAAATAAGCGGCCCAATCGCGGGAAGCAGGAACATTCGCCGCGATAGCAGTACGGCCGAGACCACGCCGCCTACGTAAAAGAACAACTGCGCTGGTAGGAGAATGCGCGTGAGGTGTACGCAAAGCGCAAACTGCGCGGGAGTGAATTTGCTGAACATCAGATGATTGAGCTGGGGTGCGAATATTTCCGCCAGCACAATCCCCACTACAAGGACCGCAGTCATGATGGTGATAATTGCCGAGAAAGTCTTGCGGGCGTCTTCTTCCCGTTTTTCCGCGAGAAAACGCGTGTAGATGGATACAAACGTGATCGAAGCGGTGCCGCCTGCGACCAGGTAATTCAGCCAGTCGGGGATGGTGAAGCCGGCGTTGTAGGCGTCGGTAACGGAATTGGCGCCAAAGGCCCAAGCGATATACATCTCCCGCAAGAATCCGACCACGCAACGGCGGAAAATTGGCATCTGAACAGGTTTCTGAGTCTCTGAGGAGTCCTGCATTCACGGCGATTCTACACGGAAGACTGCTATTGGCTGTCGGCTCTTGGCGAGTACCTAGCCATATAACCCACGCCAACGACCAACGACCAAGAGCCAATAGCTGGCCTTCGCAGCAACTCTTTTTTGACAGTCGGAATCAATAGACCGGATAATCCCCAACGTGCCGGGTCAAGCTGTTATGCAGGATTCGTCGGGCTCCGCCCTGTTGCGGCGCTCCTTCCGCAAATCGTTCCCGCCCGCAGTCCGCGGAGAAGGCGCTCACCTTTGGGATGCGCAGGGAAAGCAGTATCTGGATTTCGCGGGTTCAGCGGCGGTGAACTTTATTGGGCACGGCGTTGCCGAGGTCGTCCACGCCATGACGGAACAGGCCCGATCGCTGGAGTTCGTGCATGGGAGCCAGTTCACTACTCCGATTGCCGAGGAATACGCCCGTGCACTTCTGGCCTTTGCCGGAGAGAACTTTCGCGGAGGCGCGGTTTATTTCGCCAGCGGTGGCTCGGAGGCG
>WNGA01003767.1_pt1 | contig 37095 bp, 38 predicted proteins | sample 5400061 | NCBI WGS metagenome assembly WNGA01 (sample SAMN13153366, study PRJNA577476) | soil metagenome | isolation source: 100 cm soil or saprolite under grassland replicate 2 | place: USA:California | collected 2016-06-15
TCACCCGATGCCCACCCCGTCGCCGAGGCTTTGGTTGAGGCTGCGGGTGACCCGCTCGATGCGCTCGGCGGCGGCGTTGAGGGCGGTGGCCACGGCCGCCTGGGTTACCTGGGAACGGCCGGCCGCCGCCGCCTGCACGTCCTGCAGCCCCGACAATTCCTCTTCCAGCCGGCGGACGCGCTGCGCCGCCTCGCTGAGCTCGTCGCTGACGGTGAGCGCCGCCATGACGAGGAGCCGACTGTCGCCGATCTCGCCGAAATTTCCGCGCAGCTGCTCGACGCGCTGGTCGAGATCGGTGGCAAGCCGGGTGAGATGCCCTTCCTGCCCGTCCTCGCACGCCATGCGATACTGGCGGCCATTGATGGTGACTGTCACGTGCGCCATGGCGGCCTTCCGGTGTTGTCGGGATGAGGCTAGTGCCGCCGATTTGAAGTTCCTATTCGCACCTGGCCGCACGATCTGATAGGAACTTCAAATCCACCGCACTAGAGACGACTCTCGGCAAGTCTCGATGCGTCTTGCCGATTGTCAATGATCGCTGGCCTCGATCACCGAGCGGATGGTGTCGATGGCGACGTCGAGCCGGCGCGCAACCTCGCGATTGGTGCTTTCGAGCTGACTCGCGCGCGCGGCCTGGGCATCGAGATCGGCCGCGAGCCGCGAACGATCGGACCCCAGCGCCTGGAGCTGGGCGGCGAGCGTCTCCTCGCCGCGGTCTGACTCGCGCCTGCGCTCAAGCGCAGCCTCGAGCGCATCGAGCGCCAAGGCGAGACGCTTGGTTGCAGCGTCAATCGCGCTTCCCCCGGACATCGTCCCCCTCGTCACGAAGCCCGAACTCTGCACGGTTAATTGGTTTTTCTGTGTCAAAACGGCGTCGAGATCGGACAGTAAAGGCGCTCCGCAACACGCGGTCAACAAAAGCCGATCCCGATTCACCGAAACTTTTTGAAAGAGCATCGATCGCTGCGCCGTTGCGCAGGAACTCCATTTGACTCCCCGGCTTCACGTGATATCAGGCCGCCCTGGATGGACTAATCCCGCATGAATGCAAAAGCCTCGGCGACAGCGGTCGCGCAGTCCCCGCGTTCCAGTACCACGGACGCGATGATGGCGGTTTCACGCGCCGAGCACGACCGCATGGCGAATGCGCTCCGCGCGCTGGCGATGGACGCGGTCGAGCAGGCGAAGTCGGGCCATCCCGGCCTGCCCATGGGCGCAGCCGATATAGCGACCGTGCTGTTCACGCGTTTCTTGAAGTTCGATCCGGCCGATCCTGCCTGGCCCGACCGCGACCGCTTCGTGCTCTCGGCCGGGCACGGCTCGATGCTGATCTATGCCGTGCTGCATCTTCTCGGCTACGAGAGGATGACGATCGACGAGATCAAGCGCTTCCGCCAGCTCGGCTCGCTCACCCCGGGACATCCGGAAAACTTCATCACGCCCGGCGTCGAAACCACGACCGGCCCGCTCGGCCAGGGTCTCGCCAACGCCGTCGGCATGGCGATCGCGGAGCGGCATCTCGCGGCCGAGTTCGGCGATATCGTCGATCACCGCACCTACGTGCTCGCCTCCGACGGCGATCTCATGGAGGGCGTCAGCCAGGAGGCGATCGCGCTTGCGGGTCACCTCAAGCTCGGAAGGCTGATCGTGCTGTTCGACGACAACGGCATTTCCATCGACGGGCCGCTGGCGCTCGCCGACTCGGTCGACCAGGTCAAGCGGCTCGAAGCCGCGGGTTGGGCCACAACGCGCATCGACGGCCACAATCCCGAGGCCATCGCGGCGGCGCTCGAACAGGCGCAGGCGTCGGATCGCCCGAGCCTCATTGCCTGCCGCACCATCATCGGCTTCGGCGCACCGGGCAAGGCCGGCACGGAGAAGACCCACGGCTCGCCGCTCGGCCCCGAGGAGGTCGCCGGCGCCCGCGATCGGCTCGGCTGGACCGCGCCCGCCTTCGAGATTCCGGCCGACGTGTACGACTTGTGGCGCAGCGCCACCCTGCGCGGCAAGGCGGCCCATCAGGCGTGGACCGACCGGCTCAAGGCGGTAGCGGCGGACAAGCGCGCCGAATTCGGGCGGCGCATTCGCGGCGACGTCGCAGGCGACAAGGTTGCGGCGGCGGCGCGCAGCGTGAAGGAGAAATTTGCCGCCCAGCCCCAGGAGATCGCGACCCGCGTCGCCTCGGAGCGGGCGCTCGAAGCGCTGGCTCCGGCCCTGCCGGAATTGGTGGGCGGCTCGGCCGACCTCACCGGCTCCAACAATACCAAGCCGAAGGGCTTGGCGGTGTTCTCGGCGGCCAACTACGCCGGACGCTTCATTCATTACGGCGTGCGCGAGCACGGCATGGCCTCCGCCATGAACGGCATGGCGCTGCACGGCGGCATTATTCCCTATTCGGGGACGTTCCTCGTCTTCTCCGATTATTGCCGGCCGGCCATTCGGCTTGCCGCGCTGATGGGTCAGCGCGTCATCCACGTGATGACCCATGACTCGATCGGCCTGGGCGAGGACGGGCCGACCCATCAGCCGGTCGAGCACCTGGCAGCGTTGCGCGCCATCCCGAACCTCAGCGTGTTTCGTCCCTGCGACGCGGTCGAGACCATCGAATGCTGGCAGCTCGCCCTCGCCCACGCGGGCCCGAGCGTGCTCGCATTGACGCGCCAGAACGTGCCGCAGCTTCGGCTCGGTCATGGCGAAGAAAACCGCTGCGCCACCGGCGCCTATGAGATCGTTCCGGCCGAAGGCATCGCCGCGGTCTCGCTCTTTGCATCGGGCTCCGAGGTGTCGATTGCGGTCGAGGCGCGAAAGTCCTTGCGCGAACGCGGCGTGTCGGCACGGGTCGTCTCGGTGCCGTGTTTCGAATTGTTCTTCGCCGCGCCGGACCATGTGCGGCGGGCGATCATCGGCGATCCGCCGGTCAAGGTCGCGGTCGAGGCGGCCATTCGGCAGGGGTGGGACCAGATCATCGGCAGCGACGGCGGCTTCGTCGGCATGACCGGCTTCGGCGCGAGCGCGCCGTACAAGGACCTCTACAAGCATTTCGGCATTACCGCCGAGGCCGTGGCAGAAGCGGCATTGAGCAAATTGGGCAGGAATTGAGCGGCCCCTGCCGCATTGCACGTTGGTCGTTATATAGGCCATAACGCGCGCAATTATCGAACTCCCGCGCCGGAAGGAGCTCAACGATGTCCATTCGTGTCGCCATCAACGGGTTCGGCCGCATCGGCCGCCTCACGCTGCGCGCCATCGCCGAGGCGGGGCGCAGCGACATCGAGGTGGTCGCCGTCAACGACCTCGCGCCGGTCGAGACCAACGCGCATTTGCTGCGCTTCGACTCGGTGCACGGGCGTTTTCCCGGCGAGGTGGAGGTCGCGGGCGACTCGATCAGCCTCGGCAACGGCAAGATCAAGGTGACCGCGATCAAGGATCCGACGCAACTGCCGTGGAAGGAGCTCGGCATCGACGTCGCGATGGAATGCACCGGCATCTTTACCGCGAAGGAGAAGGCCAAAACGCACCTCCAGGCGGGCGCGAAGGGCGTATTGGTCTCGGCGCCGTCGGACGGCGCCGACCTGACCGTCGTCTATGGCGTCAATCACGACAAGCTCACCAGGGAGCACAGAGTCGTCTCCAACGCGTCATGCACCACCAATTGTCTCGCCCCGGTCGCGAAAGTGCTGAACGACGCCATCGGCATCGAGAAAGGGTTCATGACGACGATCCATGCCTATACCAACGACCAGCCGTCGCTCGATCAGGTGCACAAGGACCTCTATCGCGCGCGCGCGGCGGCGCTCAACATGATCCCGACCTCGACCGGCGCCGCCAAGGCGGTCGGGCTGGTCCTGCCGGAGCTTGCCGGCAAGCTCGACGGCGTCGCCATCCGCGTGCCGACGCCCAACGTGTCCGTCGTCGACTTCAAGTTCGTGGCCAGGCGCGCGACCACCAAGGACGAGATCAACGGCGCCATCAAGCGCGCCGCCGACCAGCAGCTCAAAGGGATCCTCGGCTACACCGACAAGCCCAACGTCTCGATGGACTTCAACCATGACCCGCACTCGTCCGTGTTCCACATGGACCAGACCAAGGTCATGGACGGTACGCTGGTGCGGGTGATGTCGTGGTACGACAACGAGTGGGGCTTCTCCAACCGCATGGCCGATACGGCGGTGGCCATGGGGAAGCTGATTTGATCGCGGCTTCACGCCTAAATGACTGCCTTTCGTACCCTCGATCAGGCCGACGTTGACGGCAAGCGCGTGCTCCTGCGCGTCGATCTCAACGTGCCGATGGAGAACGGCAAGGTCACGGATGCGACCCGCATCGCGCGCGTCGCCCCCACCATCACCGAGATTGCCGACAAGGGCGGCAAGGTGATCCTGCTCTCCCATTTCGGCCGTCCCAAGGGGCGGAACGCGAAGGCATCGCTCAAACCGGTTGCCGCCGCGGTCGCGGAGATCATCGGGCGGCCGGTCGGCTTCGCCGAGGATTGCATCGGCAAGAAGGCCGAAGCCGCGGTCAGGACGATGAAGGGCGGCGACATCCTGTGCCTCGAGAACACCCGCTTCCACCCCGAGGAGGAGACGAACGATCCTGGTTTCGTTGCCAAGCTCGCAGAACTCGGCGACCTCTATGTCAACGATGCCTTCTCGGCGGCGCACCGCGCGCACGCGTCCACGGAGGGCCTCGCTCGCAAGCTTCCCGCCTATGCCGGACGCAGCATGCAGGCGGAGCTGGAGGCGCTCGGCAAGGCGCTGGAATCGCCTGAGCGCCCGGTGGCCGCCATCGTCGGCGGCGCGAAAATCTCGACCAAGCTCGACCTCCTGGGCAATCTCAGCGAAAAGGTGGACGTGCTGATCATCGGCGGGGGAATGGCCAACACGTTCCTTGCCGCGGAGGGTCTGGCGGTCGGCAAGTCGCTGGCCGAGCACGATCTTGGCGGAACCGCGCGCGAGATTCTCGCCGAGGCCCGGCGCAAGGGCTGCGAGATCGTGCTGCCGGTCGACGCCGTGGTGGCGCGAAAGTTCGAGGCGCTCGCCCCCTCGCGCGTCGTGGACCTGGCCGGCGTCGCCCCCGAGGAAATGATCCTCGACATCGGTCCGCGCAGCGTGGAGCACGTGATTTCCGTGCTCGCCCGGGTCAAAACCCTGGTGTGGAACGGGCCGTTCGGCGCCTTCGAGCTGGAGCCGTTCGATCACGGCACGATCGAGGTCGCCGAGGCCGCGGCGGAACTCACGGCCGCCGGAAAGCTTGTCTCGGTCGCCGGGGGCGGCGATACGGTCGCGGCGCTCAACGCCGCCGGGGTCGCCGGCCGGTTCACCTATGTCTCGACCGCCGGCGGCGCCTTCCTCGAATGGCTCGAGGGCAAGGCCTTGCCGGGGGTCGAGGTGCTGAGGGTGAGATGATCCGCCGTTTGCCAAGAACGGCGAGGGACGGCAAAATTACGGTCGAATTTGCGAGAATGGGAGGAGGCTTAAGATGAACCTCACTGAGCTCAACAGGGTCGCCGAGGCCATGGTCGCACCCGGCCGCGGCATCCTTGCCGCCGACGAGTCCTCGGGAACGATCAAGAAACGCTTCGACGCGATCGGGGTGGAGTCGACCGCCGACAGCCGGCGCGACTACCGGGAGCTGTTGTTCCGCTCCGCCGATGCGATGGAGAAATTCATTTCCGGCGTCATCCTCTACGACGAGACCATCCGCCAGAGCGCCAAGGACGGCACGCCGCTGGTCAAGGTGATCGAGCAGGCCGGGGCGCTGCCCGGCATCAAGGTCGACAAGGGGACCAAGCCGCTGCCGTTCTGCCCGGCCGAGGTGATCACCGAGGGGCTCGACGGCCTGCGCGAGCGGCTCGCCGAATACCGCGGCCTCGGCGCCAAGTTCGCCAAGTGGCGCGCGGTGATCGACATCGGCGCCGGCATCCCGAGCTACACCTGCATCAAGGCCAACGCACACGCGCTCGCGCGCTACGCGGCCCTGTGCCAGGACGAAGGCATCGTGCCGATCGTCGAGCCCGAGGTGCTGATGGACGGCGACCACGACGCCGAGCGCTGCTACAGCGTTACCGAATGGGTGCTCAAGGCGGTCTACGAGGAGCTGTACTACCAGCGGGTGGCGCTGGAAGGCACCGTGCTCAAGCCCAACATGATCGTGCCGGGAAAGAAGTCGCCGAAGCGCGCCTCGGTCGAGCAGGTTGCCGACATGACGGTCCGTGTGCTCCGCGCCTGTGTGCCTGCCGCGGTACCGGGAATCGCATTCCTCTCCGGCGGCCAGTCGGACGAGGACGCGACCGCGCACCTCGATGCCATCAACAAGGTCGGCGGCACACCGTGGAAGCTCACTTTCTCCTACGGCCGCGCGCTGCAGGCGGCGCCGCAGAAGGCCTGGTCGGGCAAGGCCGAGAACGTGGGGGCGGCGCAGCGCGCCTTCTCGCACCGGGCGATGATGAACGGACTGGCCACGCTCGGCGAGTGGAAGTCCGACCTGGAGAAGAAGGCGGCGTAACAAAGGCCTCACCCTTTTAGGGGAAGAGCGTTGATGCCGCCCTCCGACTGACTGGAGTCGCAGTCGTATTTGATGGCGAGACGACCCGAAGCGAAACCGCAGCGCCCGGCCGCGCGCCTCTACCTCGTCACGCCCCGGGGAAAGGACCCGTCCGTACTCGCCCGCACGCTCGATGAGATGCTCGACGCGGCCGATGTCGCTGCGGTGCTGCTGCGCCCCCACGCGGGCGAGGAGCGCGCGCTGATCGAGTCCATCAAGGCGGTCGCTCCGGTGGTTCAGGAGAGAGGCGTTGCGCTCCTTCTCGACGGCCATGCCGACATCGTGGCGCGCGCGAATGCGGACGGCGCGCATCTGACCGGGATCGACGCCTTCACCGCCGCGTTCGACCGCCTCAAGCCGGACCGCATCGCCGGGGCCGGGGGGCTCAAGACGCGACACGATGCCATGCTCGCGGCCGAACGCGGCGCCGATTATCTCATGTTCGGCGAGACCGACGGCGGACAGCCGCCGTTCGACGAGCTGGTCGAGCGCGTGGCCTGGTGGGCCGAGCTGTTCGAGCTGCCTTGCGTCGGTTGCGCCGCAAGCCTCGACGAGGTCGGAGCCCTTGCCGCAGCCGGCGCCGATTTCGTGGCGCTGGGCGACTTTGTCTTCTCTGATTCCAGGGGGCGTTCCGCTATGATTCGGGCCGCCGCCGAGCGGCTGTCCGCCCCGGAACCGGTGAAATGACCGCGAAACTCGGATCAATTCTTCTCGCTGGTCTCGCAGCTGCCGCCGTCATTTGGCCGGCCCAGGCGCAGGCACCGATCCAGATCACGCCCCAGGCGCAGGGCGGTGCCCGCGCCACCCCACCTGCGAAGCAAAAGAAGCAAGCGCCCAAGCCGAAGGTGCAAGGGCCGAAGACAGAAGCGCCCAAATCCGTGACGAAAAGGCCGGCGCAGAGGCCAGCCGCCGCAAAGCCGGCTGCCCGAAAGCCAGCCGCCCCGCACCTAGCCGACCCGCCGCCAGCCGGCCCGCCGGCAGACGATCAGGTCTGGCCCCCCGCGCCCCCGGCGTCGTTCGCTGCGCCTGCGGCGCCGCCGCCGGACTCCTCGTTGAATGGCGCCTTCAGCGCCTACCAGCGCGGGCTTTATATCACGGCTTTCGCCCAGGCGACGCGCCTTGCCAGCGAGAATGCCGACCCGAAGGCGATGGCGCTGCTGGGTGAGCTTTACGCCAACGGCTATGGCGTCGCCCAGGACTACAACAAGGCGGCGGACTGGTTCCGGCTCGCGGCCGAGCGCGGGGACCCGGCCGCGACCTTCGCGCTTGCCCTGTTGTACCTCGGCGGACAGGGGGTCGCGCGCGACCCCAACGCCGCCGCCAAATACCTGGAAACCGCCGCCAAGCTCGGCCATCCGGCTGCGGCTTATGATCTCGGCCTGCTCTATCTCGACGGCAAGCAATTCCCGCAGGATTTCGCCCGCGCCGCCGAGCTGTTCCGGCGCGCAGCGGATGCCGGCATCCCGGAAGCGCAATACGCCCTCGCCACCCTCTACAAGGAGGGCCGGGGCGTGCCGAAGGATCCGGCGGAGACGGCGCGGCTTTTGAGCCTCGCAAGCCGTGCCGGGAACATCGACGCCCAGGTGGAATACGCCATTGCGCTGTTCAACGGCCTCGGCGTCGCGCCCGACGAGGCGGCGGCGGCCGAGCTGATGCGCAAGGCCGCCGGCCGCGGCAGCCCGATCGCGCAAAACCGCCTCGCGCGCGTGCTGGCGGCCGGGCGCGGCGCTCGGGCAAATCCGGTCGAGGCGGCGAAATGGCACATCGTCGCCAAGGCCGGAGGCATCTCCGACACCTGGCTCGACGAGTTCGTGCAGAAGCTCACGCCCGCCGAGCGCGAGGCCGGCGAAAAGGCGGCGCGGCCCTGGCTCAACGCGATCTCGCAGTCGCGCTCTTGACGGGAGCCTCGAGGCGCGGGCACACCACCCACGACCTCACAGCGGCTCACCGTCCATGGCCAAGATCAACGGCAGCGAAATCCGTCCCGGCATGGTCGTCGAGCATGACAGCGCCGGGGTGAAACGCCGGAGTGTCGGAGAAGACCCGGTCCTCGCTCCGCCCGCACCATCCTCCCGCTAACGGGAGGGATGCATATCGCCATGCTCCGCTCCGCGCTCCTCAATGTGATGGTGCAGGCCGCGCGCAAAGCCGCGCGCTCGCTCAAGCGCGACTTCGGCGAAGTGGAGCACCTGCAGGTGTCGTTGAAGGGGCCGGCGAATTTCGTCACCGCCGCCGACCGTCGCGCCGAGGAGATCCTGCATGAGCAGCTCTCCCGGGCGCGTCCCGGCTATGGCTTCGTCGGCGAGGAGGGCGGCCGGCGCGAGGGCGCCGACAAGACGCACACGTGGATCGTCGACCCGCTCGACGGGACCTCCAATTTCCTCCACGGCATCCCGCACTTCGCCATATCCATCGCGCTCGAGCGCGAGGGCACGATCGTGGCGGGCCTGATCTACAATCCAGCCAACGAGGAGCTGTTCACCGCCGAGCGCGGCAAGGGAGCGTTCCTCAACGACCAGCGGCTGCGCGTGGCGGCACGGCAGCGTCTGGTCGATGCGGTCATCGCGTGCGGATTGCCGCATCACGGCAAAGGCGATCTCGCCCTGTTCCGCACCGAATTCGCCGCCGTCCAGGACAAGGTCGCGGGCCTGCGCCGGTTCGGCGCCGCGACGCTCGATCTCGCGTGGGTCGCGGCCGGGCGGCTCGATGCCTACTGGGAACGCGACATATCTCCCTGGGACATGGCGGCGGGCCTCCTGATGGTGCGCGAGGCGGGCGGTTACGTCACCGATCTCGACGGAGGCGACGCCATGCTCGTCAAGGGCCATATCATCGCCGGCAATGAAACCATGCACCGCGAGCTGCTGCGGCTCTTGCGGGGGGCGGAGAAGGGTTGAGTTCCTGTCGCTAGTCTAGTGTGCCATATTGACACCCGAATTCTGTTGAGACCACAGCCCCATGGCGCGCGACCTCGATCCGTTCAAGCTGGCTTCGCCCCGCATCTATCTGGTCCGGATGCTGGTGTTCCTGATTCTGTGCGCGCTGCTCGTGGTGATCCTCTACAAGCAAATCTGGGTGGCATTCCTCGCCAACCCCGGCCTCAATGGCGTGATCATCGGCGTGCTCCTGATCGGCATCGTGCTGACGTTCCGGCAGGTGATCCGGCTCTACCCCGAGATCAATTGGGTCAATGGATTTCGGCTCGCCGATCCGGGCCTGGCGGTCGAACGCGCGCCGGTGCTGCTGGCGCCGATGGCCGCCATCCTCGGCGATCGCGTCGGGCGCATGGCGATCTCCTCGCAGATCATGCGCGGCATCCTCGATTCGATCGCCACCCGGCTCGACGAGGCGCGCGACATCTCCCGCTACATGACCGGGCTTCTCGTGTTCCTTGGCCTGCTCGGCACGTTCTGGGGCCTGATCGAGACGGTGGGCTCGGTCGGCGCCGTGATCGGCAAGCTCAACGTGGGCGGCGATGCCGGGTCGGTCTTCGATTCGCTCAAGGAGGGCCTCGCCGCACCGCTCAGCGGAATGGGGATCTCATTCTCGTCCTCGCTGTTCGGTCTCGCCGGCTCGCTGGTGCTCGGCTTTCTCGACCTGCAGATGAGCCAGGCGCAGAACCGCTTCTACACCCAGCTCGAAGACTGGCTGTCGACCACCGTGCGCGATCTCGGCGTCGAAGCCGACCCGCGCGGCATGGCCGCCGGCACGCCGGCCACGGCCGAGATCAAGGTCGCGATCGAGCGCCTCAAGGATGCAATCGCCGACACCGGGTCGAGCAAGCAGGCCACGACCGCCATGGCCAACCTTGCGGAGGCGATCCAGGGCCTGGTCAAGCACATGCGGACCGAGCAGCAGATGATCCGCGACTGGGTCGATTCCCAGGCCGAAACGCAGCGCGAGATTCAGCGCCTGCTCGAGCGCCTTTCGCGCGAGAACGTCGGCGACAGGTGATCCATGGCCCTTGCTCGCGGCCGCCGCGAAGTCATGAACTACTGGCCGGGCTTCGTCGACGCGTTGTCCACGCTGCTCCTCGGCATCATCTTCATGCTGACGGTCTTCGTCGTCGTGCAGTTCTTCCTGTCCCAGGAGGTGACCGGCAAGGATACCGCACTCAACCGCCTCAACGCCCAGATCGCGCAGCTCACCGACATGCTGTCGCTGGAGAAGACCGGCAAGACGAGCCTGGAGGAGACGATCGCCCAATTGCGCGCCAGCCTGTCCGGCGCGGAGAGCGAGCGCGACCGCATCAAGGGGCTTTACGAGGGCCTGAGCAGTGGCGCGAACACGGCGCAAAGCCAGGTCGGCGCGCTCAACAGCCAGATCGAATCCGAGAAGCGGGTCTCCGCCCGCGCGCTGGCCCAGGTCGAGTTGCTCAACCAGCAGATCAGCGCGCTGCGCCGCCAGCTCTCCGCTCTCGAGGCGGCCCTCGACCTGTCCGAGAAGCGCGACAAGGACGCGCAGACGCGAATCGCCGATCTCGGCCAGCGGCTCAACCTCGCGCTGGCGCAGCGCGTGCAGGAACTCTCGCGCTACCGCTCCGAGTTCTTCGGGCGGCTGCATGCGATCCTCGGCAACCGGCCCGACATCCGCGTGGTCGGCGACCGGTTCGTGTTCCAGTCCGAGGTGTTCTTCGATTCCGGCTCGGCGGCGGTCCGCCCGGAGGGGCTGGTCGAGCTCGACAAGCTCGCCGGCGCGCTCCTGGAGCTGGAAAAGCAAATCCCGAAGGAGATTGCCTGGGTCCTGCGCATCGACGGCCACACCGACGTGCGCCCGATCGTCACGGCCCAATTCCCCTCGAACTGGGCGCTCTCTTCGGCGCGCGCCATTTCGGTGGTGCAGTACCTGATCGCCAAGGGGATATCGCCGCAGCGGCTGGTCGCCGCCGGATTCGGCGAGTTCCAGCCGCTCGACAACGAGCGGACCGAGGACGCCTACCGCCGCAACCGCCGGATCGAGCTGAAGCTGACGGAGAGGTGACGCGATCGGCACTGCAAAGCGCCCGACCATGTGATATTGTTTGCGCCATGAACAAGATGCTGGAAACGCTCCTGGAGCGCATCGACGCACGGCCCGAAGAGGCGCAGGAAGAATTGATTCGCTCAGTGATCGAAATCGAGGCGAAAGACGTTGGCCTGCACCACCTCAGCGAGGAGGAGCGCGCGGCGGTCCGGCGCGGTCTTGAGGAAATGCGGCAAGGAAGGTTTGCGACTGACGAGGAGGTGGCCGCGGTCTTTAATCGTTACCGTTCATGAGGGTCCGCTACACCCGCACCGCCCTGGTCGAACTCGATGAAATTGGAGACCTGACCGGAGGACCGCGTGACCGGGCCGTCTTTCACGCTGCGCCCCTATGATCCCGCCGACGAGGCCGCGGCGATCGAGCTGTGGCGGCGCACGTGGCAGGAGACCTATCCGATCATCGATTTCTCCGCGCGGCTCGATTGGTGGCGCAAGCGCTGGCACCAAGAGGTCGTGCCGAAAGCGACGGTCGTGGTGGCGGAAGCGGACGGCGATCTCGTCGGCTTCGTCACCGTGGACGGCCCGAACAAATACCTCGACCAGATCGTGGTGGCGCCGGAGGTGTGGAAATCGGGCACCGCCGCGGCGCTGCTCGACGAGGCCAAGCGCCTTTCGCCCGCGGGACTGACGCTGCATGTCAACAAGGACAACGCGCGCGCGATCCGGTTCTATGAAAAACACGGCTTCGTCATTCAGGGCGACGACGTAAACAAGTACTCGGGCCGGGCGGTCTACAAGATGAGCTGGCGACCATAACCGGCCTCGACGTCATTCCAGCCGGGCGAAGCCGGAGCCGGAATAACGACTGTCTTTCGAGCAAGCAGCGGGCTCGCGCCGCCCCGGAACGATCGCAAAGACTCAACCCGTCTCGAACTGCAGCTTGGCGAGGCGCGCGTAGAGGCCGCCGGCGGCGACCAGGCTGTCGTGCGTCCCTTCCTCGACGATGCGGCCGTTATCCATGACCAGAATCCGGTCGCACGACAGCACCGTCGCCAACCGATGGGCGATGACGAGCGTGGTGCGCCCCTGCATCAGGTGCCCGAGCGCGGTCTGCACCAGCTGCTCGCTTTCCGCATCGAGTGAGGACGTCGCCTCGTCGAGCAGAAGCAGCGGCGCCTCGCGCAAAATCGCGCGGGCGATCGCGATGCGCTGGCGCTGGCCGCCCGACAGCGTGACGCCGCGCTCGCCCACGGCCGAATCATAGCCCTGCGGCAGGCGGCGAATGAATTCGTCGGCGAGCGCGAGCTCCGCCGCCCGCTTGACGTCGGCATCCGTCGCCTCGGGGTTTCCGAAGCGGATGTTGTCGGCGACCGGGCCGGCGAACACCACCGGGTCTTGCGGCACCAGCGCGATGCGCCGGCGCAGCTCGGCCGGATCGGCGTCGGCCAGCCGCACCCGGTCGAACGTGATCGCCCCGCTCGACGGATCATAGAAACGCAGGAGCAGGTGAAAGATCGTGCTCTTGCCCGCGCCCGACGGGCCGACGATCGCGACCTTCTCGCCCGGCTTGACGCGGAACGACACGCCGTCGAGCACGTGCGCATCGGGGCGTGTCGGATAGGCGAAGTGCACGGCGTCGAATGCGACCTCGCCGCGCGCCGGAACCGGCAGCGGAACCGGACGCGCGGGCGGCTTGATGACCGGCTCGACCGCGAGCAGTTCGGTGAGACGCTCGGCGGCGCCGGCCGCCTGCGAGATTTCGCCCCATACCTGGCTCAGCTCGCCGAGCGCGCCCGCGGCGAATACCGCGTAGAGCACGAACTGGCCGAGCGTGCCGGCGGTCATGCGGACGGCCAGCACGTCCTGCGCGCCCACCCAGAGGATGACGACCACGCTGGCAAAAACGAGAAAGATGATGATCGCAGTGAGCACCGCGCGCGCCTTGGTGGAGGTGCGGGCGGCCTCGAACGCGCGCTCGACCGCCTGGGCAAACCGCGACGTCGCCAGCCGCTCGTTGGTGAAGGCCTGCAGGACGCGCATCGCGCCGATCAGCTCGGCCGCATAGGCCGAGGCGTCGGCGAGGGTGTCCTGCGCGGAGCGGGAGCGGCGCCGCACCATGCGGCCGAAGGCGACGAGCGGCAGCACGATCACCGGAATGGTGATGAGGACGAAGCCGGACAGCCGCGGGCTCGTCACCACCATCATGGCGGCGGAGCCGGCGAACAGAAGGAAATTGCGCAGCGCGATCGACACCGACGTGCCGACCGCGCTCTTGATCTGGGTGGTGTCGGCGGTGAGGCGGGAAATAATCTCGCCGGTCCTGGCGACGTCGAAGAAGTCCGGCGACAACCGCGTGAGATGGGCGAAAACCGCCGTGCGCAAATCGGCCACGACGCGCTCGCCGAGAACGGTGACGAAATAGTAACGCAGCGCGCTGGCCCCCGCGAGCACCGCCGCGACCGCGATCATCACCCCGAAATACTGATCGATCAGTCCGACGCGCTCGACCGAGAAGCCGAAATCGATCATGCGCCGGACCGCGACCGGAACCGCAAGCGTCGCCAGCGAGGCGACGACCAGGGCGGCGCAGGCGGCGATGATGTGGCCGCGATAGCGCGCCACATAGGGCCACAGCGCCAGCAGCGGTCGCAGCTTCACCTTTCGATCCGGGACCGCGGCGGTGAGGTTTTCAGCCTCGCGCGCTGCCGGCGCGCCGACACCGCGGCCATCGCTGCCGGTAAAGTTCATCGATCGCATCCTGTCCGGCGCTGGTGCGGATCGCATCAGATACGGCCGGGCCGACTTTGTATAGACGAGGGCCCTTACGCCGGCCATGGCGGCGAAGGTGACCGATCGGCTATGGTCGCTAGAGGGGTTGGTAGGCCGAACATCGACCCAGGAGGCACATGCGATCGCGTTCGTCTATCTGGATAGGAATCTTGGTTGGCTCGACGATCGGGGGGCTGATTCCCGGGCTTTGGGGTGAAGGTGTGTTCTCCTACTGGTCGGTGTTGCTTAGCGGCGCTGGTGCTTTCGTGGGGTTGTGGATCGGATTTAAGATTGCAAATTAGGAACTACCCCAGATCGCGCCAAGATCGCGCCAACTTGTATCGCTATCCGGCGTGCGGTATAGAGCGCGCGACTTTTTCGCCCAAAACCCGATCAGGCGCGCACCCGCGCGAGGACGAAGCCCATGAAGCCCGACATCCATCCCAACTACCACACCATCAAAGTGGTGATGACCGACGGCACCGAGTTCACCACGCGCACCACGTGGGGCAAGCCGGGCGACACGCTCCACCTCGAGATCGACCCGAAGTCGCATCCGGCATGGACCGGCGGCCAGCAGCACCTGATCGATCGCGGCGGCCGGCTGTCGCGGTTCCAGAAGAAGTTTTCCGGGATATTGAAGAAGTAATCCCTGGACGGCGGGACGAAGATCAAGCCAAAGCGCGTCGAGACTGCGAGAAATCCGGGCCTAAGCCCCATCGCGCTCGAAGGCGGCCTTGAGCAAATTGACCTGCCGCTCGACCGGGTTGGCATCCGCGTCGATCGATGAAGGCGCGTGGATCGTGGCATCGAGGCGCCGCACCCGATCCTGCAGCCGCAGCGAGCGGTCGATCAGCCCGCACAGGCGCTCCGGCAGCATGCGGACCATGTCGGCGTCGCCGCGGTCGCCGACCGAGAGCTTGACCTTGGCCTTCTCCTTGTTGGCCTGGGCGAGCGACATCTCGCCCTCGTTGACCGCACGATGGAGCAGGAGCCAGGAGGCGAGCTGCATCAGCCGCGTGGTCAGCCGCATGCTTTCGGTGGCATAGGCAAGCGCGGCCGAACGCTCCAGCACCTTCGATTCACGCCGGCCGGGACCGTCGAGATAGCCCGCGGTCTCCTCGACCAGCGCCATGCCCTCGCGGAACAGGATGGAAAAGGCCTGCGAGCCGGCCAGCCTCTCGCCGAAGGATACGGGCCCGACATGGTTGGCCGACTTCTCGGACATGGTACGCCTCACGCTGCCCCACAGCATTGCCGACCGCGCCGGGGTCTGTAAAGGCGCCGGATGGTCAAATTGATGAATTGGTTGTGCAAAGGCCGGGCCGGTTCACCTGACCCGAAACGGGACAAAAAAGAGCCGCCGTTGCCGGCGGCTCAAGGTGATAACAGGGAGGCGTCAAACAGAGTGGACAGGAGCCACTCGATGTCCAGAAGTTGGACGATTGGAGTAATGAAGGGGAAAGCTTAACAACGTGTTAAATTTCATCAAATTCGTTCGATTTTTTACGTAGAGTTGGAACGACCCGCAGCGCGTGGAACAGCCTGAACCAGGCGGCGCGCGGTTGCGTCACCGCTTGAAGAACGTGTCGGCGGCCGAGCGCGAGGCCTGCTTGGAGGCCACGTTGGCTTCGAGCCGGACGATCTCCTCCTTGAGCAGCGCGATGCGCTCGCGCAGCTCCTCCACCGAGAGCAACGTCAGATCCTGGCCGATCTCGTGGACGAGTTTCTTCTTCGGCCGCTCTTCTTCGTCCATGATGGGCATGGTCGGGTCCTCAAATCGACGCGAAACATAGCCGCGGCGCCCGTGCTTGTCACATGCGGCGCCTGCGCCTACAGACACCCCGCCCCTGGCCTTTGCGAGGACCGATGACCCTGCCTTCCCGGATGACCGCCATTGCGATCCGCGCCCCCGGCGGGCCGGAGGTCCTCGTGCCCGAGGGGCGCGAGGTGCCTTCCCCCGGTGCGGGCGAGGTCCTGGTCAAGGTGGCGGCTGCCGGCGTCAACCGCCCGGACGTCATGCAGCGCAAGGGCCTTTATCCGCCGCCGAAGGGTGCCTCCGACATTCCCGGCCTGGAGATCGCCGGCGAAGTGATCGCGCTCGGCCCCGACGTCAAGCGCTGGAAGCTCGGCGACAAGGTGACCGCGCTGGTCGCCGGCGGCGGCTACGCGCAATACTGCCCCGTGCACGAAACCAATGCGCTGCCGCTGATCAGCCCGCTCACGCTGGTCGAGGCGGCGGCGATCCCGGAAACATTCTTCACCGTGTGGCACAACGTCTTCGAGCGCGGCGCGCTCCAGCGCGGCGAGACGCTGCTCATCCACGGCGGCTCCTCCGGCATCGGCACGACGGCGATCCAGCTGGCAAAAGCGTTCGGCGCGAAGGTCATCACCACCGCGGGCTCGCCCGAGAAGTGCGAAGCCTGCCGCAACCTCGGGGCCGATGTCGCGGTCAACTACAAGACCGAGGATTTTGTCGCGATCACAAAGGACTCGACCGGCGGCAAGGGCGCCGACCTCATCGTCGACATGGTGGGCGGCGACTACATCGAGCGCAATTACGCGGCCGCCGCGGTCGAGGGCCGGATCGTGCAGATCGCGTTCCAGGGCAGCCCCAAGGCGCTTGTCGACTTCAGCCGCATCATGCTCAAGCGTCTCACCCACACGGGTTCCACGCTGCGCGCACGCCCGGTCGCCGACAAGGCGACGATCGCCCGCGCAGTCGAGGACAAGGTCTGGCCGCTGATCGCCGCCAAAAAGGTCAAGCCGGTCATCTACAAGACCTTCCCGCTCACCGAGGCCGCGGCCGCCCACGCGCTCATGGAATCGAGCCGGCACATCGGCAAGATCGTGCTCACGGCGTGAACGGCCGGACCCAAGGATCGCCGCATTGGCGTGATTGCGGTGTCTCGCCCGTGCCATACGGGAAGCACGAATCTACCGGTCCAACACGCGCGAATCGCGCGTCGAAGCCGTTAATCAATTGCGCCGAAATCCTTGCTCTTGTCCCAGGCCCCAGGTACTCATCGGGGCAAGGGTTCACGGGAGCCGTCGAGCCGAGGGGTTGCCGTTTGCGTCTTCTCCATGCCGCCATTGCGGCGGCGATGATCCTCGCCGCAATCCCGGGGGCAACCGGCGCGCGCGCCGTCGAGGCCGTGAACGTGCGCCTCGACGCGCCGGCGATCGATCTCACCGACGTGGTCGAGCGCCAGCGCACGGAAAACGACCGCATCCAGGTGTCGACGGCGCCGGGCCCCGACGGCATCGTGCGGCGCGTCGAGGTGCGCGCGCGCGAGGCCAGCAACAACTGGGCGGTGGTGGCGCTCGCCAACAACAGCGACGAGCAGATCGAGCGGCTCCTGGTCGCGCCGCATTACCGGCTGGTCGGCTCCGGCCTCCTGTGGCCCGACCTCGGCCTCTCGCGCATCGTCAACGTGACGCCGAGTTCCGGTGACCGCCCCGACCGCGAGGACACGGCGAGCGCCGACCTGTTCCGGCTCACCCTCGATCCCGGCACGGTGATCACCTTCATCATAGAGCTGCGCACCGACAAGCTGCCGCAGCTCTATTTGTGGGAGCCCAACGCCTACAAGGACAAGATCAATAGCTTCACCCTCTATTACGGCATCGTCATCGGCATCGCCGGCCTGCTCGCGCTGTTCCTGACCATCCTGTTCGTGGTCAAGGGGAGCGTGATGTTCCCGGCCGCCGCTGCGCTCGGTTGGGCGGTGCTCGGCTACATCAGCATCGATTTCGGCTTCTGGGGCAAGGTGTTCGACGTCTCGGCGGGCGCCGAGCGGGTGTGGCGCGCCTCCGGCGAGGCGATTCTTGCCGCGACGCTGCTGGTGTTCCTCTTCGCCTATCTCAATCTCAACCGCTGGCACGTGCGCTACGTGCACATCACCGCCGCCTGGCTGATCTTTCTCGGCGCGCTGGTCGCGCTCGCGCTGTTCGATCCGCCGGCCGCCTCCGGCATCGCCCGCTGCTCGCTCGCCCTGGTCGCGGTCGCCGGCTTCGCCTTGATCGTCTATCTCGCGACGCACGGCTTCGACCGCGCCGTGCTCTTGATCCCGACCTGGCTCCTGTTCGTGGTGTGGGTGTTCGCCGCGGGCCTCGCGGTGACCGGCCTCGTCACCAACGACATCGCCGGGCCGGCGCTGCTCGGCGGCCTGGTCCTGATCGTCATGCTGATCGGCTTCGCGGTGATGCAGCACGCCTTCTCCGGCGGCATCACCACCTCGATCGTCTCCGACGTCGAGCGGCGCGCCCTGGCGCTGACCGGGGCCGGCGACATGATCTGGGACTGGGACGTGACCGTCGACAAGGTGTTCACCAGCGGCGAGACCGAGCATCTCCTCGGCATGAAGCGCGGCACGCTGGAAGGATCGGCGGCGCGCTGGCTCGAGGTCCTGCATCCGCAGGATCGCGACCGCTTCCGCGCCGCGCTCGACGGCCTGCTGGAGCAGCGCCGCGGCCGGCTGGCGCAGGACTTCCGGCTGCGCACGGTGGACGGGCATTACATCTGGCTGACGCTCAAGGCGCGGCCGGTGGTCGGTTCCGACGGCGAGGTCGTGCGCCTCGTCGGCACGCTCACCGACGTGACCGAATTCAAGACCGCCGAAGAGCGGCTGCTCCACGACGCGGTGCACGACAACCTGACCGGCCTGCCCAACCGCGAGCTGTTCCTCGACCGGCTGGACGCGGCGCTCGGCTTCGCCCGCGGCGACTCGATGATCCGGCCGACCGTGATGGTGGTCGACCTCGACCGCTTCAAGCAGGTCAACGACTCGGTCGGCATCGCGGTGGGCGACTCGATCCTGCTCACGCTGGCGCGCCGGCTCGGCCGCCTGTTGAAGCCGCAGGATACGCTCGCCCGCCTCACCGGCGACCAGTTCGGGCTCCTGCTCGTCTCCGAACGCGAGCCCGAGCGCATTACCGCGTTCGCCGACACCATCCGCCGCACGCTGCGCGCGCCGATCACCTTCAACGACCGGGAGATCCTGCTGACCGCCTCGATCGGGCTGGTGCTGACCGACAACGATCCGCCGAAAAAGGAGGACATCCTCAAGGACGCGGAGCTGGCGATGTATCACGCCAAGCGCATCGGCGGCGACCGGATCGAGGTGTTCAAGCCCGCCATGCGGGCGCGCCGGAGCGACCGGCTGACGCTGGAGACGGAACTCCGCCGCGCGCTCGAGCGCAAGGAGATCAGCCTTCTCTACCAGCCGATCATCCGCCTCGAGGACCGCTCCTGCGCCGGCTTCGAGGCGCTGCTGCGGTGGGACCACCCGAAGCTCGGCCGGCTGTCGCCCTCCGAGTTCATCGCCATCGCCGAGGAGATCGGCCTCATCGTCGATCTCGGCCTGTTCGCGCTGGAGAGCACCGCCAAGCAGCTCGCCGCCTGGCAGCGCTCGCTGCGCGGACGCGAGCCGGTCTTCGCCAGCGTCAACGTATCGTCGCGCCAGCTGTTGCGCCGCGACCTGATCCAGGACCTGCGCGCGGTGCTGTCACGCTCGGCGCTCGCGCGCGGCACGCTCAAGCTCGAGATCACCGAATCGATCGTCATGGAAAACCCGGAATACGCCGCGCAGATGCTCACGCGCATGCGCGAGCTCGGCGCCGGGCTCTCGCTCGACGATTTCGGCACCGGCCATTCCTCGCTGTCCTACCTGCAGCGCTTCCCGTTCGATACGATCAAGATCGACCAGTCGTTCGTGCGCACGACCACACGGGGCAAGCGGCCGGTCATCCTGCGCTCGATCATCGCGCTCGCGCACGACCTCGGCATGGACGTGGTGGCGGAAGGCGCCGAGACCGATTCCGATGCGGTGGAGCTTTACCAGCTCGGCTGCGAATACGCGCAGGGCTACGCCTTCGGCTATCCCATGACGGCCGACGAGGCCTCCAAGCTCTTGACCAGCGAGGAATTCGAGCCGGCGAGGTAAGGCTCACGCGTGTCCGGCCTCGCTCGACAGCATGCCGAGGTCGATGCCGATCTTCTTGAGCGCCTTCTCGTACTTGGCCTCGATGTCCATGCCGAAGATCAGCTCCGGATCGGCCGAGCAGTGCAGCCAGCCGTTCTCCTGGATCTCGGACTCGAGCTGCCCGGGCGCCCAGCCGGCATAGCCGAGTGCGAGCAGCGCGCTCGCCGGACCGTCGCCGCGCGCGATCGCCTTGAGGATGTCGAGCGTCGCGGTGAGGCAGACGCCGTCGTCGATCGGCAAGGTCGAGTTCTCGATGAAGAAATCGGCCGAGTGCAGCACGAAGCCGCGCCCGGTCTCGACCGGCCCTCCTTTGAGCACCTTCACCGTCCCCGCCCGCCGCGGCAACTGGATCAGGTCGGCCGCCGGAATGACTTCGAGCTGCACCAGAAGATCGGGGAAATTGATATTGGCGGCCGGCTGGTTGACGACGATGCCCATGGCGCCTTCCGAGGAGTGGGCGCATATGTAGATCAGGCTGCGGGTGAAGCGCTCGTCGCGCATGCTCGGCATGGCAATCAGCATCTGCCCGTCGAGATATCCCCGACCGGCCTTTTCCGGCGATTTTCGCGCGCTTTTCATGGCGAACAGGTTACCTCGATCGCCCACTGTTGGGAAACTAAGATTTCGCCGCACAGTTCCGATCACGATCATTTCAATGGCGCGGCCTTACCTTGCCTCATAAGTGAATCGGGATGGTCGGCCGCGCGCGCATGAGCTTTTCTCTGCATCTCGCCCAAAACGTGGCGGTCCTCGCGTTATTCATGCCGATCGCAACGCCGGCGCATGCGGCCGATGCATCCGCGTGGGACAAAGACATGCATTCCGCCATGCGCCTGATCGCCGCAAGTGCGCTCAATGACGGCGGCGATCGAACGTTGCGCGCCGGTATCGAGATCAGGCTCGACAAGGGCTGGAAGACCTATTGGCGTTATCCGGGCGATTCGGGGGTGCCGCCGCGATTCGACTTCAAGCGTTCCGACAACGTGAAGGCGGTTTCGGTCGAGTGGCCGGTGCCGCACCGCTTTTCCGACGATAGCGGCCAGTCGATCGGCTACAAGGACCATGTGATCCTGCCGCTGACCATCGTGGCGCAGGATGCGGGTAGACCGGTGACGCTCCGCCTCGATCTCGACTACGCCGTCTGCGAAAAGCTGTGCGTGCCGGCGGAAGCCAAGGCCGAGCTGATCCTCTCGGGGGCGCGGACGCCGCACGAGGCTGCGTTTGCCGCGGCGCAAGCGCGGGTGCCGAAGCGCAGCGCGCTCGGCGAAGCATCGGCGTTTGCGGTGCGCGCGGTGACCCGCGAGGCGCCTGAGCGCATCGTGGTGGATGTCGCGGCGCCGGACGATGCGCCGGTCGATCTGTTCGCCGAAGGCCCGACCCCCGACTGGGCCCTGCCCTTGCCCGCGCTGGTCGCCGGCGCCCCGGCCGGCGCGAAGCGCTTTGCCTTCGCGCTCGACGGCCTGCCGCCCGGCGCAACGGCGGCCGGCGCCCTGCTCACGCTCACCGCGGTCGCAGGTGAGTCGGCGGTCGAGGTCACCTACCGCCTCGACTAATTTCGCGAGCGCGCTAAGTTACCGTAGCGACCGATTGTCCAACTCAAGTGAAGAAGAGGAAGCGTGCCATGCCCATCAAGGTCGGCGACCGTCTGCCTGAAGCCAAGTTCCGTGTGATGGGCCCCGAAGGGCCGGCATGGAGGACCACGGACGAGATTTTCAAGGGCAAGAAGGTGGCGCTGTTCGCCGTGCCCGGCGCCTATACCGGCACCTGCCACAAGATGCACATGCCGAGCATCACGGGGAGCGCCGATGCCATCAAGGCGAAGGGCGTCGACACGATCGCGGTGACCGCCGTCAACGACGTGTTCGTGATGAGCGCGTGGAAGCGCGACACCGACCAGAACAACAAGGTCGAGTTCCTCGCCGACGGCAACGGCGAATTCGCCAAGGCGATCGATCTCACCTTCGACGGCTCCGGCAACGGGCTCGGGACGCGCTCGAAGCGCTACGCGATGCTGGTGGACAATGGCGTGGTGAAGAACCTCAACGTCGAAGAGGCGCCCGGCAAGGTCGACGTCTCCGGCGGCGATGCCCTGCTGAAGCAGCTGTAAGAATAAGCGCGGCGATGGCGTAGGGTGGGCAAAATCGCTCGCCGGACTCGATGGTGGGCACGGCGCGCCGACGATTTTGCCCGCCGCTGATAGGTCGTACCAGCGCGCCTTTGCCCACCCTACGGAAGCTGTAAGCGCTTCACGACCTCCGCGGCGCCAGCGCTCCCGCGGCGCCCGCCCGCACCGCCGCGATCGCCTCGCGCGCCAGGCGGTCGGCGCGCTCGTTGAGGTCGTGGCCGGCATGGCCGCGCACCCAATGCCACCGCACGCGGTGCTGCGCGAGCGCCGCGTCGAGGCATTGGCTGTCGGTGTGGATGTCGACGATGGCGGGGCGCTTGAGCGCCTCCAGCGCCGAGATGGCGGCCATCAGCTCCATGCGGTTGTTGGTGGTGACCGGCTCGCCGCCTTTCAGCTCCTTCTGGTGGCTGCCCGAGATCAGGATCGCGCCCCAGCCGCCGGGACCCGGATTCCCCGAGCAGGCGCCGTCGGTGTAGATGGTGACGTGCGGCTCGGCCAAGGCGCTACTCGTCGATCCCATAATCGCGCACGCTCGCGACCGCCTGGTGGAACCTGAGCTTGCGGAAATATTCCAGCGGGTCCTTCGGCTTCACCAGCGCGCCAGCCGGCACGTCGAGCCAGTCGACCAGCCGCGTCAACAGGAACCGCATCGCCGCCCCGCGCGCGAGCAGCGGCAGCGCCGCGCGCTCCGCGCCCGACAGCGGCCGCACCGCCGCGTAGGCCTGGAGCAGGCTGCGGCCCTTGGTGACGTTGTAGGAATGGTCGGGCTCGAAGCACCACGCATTGAGGCAGATGGCGACGTCGTAGGCGAGCGTGTCGATGCAGGCGAAATAGAAGTCGATCAGGCCGGACAGCTTCTCGCCGAGAAAGAACACGTTGTCGGGAAACAGGTCGGCATGGATCACGCCCTGCGGAAGGTCGCGCGGCCAGTTTTGCTCCAGGTGCTTAAGCTCCGCCGCGATCGTGTCGCTCAGCGCATGCTGAATATTTTCCGCCTGCCCCTTCGACACGCCGTATTCGAACAGCGGCCGCCAGCCGTCGACCGACAGCGCATTCCTGCGCTTCATCGGGAAGTCCGCGCCGGCAACGTGCAGCTTCGCCAGCACCTCGCCCAGGGCCGTGCAGTGGGCGGCGCTGGGTCGGCGGATCCACATGCCGTCGAGAAAGGTGACGATGGCGGCCGGGCGGCCGGCAAGCGTGCCGGCGGCGGTCCCGGCGCGGTTCTTTACCGGCTGCGGGCAGGTGATGCCGCGGCTGGCGAGGTGCTCCATCAGCGCCAGGAAGAACGGCAGGTCGCTTGCGGCCACCCGCTTCTCGTAGAGGGTCAGGATGAACAGGCCGCGCTTGGCGTGGACGAGGAAATTCGAGTTCTCGACCCCTTCGGCGATACCCTTGTAGGCCAGCAGCTCGCCGATATCGTAGCCCGCCAGGAAGGCGGCGAGATCCTCGGCCGGAACGTCAGTATAGACCGCCACGGCCTTCTCACGCCGCCGCGTGCGTGGCCGGCTTGCTGCTGTTGTCAGACCTGGCCGAGTCCTTCATGTCCCCGACATGGGCTCGCTCCCGGGAGCCTGTCAAGCGCAGGACCTTGTGCGAGGACCCGGCGTGAAGCCATTGGACAGGGCCGGCGCGGATGCCTATATTCCCGGCACTTTCCGGTCATCGCTGATGACGACCGAGCTTCGCCCTTCTTGCAAGGGGCGGGCGGAGCGCAAAGGAGATTTAATTCATGGCGACCCAACCGCTGATGCCGAAGGCGACCGCCGTCTGGCTCGTGGAGAACACGGCGCTCTCGTTCGACCAGGTGGCCGACTTCTGCAAGCTGCACCCGCTGGAGGTGAAGGCTATCGCCGACGGCGACGCCGCCCAGGGGATCAAGGGTCTCGACCCGATCCTGACCGGGCAGTTGACCCGCGAGGAGATCGGGACGGCGGAGGCCGATCCCGACCATCGCCTGAAGCTCGCCAATCCCAAGGTGCGGCTGCCCGAGCCCAAGCGCAAGAAGGGGCCGCGCTACACGCCGGTCTCGCGCCGCCAGGACCGGCCCAACGCCATCCTGTGGCTGATCCGCAATCATCCGGAGCTGAAGGATGCGCAGATCATGCGGCTGGTCGGCACCACCAAGTCGACCATCCAGGCGATCCGCGAGCGCACCCACTGGAACGCGCCCAACCTTCAGCCGCTGGATCCGGTGACGCTCGGGCTGTGCTCGCAGATCGATCTCGATCTCGAGGTCCAGCGCGCCGCCAAGGAGAAGCCGTCCGAGGCCGAGGCCGATCGCGGCCCGACGCTGCTGCCCGCCGCCGCGACCACCGCCGAGCCGCCGCCTGCGCCCGAGCTCGAGCCCGAGGCCGATCAAAAGAAGAAGGAAAAGCTCGACGTCGAGGCGGTGTTCGCCAAGCTCAAGCAGCTCGGCGGCAAGAGCGACGACAAGGGCGAGGGATCCTAGTGCCGCCGATTTGAAGTTCCTACAGTGGTTGCCGCACGCTCGTTTAGGAACTTCAAATCGAAAGCGGCACTAGAATCATAGGGTTGCTAGTGCCCCTTTGCTTCCGAAGTTCGTGTCAGGGGGTGGCGCGATGTATCACGAACTTCGGAAGCGGGGCACTAGCCGGGCGCCCGGTTACGTCGCACGACACGGCTTGCGCCCCTTCGCTGCCGAGCACGGCTTGTCGGCGTTCGCCCGACCGTTCGCGGCCACCCTCAGTTCATGCGCGGCAGTGCCGCGCAGGTTGCGGACCTTCGTGGAGCGGCGGTCTGCCGCCTCGGCGGCGAGCTTGTTCCGAATTCGCTTCGATGCGGCCGCGGCCGTGGCCTTGCTCCAATTCGCCGCCAGCTGCATGCCCCGCTTGGCCTTGTCGCGCATGCCCTCGGCGAGCTTGCGCCCCTGGGTCTTCGGGTCCTTTTTGCCCTCCGTCTCCCGGTGCGTCTGCGCCGCGAGCTTCGCAACCTTCTGCACGGGAGGCGCGGTGCGCGGCTCTGCCATGAGATTTGCGATCTCGGTGCACCATGTCTCCGTGAACCGGCTCACATCGGCGTCTTGCGGAGGCTCGGCTGCCGCCCAGGTCTCGGGCGAATGACCGGTAATGATCCGCACGTAGTCGTGCGTCTCCTGACGCAAGCTGCCGCGTTTGGCGAGCCAGTCCTGCACGCGCTTCGGGCCGCCATTGTAGGCCGCGGCGGCAAGGCCGAGGTTGCCGAAGCGGCGAAGCAATTCGCTCAGGTATTCCGCCGATTCCCGCAAGGCCGAAAACGGCTCGAACGGATCCGCGAGGCCCCGCCCGCTGGCCGTCTTCGGCATGAACTGGGCAATGCCTTGGGCGCCGGCCGGGCTCACCGCGCCCGGATCGAACCGGCTCTCGCGCCAGATCAGCCGCGCAAAGAACGCTAGCGGCAGCGCCGCGGTGCTCGCGGTCGATTCGATCATGCGGCAAATCTCCTCGCGCGAGAGCGGCGGGGGTAACTCCTGCGGCTCGGAGGACTCAGGCTTGCCCGATGGCTCGGATGACTCAGGCTTGCCCGACGGCTCGGATGACGCCGTCTCGCCTTCAGGCTGCGGCGCTGCGAGGACGGTTGAGCTTTGGGCGATGAGGAAGACGACAAACAGGAACGTCGATAAGTTCAGCCGGCGCATGTCCACCTTGTTTTCTGGTGCGATAAAAGGCCGGGGGGCGTGCGCGTGCGGCGCTTCGACCCCTCGTGCGGGGCGCTGTACAGCAGCCGATTGCGGAGCGAGTGGGCCTGAAATGTGACGATCGTTGGGATTATTCCAGCGGCCGCTCGCGACCGCCACCCATGTCGTTCAGGACGAGCCGGCCTCGAGACGATGAGCCGGAATTCGCATCAAACCGAACCGATCAACCCGGACCCCGTCGCCGCCACAGCGCATCGAGCGCGTACCGGCCGCCCCCGGTCGCGAACAGGCAAAGGAACCCGCCGATGATCGACAGGTTCTTGAAGAACTGGCTCTGCTGCGCCCGGAACTGCTGCGGATCGGCGAATTCCCAGAACCGGTGCGAGATCACGGTAGCGACGATCACGAACAGGATCATGAGCAGCGAGGCGTAACGGGTGCCCAGGCCGAGCACGATCAGCGTGCCGCCGATGAACTCGACCGATGCGCCCACCGGCCCCCAAAACCACGAAGCCGGCACGCCGCGCGCCGCAAGGCTTGCCGAAAACGCCGCGAGCCCGCCCAGCTTGAGGACGCCGCTTAGCACGAAGATGGCGCCGAGGGCGACGCGCGCGGCCAGGAGCAGAACGTCGTAGGATCGGGCCGCAAAGCCATCGAGGCCCGACGTCGGGGGCGAAGCGGCATAGGTCGGTTGGGTGGATTGGACGGCCATGCGGGTCTCCTCGGGATGGGTTCTCGGCACGCGCGCAAACTGGCAAAACACCGCGGGCGCCGGCGGCATTCCGCCGACGACAAATCGTCGCGCCCTGGCCGCCGGACCCGGATGGGCACAAACCGCCGTAGCCAGTCGGGTAGTGTCTCGAGACACTACCCCCCAGTCGGGATCCTGCGGCGGCGGCCCGTCCCGTTCAGCCCTTCTTCGCCAGCATGCGGTCGAGGCTGAACCGGCCGCCGCCGGTCACGAACAGGAACAGCGCCCCGCCCATCACGGCAAGGTTCTTGGCGAAGTGATTGTACTGGTTCTGCTGCGCCGCCGCCGGATACTCCCAGTAGCGATGCGCCAGCGCGGTGGCGATGATGAGGTAGACGAAGGTGAACAGGCTCAGGTAGCGGGTCGCGAGCCCGAGAATGAGGGCGATCCCGATCAGGACTTCCGCCGGCGCGGCGATCCACGCCCAGAACCCCGGATTGGGCACCTTGAGGTTGGTGAGATAGCCGACAAAGCCGGCGATGTTCGTGACCTTGGCCCACCCGGCACCCAGGAACAGCCAGCCGAGGAGAACGCGGCCCACGAGCAGCGCGAAATCGGCCGCGCCCGCCGCGGCGCCGTCGGTATACGACAGGGTGGCGTGAGACGATCCACGCGATAGGTCTGACATGTTACCCCCCTTGGGTCTGGTCGCCCTGCGCGACCACCGCGCATGTTATCACGCGCCGGGCGCGGTTGCGTCACGATTCTCGCCAACTCGCGCCCGGGTTCTCAAATGCGGAAACCGCTCGGTCAGCAGCGAGCCCGGATAATAGGTCGGCGCGTAGGCCGGGTGCGCGCGGATTGCGTCGTGCCAGCGCGAAACGCGCGGTAAATCCTGCCACATCGTATCCATTCCGAGATCGGCCATGCGCACGATCGCCGGCATCACCGCGACGTCGGCGAGCGTGATGTCCTTGCCCATCAGCCACGGGCCGCCGCTCTCGGCGATCTCGGCGTCCATGCGCGCGTAGGTGCGCCTGAGGCGGTCGAGCGCGGCGTTCATTTCGGCTTGGGAAAATCCCTTGCGTCCCATGGCGAGCATGAACTCCTTGCGCAAGGGCTTTGACTCCGCGAACGCGACGAATTCCTCCTCGCTCATGCCTTGAAAGCGCGGCAGGAAGGCGAGGTTGAAGGTCGGCACGCGCACCGCCGCCGCCGGCATCTCGTCGATGAAGCGCATCAGCGCGCGCATGTGCGCCCGCGCGGCCGGCGCGCGCGGCGTGAAGCTCTCCGCGGGCGCGACCTCGTCGAGGTATTCGATGATGACGGAGGAATCGATGACGATGGCGCCGTCGTGGTCGAGGGTCGGCACCACGCCGTTGGGGTTGAGCGCAAGGTATTCGGATTTGAGCTGGTCGCCCGCCAGCAGGTCGAGCTTGACCTCGGCGAAGGGCAGCTTCTTGGCGTTGAGCACGAAGCGCACCCGCTGGCTGCAGGTCGACGGCGGCGCGTTGTAGAGGGTGAAGGGCATCGGTTGATCCGTCATTTCGGGCCGAGCGGCCGGCGCGAAGCGCGCACCATAAACACCGATCGCGGGATCGGGCAACGCCGTGGTTATGGATTCCGGCTCGCGCGCCGGACTTCGTCCGGCGTTGCGCGGCCGGAATGACGGCAGAGATTTCGCTGCTTTCCGAGATTCACCCGGTCGTCAGGTTCTCGTCCGGCGGCCGGCTGCGGAATCGCGTCGCCAGGTGGGGAGATGGCACGGCGACGTCGGTCGCGAGGCCGAGCCGCATCAGCGCGCGGATGCTGAGCCAGCCCACGTCGAGCTCCCACCATTTGTGGCCGTGTCGCGCGGAACCCGGATCGGCGTGATGGTTGTTGTGCCACCCTTCGCCGCCGGCGATGATGCCGAGAACGAGGTTGTTGCGGCTGGCGTCCCTGGTCTCGTAATTGCGGTAACCCCAGAGGTGGCTCACTGAATTGATCGACCACGTGATGTGCCAGGCGACGACGACCCGCACGAACACCCCCCACACGAGGAAACTCAAGCCGAACTGGAGCGCCTGCGCGGCCGTCCCGCCGCGCGTCACCTCGACCATGAATCCGGCGAGGAAGAACAGGCACCAGGACGCGAACACGACCCCCCACAGGTATCGCTCGAGCGCCGCGTAGAGCGGGTCGCGCATGATGTCCCGGGCGTAGCGGTCGAACAGCCGGGCGCGCACGTGGTCGTCGTTCTTGATCACGAACCAGCCGAAATGGGCCCACAAGAAGCTCACCAGCGGGCTGTGGGGGTCGGGCTCGTCGTCGGCGAATTGATGGTGGCGGCGGTGGGTCGCGACCCACATGGCCGGGGTATCCTGCATGGCGCAGGCGCCGAGAAGGGCGAAGGTGCGCTCGAGCCATTTCGGCGTCGAGAAACTACGGTGCGCCAGCAGCCGGTGATAGCCGACATGGACGCCGAGCGTGCCGAACGCGTAGATGCCGAGTACCGCGAGGGTAACGCCGGTCCAGCTGAACAGCCACGGCAGGAACGCGGCGAGCGCGAGCAGGTGACACCCGGCCACCCCGGCCGCATAGACCCATTCGATCCGGACCGGCCGGGCGGACGCCGGCAGCGGCAGGCGGCGTTCCGGCTTCGCCCTCGCGATTTCGGTCGCAACAACGCTCATCGATGGCCAACCAACGGATACAAACTCAGGACCACGTCATTCGGTGGGAACGGCGTGCTGTCGTTTATCAGCTTTCGCCGCCGGCCGGCACCATCCCAGTTCAGACCGGGAAAGGCGCTCAGCTTTCCAGCCCGGTCGGCACGTTCTTGTGCTCGCTCGCAAGCTTCATGCCGGAGGCGAGCGCCATGGTCTCGGCGAGCGCGGCAAAATCCTTCTGCAGGTATTCCTCCGGATTCTTCTGCAGCATCGCCGCGCCGAAATGGCTTTGCAGCACCTCGCGCGCCGCCGCGGTGACCGGCATGATCACGTCGTTGTCGCGCCCCAGCTCGAGGCCGAGGTCGATGTCCTTGCGCAACAGCTCGGGCGTGAACGTCGTGGTCCAGTCGAGGTTGACCAGGGCCGGCGATTTGTACGCGGTGAACATCGAGCCCATGACGCTGTTGTTGAGGAAGGCGAGGAAGGCGTGGCGCGGCACGCCCATCTTGTTGGTGAGCAGCGTGATCTCGATCAGGTTCTCGATCACCACGCCGAGCATCACGTTGTGCGCGATCTTGCAGACGCGCGCCAGCTCGCCCTCGCCGACGTAGGAGACGCCGCGCGGCGCGAACACCTGGACCATCGGCTCGACCGTGCGAAAGGCGGCTTCCGGCCCCGACGCGACCGCGGAGAGCTTGCCCGCCTTGATCACCTTGGCGTTGCCGCTCACGGGACAGGCGATGAAGGCGGCCTTGCGCTCGGCCAGGCGCTGGCGGAGGTCGGCCGATTCCTCGACCGCGATGGTGGAGCAGTCGACGACGATGCCCGGCACTTTGGCGTTGCCGGCGGCGACGCCGTTCGGTCCGAAATAGACTTCCGCGAGATCCTTGCCGGTCGCGACGATCGAGAACAGCACGTCGACGCCGGCGAGGTCGGACGCCTTGTCGACCACCTTGCCGCCCTTCTTGGCGAGCGGCTCGGCCTTCGACTTGGTGCGGTTCCAGATGGAGACGTCATAGCCGGCATCGAGCAGCCGCTCGGCCATCGGGTAACCCATGCGGCCCATACCGATCCAGCCGATCTTCTGCGTGTTCTGCGGCATTCGTCTCTCCTTGTTGCTCTAGGAATCGTAGGTTGGGTCGAGCCCTTGCGAGACCCAACGCTTCGGACGGCCATTGTTGGGTCTCGCGAAGGGCTCGACCCAACCTACGATAGCTATGTCGATAGCGCCGATCGTTCCGCTTACTTAACCCCGGTCCAAGGGAGCGCCGCAGTATCATAGCGGGTCGGAGGCTGCAACGAACCAACCTCGCCTCGCCCGCGCCTCACGGCACCAGCCGTGCGAACAGCCGGTAGGCGGGTTGCGCCAGCAACAGGATGACGATGATCCGCACCAGCTGGAAGCCGGCCACCACGGTGCCGTCGAGCCCGAGCAGCTTGGCGGTCAGCACCATCTCGGCCATGCCGGCGGGCGCGAACGCGAGCACCATCGTGGGGATCGGGAAACGGAGCGCAACCGCGACGCCGGCGGCGATGAGCGCCATCGTGGCGGCCAGGAACACCACGACGAGGCTCGACGCCAGCATCAGCTTGACGAGCCGGGTGAGGAACTCGCGCCGGAACTGGACGCCGAGCGAGGCGCCGATCAGGATTTGCGCCGGGATGAGGACGAGGTCGGGCGGGCGCCCTTCCGCCAGGCCGAGCGACCCGGCCGCGACGCCGACCGCGATCGACCCCATGAACCAGCCATTGGGAAACGTGAAGGCGGCGAAGGCCGCGCCGCCGATCGCGGCGGCGGCAAGCAGCGCCAGCGCGACCGGCCAGCCCATGACGAGCGCGGGCGCGACCGTGGGCGAACCGCCGTGGGCGAACTGGATCACCAGGAACGGCGCCACGGCGACGATCAGCCCGACGCGCAGCGTTTGCGCCAGCATGATCGGCTCGAGCTGGGCGCCGTAGCGCGGCGCGAGGTTGACCATCTCGGCGACGCCGCCGGGCACGGTGGCGAAGAACGCGGTGGTCTTGTCGATCCGGCTGATGCGCATCAGCAAGAGCGCGCCGCAGGCGCCCACGACGATCGACAGCAATGCCACCGCGGCCATCACATGGAGAAGCGAAACGAGGGTGAGGATGACGGTCTTGTTGAATTGCACGCCGATCGCCGACCCGATCACGACCTGGCCGACGGTGCGGCCGTAGCGGATCGGCCGGATCGGCGCGCCGATGAGCCCGACCAGCGCGGTGGCGAACAGCGATCCCAGCAGCCACGGCAGCGGCACCCCGCCGAGGCGGGCCAGGACCGCGCCGATGCCGGCGGCCGCCACGGTAGCGCCAGCCCAGCCCGCGCGCGCGACCACGGAAGATTGGGATTGAGACGCACCCGGGGCCTGCTCGTTCATCGCACCCCGGATTCGACCGCGGTTATGCCGACAGTAGCGACTTTGACTCCGTCATGCCCGGCCTTGTGCCGGGCATCCACGTCTTGGAACCCGAGGCGGCCCAAAGACGTGGATGGCCGGAACAAGTCCGGCCATGACGAAGGGTTAGCGTGGTTCGCATCTTATCGTGTTGAGCACGGGTTCGCCTGCCGCGCAATCACGCAGCGGCGGCAGCCGCCATGCGCACGTGATCGGGCACCGCCAGCGGCTTGTTGGCGCTGTTGAGGAACTCGATGGTCATGAACACCATCTCCCTGTCGCCGAGGTTCTCCAGGTCGTGCACCTTGTATTGACCCGGCCCGTAGGTCTCGTGGCGGGTTTCGCCCGGCTGATAGGTGTATTCGACGGTCGTTCCGTCGTGCACGTGCTGGCGGCCGCGGCCGCCCGTGACCGAGGTCCAGAAGTAATCGAGGACGTGGCGGTGGAAGCCGATGCGCTCGCCCGGTGCGAGCCGGATCATCCAGACGCGCACGCGGTCACTCTCCGAGACCAGGGTGGTGCCGACGCACGGATTGGGAGCCTTGGCCTCGCGCTCGAATTCCGCCGCGATCTCGGCCGGCCAGGCGCTCTTGTCCGAACGCACCGCCGCCTTGTCCATCATCGTCAGAGACATGGCATTCCTCCAGCGAATAGCGGCACACTATATAGCGAATTCTTGCCGCCTGAGAACCGGTAAGGACGCAAACGTAGCCTGGATGGAGCGAAGCGAAATCCAGGATCGCTCGCCCGGCTGTCCCGGATTGCGCTGCGCTCCATCCGGGCTACAAGGGGCCATGCGGTCGTACGATGTTGGGTGATCAGTTCGACCTCTGCTTCGAGACGCCCCTTAAGCCTCATCCTGAGGAGCCGAGCGAAGCGAGGCGTCTCGAAGGATGAGGCTTAAGGGGCTCCTCAGCATGAGGCCGAACTGATCATGAATTCGCGCCGCGCCATCGTGATCGGCGGCTCCATGAGCGGGCTCCTGGCCGCCCTCTTGCTCCGGCGCGCCGGCTGGGACGTGGACGTTTACGAGCGGGTCGAAAGCGAGCTTTCCGGCCGCGGCGCCGGGATCGTGGCGCAGCCCGAGCTGATCGAGACCCTCAAGGCGCTCGGCGTCGATCCGACCGATCTCGGCGTCGCCGTCACCACGCGCAAGATCCTCGATTCCACCGGCCGGTTGGTGAACGAGCTCGAATGTCCACAGGTGCTGACCGCCTGGGAGCGGGTCTACCGGTGCCTGCGCGACGCTTTTCCGCCCACGCGCTATCGCCGCGGGCAAGGGCTTCTGCGCTTCGAGCAGACGGACCGCGCCGTGACCGCGTATTTCAGCGACGGCCGCAGCGCCGAATGCGATCTCCTGGTCGGGGCCGACGGCATCCGCTCGACCGTTCGCCAGCAATGCCTGCCCGACCTCGCGCCGCTCTACGTGGGATATGTGGCGTGGCGCGCGCTCATCGCCGAAGACGCGATCCCGCCGGCCACCCATCGGGAATTGTTCGAGTACATGACCTTCTGCCTGCCGCCGGGCGAGCAGTTCCTCGGCTATCCGGTCGCCGGGCCGGACAACGATCTGCGGCCCGGGCATCGCCGCTACAACGTGGTGTGGTACCGCCCGGCCGAGGAGCGTACCAAGCTCGAATGGCTGCTCACCGACGAGAGCGGGGTAACGCACGCGGTCTCGATCCCGCCGCCGCTGATCGCCCGCGCGGCGGTCGCGGAAATGCGCGCCGATGCGATGCGCCTGGTGGCGCCGCAATTCCGCGAAATCGTCCGCCTGATGGACGAGCCGATCCTGCAGCCGATCTACGATCTCGAAACGCCGCGCATGGCGTTCGGCCGCGTGGCGATCATCGGCGATGCCGCGTTCGTGGCGCGCCCGCACGTGGCGGCCGGCGTCGCCAAGGCGGCCGACGATGCGATGGCCTTGGTCGAAGCCCTCGATGCGGGCAACGAGGTCGCGGCTGCGCTGCGCCGGTTCGAGGCGGAGCGTCTGCCCGTCGGCCGCCGCATCATCCAGCGCGCGCGCCACCTCGGCGCCTACCTGCAGGCGCTCAAGCAGTCGGAAGAGGAGGTCGCCAATTCGGCGCGCTACAGCATTCCCGAAGCGGTGCTGGCCGAGACCGCGGTGCTGGATTTTTTGTATGCATGAGATGCCCGTTGTAGGGTGGGCAAAGGCGCGGCCGATGCCTCACAGACTCGCATGATGCGAATGGTCCGCGCCGTCCCTCGCCGCTGTGGCGGCTCGCCCACCATGGGCCGTGCGGCAGACCGCGTGGGCACGGCGCGGTCCAATGTCATCGTTTCGCAACGAGGTACGGGCCGCGCCTTTGCCCACCCTACATTCGCACCCTCACATCCCCAGCAACCGCTTGGCATTGCCGCCGGCGATCGCGGCGATCGTTGCGGCATCGAACGTGGGCACCGACGCCACGTGGCCGATCGGATCGTACTCGGCCATGTCGAAGGGATAATCGGTGCCCATGAGGATGCGGTCGGCGCCGAACACGTCGACGAGCGCGGCGAGCTGGTGCGGCGTGAACACCACCGTGTCGAAGTAGATCTTCTTCAGATACGTGGTGGGCGGCTGCGGGAGATCGCCGTGGGAATCGGAACGCGCGCCCCAGGCATGGTCGATGCGCCCCGAATAGGCGGCGAGATAGCCGCCGCCGTGCACCGCGAGGATCTTCAGGTCGGGATGGCGCGCGAGCACGCCGTCGAAGATCAGATAGTGCAGCGCCAGGGTGGTCTCGAACGGGTTGCCGATGACGTTGTTGAAATAGAACCGCGACAGCCGTTTTGCCTCGGTGAAGCCGTTGGGATGGAGCAGCACGAGCGCGCCGAGCTCCTCCGCCTTCTTCCAGAACGGCGCGTAGGCGGGATCGCTGACCTCGTTGCCGGCGACGTTGGTGAGGATCTCGGCGCCCTTGAAGCCGAGCGTCGTCATGCAGCGCTCGAGCTCCTTGGCCGCCTCGTTGCCGTCCTGCAGCGGCACCGTGCCGAGCGCGACGAAACGGTCCGGCTTCTTCGCCACGTAGTCCGCCAGGCCGTCGTTGATCATGCGCGCCGCCTTGACCGCGATATCGACCGGCACCGTGTAGTAGCACTGCGGCGGCGGCGGGCAGACGAGCTGCACGTCGATGCCCATGGCGTCGAGCTCGGCGAGCCGCCGGTCGTAGCCGGTGATGCGCGGACGGATGTCCGCTTCCTGCTTCTGGCTCAGCGCCTTGGTCTCGGGCGTGGCGAAACGCGCAAGCGGGATCGTGGACAAATCGAGGTGCGGCTTGACGAATTCCGCCGCCGCCGGCACCGCCACGTGCGAATGGATATCGATGGTGATGCTCGCCGGACGGACGTCGCGTCCCGGCCGCCCGTGCGATCGCGCCGCCGTCTGTTCGTATTTGTTCCACTGTGTCATGGATGGCTCGTTGGCTCCTTACGCTTGCCGGGTGCCGGCCGGGGTGAACAAATGCTGAGAGCCGCGCTTCGGCGCGGCTCCCTCTGTTACCCCCGAAACCCCATTTACCGGCAATAAGGAATTCCCTTCCCCTCCATGAATGGAGAAACGATCTTTGCCCATTCCCCGCTTGGCGTCACCCCCCGCCGGCCCGGATTTATCGCCGGGATCAGACTCCGAGATAGGCCGCGCGCACGCGCGCGTCGTCGAGCAGGTCGCGGCCGGTGGCGCTGATGGTGATGCGCCCGGTCTCGATGACATAGCCGCGGTCGGCGATGGCGAGCGCCGCGTGGGCGTTCTGCTCGACCAGCAGCACGGTGAGGCCCCGCCGCCTGAAATCGGCGATGATGGCGAAGATCTGCTCGACCAGGAACGGCGCGAGTCCCATCGAGGGCTCGTCCAGCAGCACGAGCTTGGGCCGCGCCATCAAGGCGCGGCCGATCGCGAGCATCTGCTGCTGCCCGCCGGAGAGCGCTCCCGCCGGAACGCGGCGCTTCTCGGCGAGCGCCGGGAAGGTCGCATAGACGTTGTCGAGATCGGCGGCGATTTCGCCGTCGCGCCGGGTAAAGGCGCCGAGCCGCAGATTGTCCTCCACGTCCAGCGGGGCGAAGACCTGGCGCCCCTCCGGCACTTGGGCGATGCCGCGGGCGACGCGTCGATGCGCCGGCAGGTGGTCGATCGCCTCGCCGGCAAAGCGAACCGTGCCGGCGGAAACCGGCTGGACGCCGGAGATCGCGCGCAGCAGCGTGGTCTTGCCGGCGCCGTTCGAGCCGACCAGCGTGACGATCTCGCCGGCCGCGACCTCGAGCGATACGCCATGCAGGACCTCGATCCGGCCGTAGCGGCTGGTCAGGTTCTCAACCGCGAGCACGACGTCAACTCCGTTCCCGCCCGAGGGGACAAGTCTTCGAATCGCCCGTCCAGTACGAGTTATTCGCCGACATGGGAGAGAGCGAGGCTCGCAGCGTGAAGCGGACCCGGATCGTCGATGCCTTCCCGAAGGTCGGCGCCAAGATGACTTTCCTTTTCGACTATGGCGACAATTGGCAGTTTCGAGTCGCAGTCATCGGCCGGAACCGGAAGGAGCCGGGGGTCGGTTACCCGAGGCTGCTCAAAGCGACCGCACCCGCACCCGAACAATATCCCGATCCAGACGACGAGTGAGCAGCCGTAGCCCGGATTGAGCGACGCGAAATCCGGGGGCTCTCATCCCCGCATTTTCGCTCTGATGCGCCTACGGTCTCGCCGTCATTCCGGGGCGAGCGGCTACAGCCGCGAGGGGCCGCGAAGCGGCGAGCTCGGAATCCATAACCCCGGTGCTGCAGTCATGGATTCCGGGCTCGCGCCTTCGGCGCCCCTCGCGGCTCTCGCGGCTCTCGCCGCTCGCCCCGGAATGACCAGTTGCTTCTTCACTTGTCAAACAGCAAGTAGCCCGCATGAGCGGAGCGATATGCGGGATTGTGCTTGATCAGCCTCGCCGCTGCTCCCGGATGTCGCTTCCCGCCTTCGCTGCGCTTCGGCGGGCACGTGATCAACCCGCCATAGCCTTGGCGACGGCGGGCGCTCATCCGGGCTACTGTCGCTACGACTCACAAAGACAACGCTTCGCCGGCCCGGCTGAGGCTCGTGGCCTGGAAGCGCGCCGGGTGCGCTTCCTTTTTCGTCCCCTCGGCAAAGAGGGGGCAGAGCGCCGGTAGGCGCTGGTGCGGAAAGTGGCCGCACCCGTTGCGTGCCGGGGCACGCTATGACGCCGGGGCGTCGTGCGCCCAATGAGGCAGGGCGCGCGCCCGCCGGCGCTCTACCGCGGCATTTGACCGAGTCCGGGTCGCCCCACGAGTCCCAGGAAGCCGATCCTGGGCCGTCACC
>WNGA01001410.1_pt1 | contig 37031 bp, 35 predicted proteins | sample 5400061 | NCBI WGS metagenome assembly WNGA01 (sample SAMN13153366, study PRJNA577476) | soil metagenome | isolation source: 100 cm soil or saprolite under grassland replicate 2 | place: USA:California | collected 2016-06-15
AGCGCCTTGAAGTAGATCGTCCCGTTCGCGTCGATCTGGTCGGCGATCACGTCGACGTCCTCGGCGCGCAGCCAGTCGGTGTGGATCGCCATCTCGTTCGAGACCTGCTGCTCGGCGAAGTAGCGGTTCTTCCCCGGCTGCAGCCGGGCGACGAAGGAGCCGCCGCGGTAGACGTCGACGGTCGCGCGCTCCTCGAGGTCGTTCGGGCCTCGCCGCTGGGAGACCTCGCGGTACGCGAGCGTGTAGTCGGCGACGCGCATCGTCTGTCCCGGCCGCAGGCGCCGCTCGGTGGACGAGCCGTACGCGCTCGAGCCGGCGATCCCGATCGCGAGCAGCACGATCGCCGCGTGCACGAGGTAGCCGCCGTAGCGGCGGCGGTTGCGCGAGACGAGCCGGGTGAAGGAGCCCGCCGCGCGCGTTCCGCGCACGAACTCGAGCAGGATCGACGCGAGGACGAACGCGGAGAACGTGTACGCGATCAAACCCGGCTTCGAGGACCCGGCGCCCGCGGCGAGCAGCGCGACGCCGGCGGCGACTGCGACGCCGAGCGGCCACAGGAACGTCCTCCCGACCGCGCGCAGCGACGCGCGTCGCCACGCGATCAGCGGCCCGATCCCCATCAACAGCAGGAGCGGCAGCCCGAAGGTGCGCAGGAAGAAGTCGTAGTACGGACGCCCGACGGTGCGCGACTCCCCGTGCACGAGCTCCGAGAGGATCGGGAAGACGACGCCCCACAGGATCGTGAGGCTGAACGCGACGAGCAGCAGGTTGTTGTAGAGGAACGTCGCCTCGCGCGAAACGAGCGACTCGAGGCGCGTCTTCGAGCGGAGCAGCGGCAGGCGCCAGACGACCGCGGCGAGCGAGAACGCGACGACGACGCAGATGAAGCCGAGGAACCACGGCCCGATCGAGCTCTCGGTGAACGAGTGGATCGAGTTGATGACGCCCGAGCGCGTCAGGAAGGTGCCGAACAGCGCGAGGCAGAACGCGAGGATGACGAGCAGCATGTTCCAGACCTTCAGCATCCCGCGCTTCTCCTGGATCATCACGGAGTGCAGGAACGCCGTCGCCGCGAGCCACGGCATCAGCGCGGCATTCTCGACGGGATCCCACGCGTAATAGCCGCCCCAGCCGACCTCGACGTACGCCCAGTGGGCGCCGAGCAGCTGGCCGACCCCGAGCGCGGTCCACGCGACGAGCGTCCAGCGGCGTGTCGCGACGATCCAGCGCTCGTCGGTGCGCCCTGCGAGCAGCGCGCCCATCGCGAACGCGAACGGCACCGTCAGCCCGACGTAGCCGAGGTAGAGGAGCGGCGGGTGCGCGAGCATGTACGGGTTCTGGAGGCTTGGATTGAGCCCGAGTCCCTCCGCCGGCGCGGTCTGCGTGCCGAACGGGCTCGACACGGCGACGAGCATGAACGCGAAGAACAGCGTGACGCCGCCGAGCACCGGCACGGCCCACGCGACGAGGTCGGGCGCGCGGCGCCGGTTGAGCAGGACGGCAGCGGAGGCGTATGCGCCGAGCACGAGCAGCCAGAGGAGCAGCGATCCCTCCTGCCCGCCCCAGAACGCCGACAGCGAGTAGCCGGTCGGCAGCTCCGTCGACGTGTGCTGCTCGACGTAGACGAACGAGAAGTCGTGACGGACGAGCGCCGAGAGGAGCACGGCCGACGCGACCGCGGTCGCGCCGAACGACGCGACGAGCGCGTTGCCGGCCGAGTCGGCGAGCCGGCGCCGGCGCGTGCGCGCCGCGACCACGCCCGCGAGCGCAGCGTAGAGCGCGAGCGCGAGCGAGACGTACAGCGCGGCGCGGCCGAGATCGGCCATGCGCTACGCGTTCTTCGCCGGCGTGTACTTCGACGGGCACTTCGTCGCGAGCGTGTTGTCCTTCGCTTTGAAGATCCCGTTCGCGAGCTTGCCCTCGACGACGACCTCGCGTCCCGTCCTGAAGAGATCCGGCACGGTGCCGTGGTAGACGACGGGCACGCTCGCGGTGCCGCTGCGGTCACGGAGGCGGAAGCGCAGCGCCTGGCCGTGGCCGTCGCCGGTCGGCGTGCCGACGACCTTCCCGAAGAGCGAGACGTTCCCCGTCCGCCCGGCGAGCTCGCCCGGCTGGATCGTCGGAATGCCGCCGCCGAACGCCGACGTGTAGAGGATGAAAATGCCGAGGACGGCCGCGACCGAGAGCGCGATCACGAGCCGCGCCGGATTTCCGCGGCGAGCCACGCGGGGAAGTGTAGACCCGTACGCTGGGCGCCGTGCCGCAGTGGGACGCGGAGATCGTTGTCGACGCGCCGCTCGCGGCGGCGCTGGTCGCGGAGCAGTTCCCTGAGCTCGCAGACGAGCCGGTCATAGCGCTCGGAGCCGGCTGGGACTACACCGCGTACCGCGTCGGCCCGCGCTGGGTGTTCCGCTTTCCGCGCCGCGAGGTCGTGCTGCCCGGGATGGCGCGGGAGATCGCCACGCTGCCGCGGATCGCGCCGCTCCTCCCCGTGGCGGTGCCCGCGGCGCGGTTCGTCGGCTCGGGAGGGGAAGCGTTCCCGTGGCCGTTCTTCGGTGCGCCGTTCGTCCCCGGCCTCGAGCCGGCCGACGCGGGGCTCGACGACGAGGCGCGGGCCGGTCTCGCGCGGCCGCTTGCGCGCTTCCTGCGCGCGCTGCACGGAGCCGAGGTGCTCGCGGTCGCCGGCGAGGTGCTGCCGGACGACCCGATCGGGCGCGGCGACATGGCGAAGCGCGTGCCGTGGGCGCGCGCGGCGCTTGCGGAGGTCGGCGTGGAGGCCGAAGCCGTGCTGACCGTCGCGCAGCGGCTCGAGCGACCTGCGCCGACCGCCGTCTGCCACGGGGATCTCCAGGTGCGGCAGATCCTCGTCGCCGACAGGACGCTGAGCGGCGTGATCGACTGGGTCGACGTCTGCCGCGGCGAGCCCGCGATCGACCTCTCGCTCTTCTGGAGCCTCGTTCCCCCGGACGCGCGTGACGCATTCCTCGACGAGTACGGAGCGGTCACCGAGGAGTCGCTCCTGCGCGCGCGGGTGCTCGCGCTCGGGCTGAACGCGACGCTCGCGCACTACGCGCAGGCGACGGGGATGCCTGCGCTCGAGCGCGAGGCGCGCGCAGGTGTGCGACGCGCCGCTAGTCCCTGACGGGCTGCTGCCGCGCCGGGACGCGGTAGCCGTGCTCGACGCAGAGCGACCCGGGCGAATCCTCGGTCAAGGCGTCGCAGTAGCCCTTGCCGTACGCGGCGCGCATGAACGCGGCGACGACCTCGAGCGTCCAGTCGCTCGTCTCCGCCGCCTCCCGCCAGAGGTCGGCGAGCCGGAGGTCGATATCCAGCTCCAGCAGGTCGATGCGGCTCGGTCGGTTGCTCATCGCGGTTGCAATGTAGAAAAGACGTCGGACGGACTAGGTTTCGCCCCATGGGTGCGGTTCGTGTAGGCCCTTCCGGGGTGCCGTCAGAGGAGCCCGAGGAGGCGGTCGCCTACCTCCGCGAGGGCGGTTACAGCGCCGTCGAGGTCGGTCCGGGCACGAAGTACTGGAACGACTACGCCGTCGCGACACGCTTCGGCGACCTCTGCCGCGACGCCGACGTCGCCGTCTCGATCCACGCGCCGATCGCCGGCTTTATGGGCCACGCAGAGCGCGGCAAGAAGCTGAACATGGCGGTCGGGATGCTCGACCACTCCGCGGGCATCGCGAAGGCCGCCGGCGCGGAGATCGTCGTCTTCCACCCCGGCTTCCTGCTCGGCCGCACGCGCGAGGCGGCGCTCGAGTCGGTCTGCGAGCAGCTCGGCGAGCTGCGCGAGCGGCTCGAGCGAAAGGACCGCGCGGTGCCGTTCGGCGTCGAGGTGATGGGCCGCGTGCGCGAGCTCGGAACGGTCGACGACGTCGTCGCGATCTCGGGCCGCTGCGGCTGGGTGCGGCCCGTGCTCGACTTCGCGCACATGCACGCAACGTCCGACGGCGCGATGACGAGCGTCGACGCGTTCGCGGACGCGCTCGCGAAGGCCGACGCCGTGCTCGAACGGGACGCACCCTTCCACATCCACTTCTCCGACATCCAGTTCGCGAACCGCAACGAGACGAAACACCTGCCGTACGGCGAAGGGACGCTCCGAGCGGAGCCGCTGCGCGACGCGCTCGCCCGGTTCGAGCGCCCCGCCACGGTGATCAGCGAGTCACCGGACGAGGCGTCGAACCAGACGATACGCGCGATCCTGCTTTCTTAGATCCCCAAGTCGCTGCGGGCGATCGTTCCCAGCACCTGCTGCTGGTAGTGGATCTTCGCACCGCTGTCCGCTCTGACGTTCGACGGATAGTGCGTCGAGACGCTGAGCGTGTAGATGTTGTAGTCGGAGATCGCGAGCCCGAAGTAATCGCCGATGAACGAACGCCTCACGCACGGGTTCTCGTGCGAGGCGCATGCCATCTGGTCGATGCCGTCGATCGACTCTGTCGCCTCGTCCGGCACCTCGGGATCCCACGTGAACTGCGACGCGCGGATGTTCGTGCCGGCCGCGACTGCGCCGGCTCCGCTGTCCTTGTATGCCTGCACCGAGACGTCGATGCAGAAGTTCGACCGGCCGACGTCTTGCGGCCGCACGCTCTTGTCGTTCGGGCAGGCGGCGCGGCGGTCGTAGAACGCGACCGCGACCGCTCCTCCCGGCCCCGCAGCCACGGACGGCTGGAACTGATCCGTCGTCGACGAGTTCGAGGCGTCGTTGACGACGACCGGCGCCGACCAGGTCATGCCGCCGTCCGTCGACTGCGTGAACTTCACGTCCATCTGCGAACCGTCCCAGTCCTCGTACGTCAGGTAGAGATGATTCGGGTAGGTCTGGCTGGCCGCGAAGTTCTCGAGGATGCCGTCGCGGAACATCGTGTTCGGCAGGTCCGGTCCCGGCGTCCCGTGCGCCCTCTGACCGGTGTCGAACCACGTCCACGTGTTGCCGTCGTCGGTTGACCGGCCGACGAAGAGCTCGGCGCTGCTCGAGCCGCCGACGAAGAAGCTGGCGACGGACGCATAGAGATTCCCGGCGGCGTCCACGGACGGGTAGACGTACGTGTTCGACGGCCCGACGACGTTGGGGAACGTGATGCGAGCCGCCGGCGAGAACGTCTTGCCGCGGTCGACCGACTTCGAGAAGAAGACCTCGACGCCGTTCACGCCGTTGAACACCGCCCACATCGCGTAGACGTGATCGCGATACGGACTCGTCGCGACGCGGTTCACCGCGACCCACTGCTTGTCGACGACGTCGCCCAGGCTCTTGCTGGTCGATTCCGGCAGCAGGCTCAGGAACTTGCCGCCGTTGCCGACCGTCCACGAGCGGCCGAGGTCGTCGCTGTAGACGATGCCGATCGCTCCGTTCGGGTGCAGGTTGACCCACCACGGGTTGAACGGCAGCGTCACCTGATACGCACGACCCTGCGTGTCGAAGTCGACATTCGGGTCGGTGTTGTTCATCCAGCTCGGCGGCATGTCCTGCGTGCCGGTCGAGATGCAGTCGTAACCCGGGATCTGCACGGTTCCCGTCGGCGTACCGCTCGGAATCGGATAGGCGCCGAGATGGAAGTTGTAGAACGTCGAGTACTTCTCGAAGAAGATCTTCGACATTCCGATCAGATTCTCGGTGCCGGGTTTCACGGCGATCCAGGACTCGGAATGGTTCGAGTTGTAGTTGCCCAGCCGGCACGTTCCCGGCAGCGGCGCCGTCGCTCCGGCGGGAACCGGATAACCGCCGCCGGTCGTCGGCGGGCTCGCAACCTGGTTCGTCGCGATCACGCTCGATGTCCAGCCTGCCGCCGCCGCGCTTCCCGCAAAGGCGAACGCGGAAAACGCAGCAACGGCGAGAACAATCCTCCTCATTTGTCCCTCCCCCTCTCGTGAACTTGCGGCTGGCGCGTTCCTATCACACCGGAGCCGTTGCACGGCGGCTGAGCAACCGTCAGACTCGCGCCGTCCACGAACAATCGAGGGAGGGGGAAACCGGTGAGAAAGGCACTCGCAGGAATCGCCGTGCTCGCCGCCGCATTCGCCGCCGCTGCGGTCGGCATCGCGGCCTCGAGCAACGACGACTCGCTGCTCCCGCAGGAGCAGCATTTCCTCGACTCGGCGTCGAGCAACACGTCGAACGGCAGCAAGGGAGGATCAGCCTGGAACATGGTCGCCGTCGGTCAGAACGACCTCGGCGGCCGCGGCTTCAACGGCGACGTGTTCGTCTACAAGCGGACCGCGTACGTCGGTCGCTGGGGTTTCTTCGACTCGTCCCATCCGCAGTTCTGTCCGTCCGGCGGCGTGTCGGTGATCGACGTCCACGATCCGGCGCATCCTCAGGTCGTCTCGAACCTCGAGGTGCCGGGCGCATCGCATGAGGACGTAGCCGTGTTCACCGCCAAGTACGGTCCCTACGCCGGACATGACATCGCGGCGGTCGGGCTTCAGGTCTGCGACGTCTTCCGCACGAACCCCGCCGCCGCCGGCAAGCGCGGGCTCGGCCTCTGGGACGTCACGACTCCGGCGAACCCGGTGCTGCTCGCAGTCTTCGACACCGGCTGCTGCACGCGCGGCTTCCACGAGCTCGAGATCGGCGACCGCGACGATCTCGGCAAGACGTTCGTCTACGCGAGCCTGCCGTATGCCGAGCGCCTCGAGGCCGACGGCGTGACGCTGCGCGACCGCGCCGGCCGAGGTGAGGCGTGGATCGTCGACGTGACGGATCCGAGCCGTCCCGCGCTCGTGTCGACGTTCGGCATTCGAAAGGATCTCGGCCTGAACCCGATGACGGGGATCGGCTGCTTCGCAATCGCATTCGGCCACGGCATGGATCCCTCCGAGGATGGACGCACGCTCTTCGTCTCGTACTGGGACGCGGGGTTCATCAGCCTCGACATTTCGAACCCGTGGCAGCCCCGCTATCTCGGGCGGTTTACGTACCGGAGCAACGAGGACGGCGACGCGCACTCGACGAGCTACGACGACGCGCGCAAGCTGCTCTTCACCGCCGATGAGGACTTCTGCAAGACCGGGCCCGGGATCGTCACCGGCTGGGGTTACATGCGCGTCCTGGACGAAACGGATCCTGCGAATCCCGTGCAGATCGGCGAGTACCACACGCCGAATTCGTACGGACTCTCGGACCCGGGCGCGGGCGACTACGTCATCCACAACCCGCTGGTCGTCGGCTCGGACGTCTTCCTGTCCTGGTACACCGACGGTGTTCGCATCGTGAGCACGAAGGACCCGCGCAACCCGAAGGAGGTCGCGTACTTCGTGCCGCCGGCGTACCAGAACCCGATCAAGCCGGCTCAGCGCAACACGCTCACGAACACGACGCAGGTCTGGGGCGTCGCCTACGACGCATCGGCGAAGCTCGTCTACGCGAGCGACATGAACTCCGGCCTGTGGATCCTCAGGCGGACTGGATAACGGTGTGACGTACGGGGGCGCCTACGCGGCGCCCCCGTACGATTGCGTCTTCGAGCTCGGCTGCCGCGTACGATCGGAGCGTGCTCGACCCTAAGGTCTTCAAGGCCTACGACGTCCGCGGCGTCTACGGCGAGGAGCTCGACGAGGACGGGGCGTACGCGATCGGGCGCGCGTACGTCGAGCAGTTCGGATCGCAGCGGATCGCGATCGGACGCGACATGCGCGTCCACGCGCCCACGATGCAGGCCGCGACGATCGAGGGCGCCGTCGACGGCGGTGCCGACGTCGTCGACATCGGCATGGTCGGGACCGAGATGCTCTATTTCGCGGTCGGATCGATGGGGCTCGACGGTGGCATTGCGGTCACCGCATCGCACAACCCGAAGGAGTACACGGGCATGAAGATCGTCCGCGGCGGCGCGCTGCCCGTCGGCGGCGAGTCCGGGCTGCTCGACGTGCGCGACCGCGCGCTGGACGGGTTCGGCGACGTGGCGCGGCGCGGCGCGGTCACACGCGAGGACGTCTATCCGGCGTTCGTCGAGCGAGTCCTCTCGTTCATCGACGTGGAGACGTTGAAGCCGCTGCGCGTCGTGATCGACGCGGCGAACGGGATGGCGGGCGCGATGCTCCCGCCGGTGCTCGAGCGGCTGCCCGTCGACGCGGTGACGTGCTACTTCGAGCCTGACGGCTCGTTCCCGAACCACGAGCCGAATCCGCTGCTGCCGGAGAACCGCGAGTTCATCATCCGCAAGATGCGCGAGGAGCACGCCGACCTCGGCGTCGCGTACGACGGTGACGCAGACCGCTGCTTCTTCGTCGACGACGGCGGCGAGTTCGTGCCGGGCGACTTCGTGACCGCGCTCCTCGCCGAGTCGATCCTCGCGAAAGAGCCGGGCGCGAAGGTCATCTACGACGTGCGCGCGTCATGGTCGGTACCGGAGACGATCGAGCGCGCCGGCGGCGTGCCGCTCGTCAATCGCGTCGGGCACGCGTATATCAAGCACCGCATGCGGCAGGAGGACGCGGCGTTCGGCGGCGAGGTGTCGGCGCACTACTACTTCCGCGATTTCTCGCAGGCCGACTCCGGCGTCGTTCCGTTCCTGCTGATGCTGGAGCTCGTCTCGAAGAAGGGCGAGCCGCTGTCCCGGATCCTTGAGCCGTACCGGTCGCGCTTCTTCATCACCGGCGAGATCAACACGCCCGTCCGCGACGTCGACGCGAAGCTAGCCGAGCTCGAGGAGCGCTTCGGACGCGAGGGCCGCGTGTCGCACCTCGACGGCGTCTCGGTCGAGGCGGACGATTGGCACTTCAACGTGCGCCCGTCGAACACGGAGCCGTTGCTCCGCCTGAACCTCGAGGCGCGCTCGCGCGAACTGATGGAGAGCAAGCGCGACGAGGTGCTCGGAATCATTCGCGCGTAGCCGAAGGTCGGGGGCGAACCGAAGCCCGCCCCCGACCTTTCGATTCAACGCAGCAGGTAGCTCATCGCCCGCCCGATCACGGACGCCCGCGACGCCGGACCGCTGATCCCCTCGAGCCCGAAGCCGAGGTAGATCGTGTCGTCCGTCGTGATCGTCGCGCCCTCCGGGAATCCGGCCGCGGTCGTGCGGACGAAGTTGTTCGCGTTCGGCGCGCTGCCCGGAGCGGGTCCGGTGACCGTCCAGCCGCCCAGGCCGTCTTCGAACGAGGTCGAGGCGCCGGTCGAGACGGCCGTGTCGTCGACGAACGTCCCCAGCCCCTGGACGGCCCAGTCGCTGACGTAGGCGATCGAGACCTCGACCTGCTTCCCGGCGAAGCGCGAGAGGTCGACCGACCATTGCTGCCAGCCGCCCGACCTGCCGGAGGCCGCGTTCCAGGAGCCGGTCGTGCCCGTCGGCGAGCAGGTTCCATCCGCGTTCAGCGTCTGGTAGTGCGCGAGGAACGGATGGAGCTCGTGCCACCCGGCGGGACAGCTCTCGCCGGTCGACGTCCCCGTGTGCCCGTTCCGATCCGGAAGCGTCGTCCAGTCGTCCTGGCCGGCGGTGTGCGCCTCGACGAACACGAAGTCCCAGCTCGGCTCGGTGTCGAACGAGGTCCAGAACAACACGCTGCCCGAGGTTTGCCCGGTCAGGTCGATCGTCCGCGTCAGTCGCTTGTACGAGATGTTCGCGATCTGCGAGTAGACGTAGTACGAGCCGGTGTGCGGCTCGAACGGCCCGCCGGCGCGCACGTACTTCGCCGACGGCCAGCTCGTGAACTGCGGGTAGACGGGCGCGGGCATGATCCCACTCGTCGCAATGAACGACGCGCTGTGGTCCTGGTTGTTTGCGCTCGGACCGCCGAACGACCACGAGAGTCCGGCGAACGGGTTGTCGACGCCGTTCACGTCCAAGACCTTCCCCTTGTCGGTCCCGGCGTCGTCGTTGTAGATGTAAGCGCCGAGGTAGTACTGGAGGAAGTCGTCCGAGAGCGGGAGGCAGCCGTCCTCGCCGTTGTCGTTCGGATTGCAGAGCGCGTTCGTCTCGGGCTGGAACTCGTACCCGAAGGCGTACTCGAAGCCGGCGTACTTGCCTGTGTAGAGGAGCCGCCCGCCCTCGTTGAGGTACGCGCGGACGTCGAGCACCTCGTCGTTGGCGAGTCGTGACGCGGTACCTGGGCTCATGCCCGGCTCGCGCGTGATGATGTCGTCGCCCGTGTACCAGATCACGGCGCGGTAGTGACTGAGCACGCCCAGCGCGTCGGGCGAGCGGCGCCCATTCGCGTCGACGTCGTAGACGTCCGCACCGATCCCGTTCGCGGCGAGCGCGTCGAGGTAGTAGGAGAGGTAGCTAGGGCCGTCTGCCTTCTTGTACGGCGGCGAGATGCCCGTGTAGTCCTCGGCGGCGACGACGAGCACCCTGTTACTCGACTCGACCTGCGCGCTGTACGTGAAGGACTCGCTCTGTTTGCCGCCTCCGGTGAACCAGACCTCGACCCGATCGCCCGGGCTCGTCCCGGTCACCTGCCCTCGGACCACGTGGTAGTAGACGTCCCCTGGACCGCCGAAGCGCTCGCCGCCGTTCCACTCGCTCGTCGGCGCCGTCCGGAGCGAGCCGCCGTTGATCCGGTAGTTCAGCGTCACCGGCCCGAGCGAGCGGGCCGCGAGCACCTGGACGGTCTGCGGATCGCCGTAGGAGACCTCGAAGCGGAAATCGCCCTGCGGGTTCCCGCTCAGCTCCGGCTCGATCGCGGACATGTCGAGGTAGAAGGGCTTGACCGTACTCCCGAGGTGCGAGACGGGCTGCGCCGGGTTCGGCGCCGAGTCCGCAACGTCGAGCGCGAACGGCAGATTGCGCTCGAACTCCTGTCGGATGAGCGTCTCGTCGTCCGGGAAGACGAACCCGTTGCCCGGGACCCCCTCGCCGAGCTCGGGCGTCCACGCGATCGTCCCTTCGACCGCGTGCGCGTAGTCCGTCGTCTCGCCGTTGGTGATGTAGAGGTCCGCGCCGACGCCGGGATCGAAGCCCTCGATCGCCGGGTTCGCATCGGTTCCGGAAAGCGCGAGGTAGATGGGATTGTCTGCGCTCGGCGTTTGCACCTGCCAGCCGAAGGTGTAGAGGAGCAGCTGGCCGTAGGAGTGGTAGTTGACGAGGAACTTCGGCTTGATCTGGTCGAGTAGCCCCTGGTACGCCTTCGTCTCCGGCTCGGAGGCGGCGGCGGGCCCGCGGTACGTCTCGCTCGAGAGTTCGCTCGAGGACCCGTCGATGTCGTAGTTCCAGTGCTCGTCGAAGTTGCGATTCGGGTCGACGCCGTCGTTGCCGGTGATCTGGCCGTCGCCGTCGTTGTCGCGCAGGTTCTTGCGCCAGAGCCGCTCGACGTCGAACGTGTACTGGTACCCGTCCGGGTTCGCCACGGGCAGGAACCACAGCTCGCGCGTGTCGACGAGGTTCGTGACGTGCGCATCGCGGCCGTAGTTGTCGACGAAGTAGTGCAGGAGGCGGCGGTCGACCTCCGTCGAGATCCACTCGCGCGCGTGCTGCGTCGCCGCGTACATCACCGGCGGCCGCGAGCCGTCGACCACTCGACTGGCGTCACGCGTAACCTTGAGCGCGACGATCTCGCGCCCTCCGTACGTGCGTCCCAGCACCTCGAGCTTGACGATCTTCGGGTTACGCTGGGCGATCTGGTAGAGCTCGTCCCGGATTCCGCCGCTCTCGTCCCACGAGCGCCAGACGACGTAGCCCCCCGCGGCCTGTTCGGCGGCGAGCTCGGTTGCCGTCTTGCCCTCGCGGTTGCGCTTGACCATGAGTGCAACTCCCCGCCCTTCGAGTCTCGCCTTGTCCCCGGACGAGAGCACGAGGTCCACCTCCGCCTTCTCGCCCTTCGGCCGCACCGCGGCGACGTCGAAGCCCTCTCGAACGAGCCTCGACACCTCCGGACGGTCGACGACGGCCGTGTAGACCTCGAGGCGCCCCTTGCTCGGCGCTGCGGATGCACCCGACGCGAGGGCGACGACTGCAAGCACGAGCGCAGGCCACAGAAATCGCTTCATAGCGAGCCTCCCCCTGTCTGGGACCTGGTGTGCCCGCGAGCCTTGCACAGCGGCCTCCTCGTTGCAAACACAGGACGGTTACGATCGCGCGGTGGCTGGCGAGTTCGGGCGAGGCGTCGACCCCAAGCCGCCGTTCAAGTTCAGCGTCCGCGCGCGCGTCGGGTTCTCCGACACGGACGCGCAGGGGATCGTCTACTACGGCCGCTACCTGCCGTACATGGACACGGCGCGCGTCGAGTACCACCGCACGCTGGGACTGCTCGGGATGGAGGTCGGCGTGCCGGGCGTCGAGTTCGTGATGCGTGCGCTCACCGTCGAGTACCACGCGCCCGCCGTCTTCGACGACGAGATCGAGGTCTTCGTCCGGCTCGCGAGGATCGGCCGCACGAGCGCGACCTACGAATTCGCCGCCTACCGCGCGCGCGACGACGTGCTCATGGTGACCGCGACGCAGACGATGGTGCTCGTCGACCTCGACGAACGCCAGCCGTGCGAGATCCCGGAGGACTTCCGGAGCGCGATGCGCGCCTTCGAAGGCGCCGACCTCGCCGAGTAAGGAGAGCGCGCGCCCGCCCGAGACGGAAGACCAGGCGGGCGCCGCAGCTCATTCGCTCCTCTCCCCTGCTTCACGTTGTAGTCGGAATCGGCGCCCGCGCCATCCCTGGAAAGAGGTACCCCGCGTCGCGCCGGCGACGATCCCTCGTTCGAGGGACGTCAGACCGGGATCCGCAGCCCGAGCGCGTCGGGGAGGGCGTGCGCCCACTCCTCGATCGCGTCCCAGTCGCGCAGATCGCCTGCCGGCAGGTGGGCGAACGGGAAGTGAAGCGTTTCGGGGACGATCGCCCCGCCGAAGACTCCGACCGCCACCGGGCTCACGCCCGCGAGCGCGCGGTCGAGCTGCGTTCGCGCGCCCTCCCACTGCTGCTCCTCGTCCTTTGTCGGCCCGAGCGCGAAGACCGCGAACGGCTTGCCTTCGAGCTCGCGCCGGAAGCGGCGCAGGAACGTCCGCGCGTCGCCGTGCAGGCGGCCCATGTAGAGCGGCGCGCCCAGCACGACCGCGTCGAACGCGTCGAGCGACGCAACGCGCGCCGCCGGCGCCGTGTGCGTCACGACGCCGGCCTCGGTGAGCCGCGCCGCGACCGTCTCCGCCACCTCGTGCGTGGAACCGTGCTTCGTTGCGTATGCGATGAGGATCTCGTCCATACCCCGAGCCAAGCACGGGCACGGCCCGGCGGCATCGGGAAAAGACCGCTATCCCGGTAGTCGCAGACTACTGGGGGGTGACTCTGTACGCGTCGAAGACGGCTTCGATGTTCCGCAGCGCGCTCAGCAGGCCGCGGAGCGCCTTCACGTCGCCGAGCTCCGCCGTGTACCAGTTCTTGGCGAGCTGATCCTCGACGACGCCGCCGTAGCTGACGATGTTCGCGCCGTGCTCGGCGAACGTGCGCGCGACGTCCTCGAGGAGGCGCGGGCGGTCCCACGAGTAGACGGCGATCTGGACGCGGAAGCCCCGCTGCACGGCGCCTTCCTCCCACTCGACCGGTGTGAAGCGCTCCGGGTTCCGCTTCAAGGCCTTCACGTTCGGGCAGTCGTCGCGGTGGATCGTGATGCCCTTGCCGAGCGAGATGTAGCCGACGATCTCGTCGCCGGGAACCGGCGTGCAGCACTTCGCCAGCCGGATGAGCACGTTCCCCTCGATGCCCTGCACGTTGACGCCGACCTGGCCCGACGAGATCGTGCGCCTTGCCTTCGGCGCCTTGAGCGAAACCGGCTCTTCCTCGGCGACCTGCTCGGTCTTCAGCCGCTGGAGAACCTTGTTGACGACCTGCTGCGGCCCGAGCTTGCCGGAGCCGAGCGCGAGATAGAAGTCCTCCGCCTTCTTGAAGCCCATCTCGCGGATCACCTCCGCGAGCACGGCCGAGCCGGCGAGCTTGCGGTAGGGGAGGTTCTGGGACTTGAGCGACTGCTCGAGCGACTCGCGCCCCTTCTGCTCGGTGTCCTCGCGTGTCTCGCGCGAGAACCACTGCCGGATCTTGTTCCGGGCGCGGGACGACTGCGCAATCTTCATCCAGTCGCGTGAGGGGCCACGGCCCGACTTCGACGTCAACACCTCGACGAAGTCACCGTTCGACAGCCGGTAGTGGAGCGGGACGATGCGGCCGTTCACCTTCGCGCCGACGGTGCGGTGGCCGACGTCGGTGTGCACCGCATACGCGAAGTCGATCGGCGTCGAGCCGGCGGGCAGCGTCTTCACCTCGCCCTTCGGCGTGAACACGTAGACCTCGTCGTCGAACAGATCGGTGCGGAACGTCTTCAGGAACTCGACCGAGCCGTCCTGCGTCTCGCTCGTGTCCATGAGCTGCCTGACCCACGCCTGCCACTCGGGGTCGGCGGGACCGGTCTTGACGTCCTTGTACGCCCAGTGCGCCGCAATCCCGAGCTCGGCCGTCTCGTGCATCTCGCGCGTCCGCACCTGGATCTCGAGCGGGCGCCCCTCCGGACCGATCACCGTCGTGTGCAACGAGCGGTAGCGGTTCACTTTCGGCATCGCGACGAAGTCCTTGAAACGGCCGGGCATCGGCTTCCACAGCGAGTGGATGAGCCCGAGCGCGCCGTAGCAGTCGCGCGTTCCTTCGTCGGCGCTGCGCTCGACGATGACGCGCATCGCCGTGAGGTCGTAGATCTCGTTGAACTCGCGGCCCTTCTTCGCCATCTTGTCGTAGATGGAATAGAAGTGCTTTGCGCGGCCGCTGATCTCGGCGGGAATGTCGACCTTGTCGAGCTCGGCGCGCAGCACCGCGGCGGCCTCGCGCACGTGCGACTCACGGTCGGCGCGCCGCTCCGTGACCATCGCCTTGATCTCTGCGTACTTGCGCGGGTGCAGCGCCTGGAAGGCGAGGTCCTCGAGCTCCCACTTCATCTGGTGGATGCCGAGGCGGTGCGCGAGCGGCGCGTACACCTCGAGCGTCTCCTTCGCCTTCTGGATCTGCTTCTGCTTGCCGAGGTACTCGATCGCGCGCATGTTGTGCAGGCGGTCGGCGAGCTTGATGAGGATGACGCGCACGTCCTCCGCCATCGCGACGACCATCTTGCGGTAGTTCTCGGCCTCCGCCTGCTCGCGCGACTGGAACTGGACGCGCGTCAGCTTCGTGACGCCGTCGACCAGCTGCGCGATCTCGTCGCCGAACTCTTCGCGCACCTCGTCGAGCGACGTGTCGGTGTCCTCGACGACGTCGTGCAGCAGCGCCGCGGCGATCGTGTCGCCGTCGAGGCGCAGGCTCGCGAGGATGAGCGCGACGCCGTACGGGTGGTGGATGAAGTCCTCGCCCGACCGCCGCTGCTGGCCGCCGTGCGCCGCCGCCGCGAACCGGAAGGCGCGCGTCAGGAGGTCCCGGTCGACTGCCGGGTTGTACGCAGAGACCTCGGCGAGCAGCTCGTCGACGAGTCCCTGGTATCGCTCGTCAAGCTCTACGACGGTCACTTGTTCAGTGTACTCCGGCCGGTTTTCCGTTCCTCTCCCCGTAACCCGCGGGCAGGAAGCTCCGTTCGGACGGGGAAGGGAGCGTGCCGATGCTGAAGCGCTGGCGGATCCGACGGAAGCTCAACGAGCTGGCGAAGCTGTGGGCCGAGCTCGACAGCGCCGCGGCGCGCTAGGCAGCGGCCGGCAATGCGGCGGGCGTCTCGAGCAGCTCCAGGAAGCGTTCCGACTCGAGCAGGCTGCGGCGCAGGCCTGCGTCGAGCTCGAGCTCGTCGAAGATCGCCTGCGCGACCGCGTCGCGCGGCTCGGCGCTCCACTGGTCCCGCAGCCAGCCCGCGAGCTCGGCGTAGCGGTCGTGCGAGTCGAACACACGCCGGACGACCAGCTGCGGAGCGACGGTCCCGTTCCAGCGGTTCTCCTGGAGGCGGAACACCACGTCGTAGCGGCCGGCGCGCCGCAGCCGGTCGAGGTGGGAGCCCATCCCGAACGCGATCGCGCTGCCGCCGTCGCGGCCGTCCTCGCCGCGGACGCGGAAGCGCAGGTGCTTGCCGTCGCCGACCGTCGCGAGGTCGCGCAGCTCGCAGCCGGCCGCGAGCAGTGTGACGCCGGGATTGCCGAGCCCGAACGGCGCGAGCTGCGCGAGCTCCTGCGCGAGTTCGAGCGTGAGCGGCACGCCGCGCGGGACGATCGCATCGACGACCGTCGTCGGCCCGAGCTCTTCGTCGGTGAGAACGGCGTCGGCGTGCTCGGCGAACGCGCGTGCGAACGCGTCCACCTCCGACGGCTCGATCGACAGCCCGGCCGCGGCGCGGTGGCCGCCCCAGCGCGCGAGGTGGTCGCTGCACGCGGCGAGCGCGTCGTGCAGGTCGAACGACGGGATCGAGCGTCCGGATCCCTTCCACAGCTCGTCGCCGCCGGCGATCAGGACGACCGGACGGTGGTAGCGCTCGACGAGCCGCGAGGCGACGATCCCGATCACGCCCTCGTGCCAGTCGGCGTCGGCGACGACGTAGCCGTGCCGCCGCCGCCGCGCCTCGGGCCACGACTCGATCTGCGCGACGGCGGCGCGGAGGATGCGTTCCTCGACAGCCTGCCGGTCGCGGTTCACCTCCTCGAGCCGCGACGCGAGTCGACGCGCCTCGTCCGCGTCGTCCGTCAGCAGCAGCTCGAGCGCCTCGCGCGGGTGGCCCAGCCGGCCGGCCGCGTTGATGCGCGGCGCGAGCCGGAAGCCGACGGCGCCTTCGTCCACCGCGGCCGGGTCGACGCCTGCGACCTTCATCAGCGCGCGCAGGCCGGGCTTCTGCGTGCAGGCGAGCGCCCGCAAGCCTGCCAGGGAAAACGCGCGGTTCTCGTCGACGAGCGGGACGACGTCCGCGATCGTCGCGAGGCCGACGAGGTCGAGGTGCCTGCCGACGTCCACGCCGAGCGCCTCGGCGAGCTTCGCGACGACGCCCGTCCCGCACAGCTCGGGGAACGGATAGTCCGAGGGCCGGGTCGCGACGATCGGGCAGTCGGGCAGCGTCTCGCCCGGGCGGTGGTGGTCGGTGACGACGACGTCGAGTCCGAGCGCCTTCGCGCGCGCGACCTCCTCCACCGCCGTGATGCCGCAGTCGACGGTGAGGACGAGGCCGACGCCGTCCTCCGCGAGCCGCTCGAGCGTCGCCGCGGCGAGGCCGTAGCCCTCGTCGAAGCGGCTCGGCAGGTGCCAGTCGGCGTCGGCGCCGAGCTCGCGCAGGACGAGCAGCGCGAGTGCCGTCGCGCAGATGCCGTCGACGTCGTAGTCGCCGTGGACGCAGATCCGCTTGCCGGCGGCGATCGCGGCCCGAATCGCGGCGACCGCGTCGGCGGTGCCGCCGAGGAGGAAGGGATCGTGGCCGGGCGGCGCCCCGGCGAGGAACGTCCTCGCCGCGTCGGGGTCGCCGTAGCCGCGCCGGACGAGGACGCTCGCGGTGATCTCGCTGAGCCCGAGTGCGCGCGTGAGCACGCCGACCTCTTCCGACGGACACGAACCAATCGTCCAGCCGCCGTTTTGCATGGGCAACCGACGGTACGAGTCGCGTCGGACGGACTCCCCGCCTCGCCGTTGCGCGAGCCGAAAACAGGTGGAAACCGCGAATTCGCGGGAATACGATCGAAGAGATGATCCGCCGCACGCTCGTCTTCGTCGCCTTCGTCGCCCTCGCCTGTGCGGCGGCGCCCGACGCCGCGCGTGTGCCGGCGGTCGAGCCGGGCGTCACGGTCGGCGGGCTGCAGGTCGCGGGGCTGACGTCCGAGCTCGCGCGGGCGCGCCTCGAGAGCGCGGTCGCGAAGCCGATCGTCGTCGTCCGCGCGAACATGAGCTGGTGGGCGTGGCGCGACACGCTGCGCGTTCGCGCGCCCCTCGAGCGCGCCTTGATCGGCGCGCTCGCCGCGCGCCAAGACGGGCACGTCCCGCTGAACGCGCGCTGGTCGCACGCCGCGGTCGACCGCTTCGTCGCGCAGCTCGCGGACGGCTTCGACAAGGCTCCGGTCGACGCCGAGCTGATCGGCATCGCGAAGAACAAGCCGCTGATCCGCGGCGCGACACTCGGCATCGCGGTCAAGCGGCGCGCCTTGCGCCGTGAGCTGGAGCTCGAGCTGAGCCGCGGCACCCGCGAGCCGATCGCCCTCCCCACGCGCGCGATCCGCGCAGACAAGACACGCCGCCATTTCGGCCACGTCATCTGGATCGACCGCGGAACGAACACGCTGCGCCTGTTCGACGGGACGAAGCTCCTGCGGGTGTTCCGCGTCGCGACCGGGCAGTCGGTCTACCCGACGCCGAGCGGAATCTGGGAGGTCGTGGACAAGCAGCGGTACCCGTGGTGGAGACCGCCCGACTCGCCGTGGGCACGCGGACTGAAGCCCGTTCCGCCGGGACCGGGCAATCCGCTCGGGACCCGCTGGCTGGGGCTGAACGCGGCCGGCGTCGGCATCCACGGCACGCCCGACGCCGCGTCGATCGGCTACTCGGCCTCACACGGCTGCATCCGCATGCACATTTCCGACGCGGAGTGGCTCTTCGACCACGTCGCGCTCGGGACGCCTGTCGCAATCACTTAGCGGCGCAGCACGGACTCCCAGAACATCCGCGCCCAGAGGAGCAGCAGGCCGACGATCCCGGCGGTGACGATCACGATCACCGGCGCGAGCACGAGGATGTGCTCGACGGACAGCTCGAACACCCACGCGGTGAAGAACGCCATCGCGACGCAGAGCGGCGCACCGATCAGGACGAGCGTCTTGCGCATCTGGGCAGGGTAGCCTTCGGCCGTGGACGAGACGAACTACAAGTCGGGTGACGACTACGTCGTCGAGTTCCTCGGCTACCGCTTCGCCTTCGGCGGGCAGGACTTCGAGCAGCGCGTGACGGCAGCCGCCGTCAAGCTCGGCCTCCTCGAGGCAAACGAGCTCGACGACGACGAGACGGCCGACTTGGTCGAGCTCGTCGCCGACGGCGTGATCGAGGAGCCGCGGAGCGGGCTCGGCCAGTACCTCGTTCGCCATTGGGAACGCGTCTCCCTCGTCGAGGGCGAGTCGCTCGTCTACTGGCTGCGCAAGCTCGTCTTCCGAAGCGCGTGGCTCGACCACCGCGTCAAGGAGGGTTTGCTCGAGATCGCCTGGGACGACGAGACGAGCGACTTTGGCTACCGCGATCCGCGCGGCGGTCGCGCCCTGCTCGAGCTCGCGCCCGTGCCGTCGTGGCACGAGCTGATGTTCCGCCGCTAGGCATAGGCTCACGCCGTGGAGTTCCGCGTGCTCGGCCCGCTCGAGATCGTGGGCGACGACGGCCGCGTCGTCGAGCTCCCGGCGGCAAAGGTGCGCGCGCTGCTCGTCCGGCTGCTGCTCGACCGCAACCGCGTCGTGCCCGCCGACGTCCTCGTCGACGACCTGTGGGGGGAGCAGCCGCCGCCGACCGCGGCGAAGACGCTGCAGGTATACGTCTCGCAGCTCCGCAAGGCGCTCGGCGGCGAGCGTGTCGACACCCAGCATGGCGGCTACCGCCTGCGGGCCGACGCGGGCGAGGTGGACGTCGACGAGTTCGAGCAGCTCGTCGCGGACGGCCGCCCGCGCGACGCGCTCGCGCTCTGGCGCGGCCCCGCGTTCGCGGACGTGCGCGGCGAGCGGTTCGCGCGCGCCGCGGCCGAGCGGCTCGAGGAGTCGCGGCTCGCGGCGCTCGCGTCGCGCGTCGACGCCGACCTCGACGCGGGACGTCACGCAGAGCTCGTCGGCGAGCTCGAGCAGCTCGTCGCCGAGCATCCGTTCGGCGAGCGGCTCCGGGCGCAGCTGATGCTGGCGCTCTACCGGTCGGGGCGGCAGGCCGAAGCGCTCGAGGTCTACCGCCAGACGCGCCGGCTGCTTGCCGACGAGCTCGGGCTCGAGCCGGGCGCCGAGCTGCGCGAGCTCGAGCAGGGGATCCTCCGCCAGGATCCGTCGTTGCGCGCCCCGTCGCCCGCGCGAACGGCGATCGCGGCGACGCGGCGAAGGTCGTTGCGGCTCGCGCCGGTCGTCCTCCTGCTCGCCTCCGGCATCGCGATTGCGGCGGTCGTCTCGTCGCGCGGTCACGACGACGGGAGCGCCGACCTGCGCACGTTCGCGGTGAAGGTCGAGAACGTCCTCGCGCAGGCGCGCGACGGCCGGCTCACGGTGGCGCGCGCCGTCGACCGGGCGCTTCGGTGTCGAACACCCGCGGCCAAGGCGGCCGCGTCGATCGAGGACGTGATCGCGAACCGCAACAGCCTGCTCGACCAGATCGCGGCGCTGAACGTGCCGGACGACGAGAGCGCGCGGCAGGCGGCGAGCCTGCTGCAGCAGGCCGCCGCCGCGTCGTTCGCCGCGGACGTGCGCTACCGGCGCGCGCTGCTCTCGGCGCGCCGCTGTCCTGCGACGCTCGACCGCGTCGCCACCGAACGCGCCGACCGGTTGAAGGGCGAGTTCGTGCTCGTCTTCAATCCGATCGCGTCACGCTTCGGGCTGAGACGCTGGTCGCCGGACGAGTTCTAATCGCGGTAGCGCCGCTGCACCCGAGGCCCGCGCGCATGCCGATCTACGCTGCAGGGGTGTCCGGTTAGCTGTCCCTTCCTTCCGCCGGCAGATGATTTCGCCGGCGTCGTGGAGTCTGTTGGTGTGAAGCCCACCTTCGAGGGCCGATTTGGCGCTCGGGACGACGAACGGCGACAGGGGATGATGCATGAACGAGTCGACTCAGAGGGACGAAAACGCACAGCCAGCGTGGCCCGGAGGGATCGCCGCGATCACGCTATTCGTCGAGGACCTGGCGGCCGCGAAGCGCTTCTACAGCGACGTCTTTCAGCTCCCGGTCTTCTTCGAAGACGACAACTCGACCGTCTTCAAGTTTGGTGACACGCTCGTCAACCTGCTGGAGGCGAGCGAAGCGTCCGCGCTTGTCGCGCCTGCGAGGGTCGCGACGCCCGACGCGGGTGTCAGGTTCCAATTCACGCTCGGTGTAGACGACGTGGATGCGACGGTCGACGAATTGAAGAGCCGCGGAGTCGAACTGCTGAACGGTCCGATGGATCGTCCCTGGGGGATCCGCACCGCCAGCTTCCGCGATCCGGGCGGCCACATCTGGGAGGTCGCCCACTAGCATCATCCCGTGATTGCAAACGCATTCTGTTAGGCGCTCTAAGGCATGTACGCCGCAGCGGCCCTCCCGTTCCAGACGAAGAGGCCGCGGCCCGTCCACGTCCACCCCACGTCGCCGACCGCGAACGGCGCCGCCGGCAGCCTCGTTGAGCGGTTCGTTCTCGGGTCGAAGGCGAAGCCCGACCTGCCGCCGAGGGCGAGCAGACGCGGGCCGGTCCATGCGGTGACGGCGACGCCGAACAGAGCGGGCACGTCGATGCGGCGCCAGCGATTCGTGGCAGGGTCGAACGCGAAGCCGCCGCGCTTCCCGCCACCCACGACGAGGACCTCCTTGCCATCCCAGACGGCGAGCGCGCCCGTGTGTCCGTCGGGCAACGGCGGCAGCCGGCGCCACGAGTTGCGCGCGGGATCGTACGCTGCGGCGCGCGCGAGCCTCGCGGGCCACGGCTTGCCGTCCGGGTCGAGGTTGCCGACCAGGATCACGAGCTCGCGGCCGGTCCACGCCCCGACCGGCGACTGGCTGCCGGCGAGCGGCGAAACCGGAAGCTTGCGCCAGCGGTTTGTCGCGGGGTTGTAGGCGGCGCCGTCGGAGAACGCGTCGCCGCAGCAGCCGCCGCCCCAGCCGACGAGCTCCTTGCCTGTCCAGACGGCGAGTCGGCCGGCGTTGGTCGGCGGGCGCGGCAGCGTGCGCCAGCGGTTTGCCGCCGGGTCGTACGACAGCGCGTCGAACGGCCCCCACACGAGCATTCGCGTGCCGGTCCAGACCGTCGCGTAACTCGGCGAGTAGCCGGCGCCGACGGGCGGCGTGAGCTTCTGCCACGCCTTCGCCGCCGGGTCATAGGACGCCGCGACGTCGACCGTCTTCACGACGTACGGGTTGCCGCGCGCGTCCTTCGCCGTGATCGAGTGCCGCCCGAAGACGAGCACCCTCTTGCCGGTCCAGACGGCGCCGCGCGCGGTCTCGGCGCGCACCGGCGAGGCGGGCAGCCGCTGCCAGCTTCCGGCGCCGCCGAGCGTGAAGACCGCGAGTGCCGCGAGGGCGGTTTTCATGCCGGCACCCGATAGCAGAGACCGTGCGCGTGCGGGAACCACCAGGCGGTCGCGAGCACGTCTGCCGGCACGTCCCAGTCGCAGACGGTGCCGAAGGTGTCGCGGACGAGCTTCCAGTGCCGGCCGGGCGCCTTCAGGAAGACACGCGCCCGTCCGTCGAACGTCGCGACCGCGTAGCCGAGCTCCATGTGCCTGGAGTAGTACGTGTGGCCCGGCAGCGGCCCGACCGCGCGCGCGTCTGGATGAGCGACCGCGTACGCCGTCCGAAGGCCGGTCCTGACCTGATCCGTGATCCGTGAGTTGGCCGGCGGCATGCCGTCACCACACGCCAGTGCGGGTGCGGCGACGGCGAGCGCCGACAGCGAGACGAGCAGGATGGTTTTCATGCGTCCAGGATCGCGCGGGCCGGTAGAGCGCCGGTAAAGCGGTGCTAAAACAGCGAGTCGTCGCGTGCCGCGACGGCGCCAAGATGATCGCGGCCGCGTTCCGTCACCACGCGGCCGCGCGGCGTGCGCTGGATGAAGCCGAGCTGCAGGAGGTAAGGCTCGTAGACGTCCTCGACGGTGTCCGGCTCCTCGCCGAGCGCGATCGCGAGCGTCGAGAGGCCGACCGGGCCGCCGCCGAAGCGCTCCAGGATCGCCCGCAGCAGCTCGCGGTCGGCGCGCTCGAGCCCCTGCTCGTCGACTTCGTGCAGCTCGAGCGCCTCGCGCGCGACGCCGAGCGTCACCGCACCCTCGTGCCGGACCTCGGCGACATCGCGGACGCGCCGGAGGATGCGGTTCGCGACACGGGGCGTGCCCCGCGAGCGGCGCGCGATCTCCTCGGCCGCCTCCTCCGCGAGCTCGACGCCGAGGATGCGCGCGCTGCGACGAACGATCGTCGCCAGCTCGTCGAGCTCGTAGTAGCCCAGCCGGAACGTCATCCCGAAGCGGTCGCGCAGCGGCGTCGTCAGCAGTCCCGTCCGCGTCGTCGCGCCGACGAGCGTGAAGGGCGGCAGGTCGAGCGTCAGGGTGCGCGCGGCAGGGCCTTGGCCGACGACGATGTCGAGCCGGAAGTCCTCGAGTGCCGGATAGAGGATCTCCTCGACCGCGCGGTTGAGGCGGTGGATCTCGTCGACGAAGAGGACGTCGTGCGGCTCGAGCGAGGTCAGGATCGCCGCCATGTCGCCCTTGCGCTCGATCGCCGGCCCGGCGACCGTGCGGATGCCGACGCGCAGCTCGTTGCGGATGATGAACGCGAGGCTCGTCTTGCCGAGTCCCGGCGGGCCCGCGAGCAGGACGTGGTCGAGCGCCTCGGCGCGGTTCTGCGCCGCCGTGAGCGCGATCTCGAGCTGCTCCTTGACGCGCTCCTGCCCGACGAAGTCGGCGAGCGAGCGAGGCCGCAGCGAGCGCTCGAGCTCCTCGTCCTCGGGCGTCAGGGTTGCCGCGACGACGCTCATGTCAGGCAGCCTTCCTCAGCGCGGCGCGAACCTGTTCCTCGACCGGCAGCTCGCGGTCGACGCCGGCGAGCGCGCGCTCCGCGTCCGTGAGAGACCAGCCGAGCTCGACAAGTGCGTCGCGCGCGACGAGATCGGCGACCGGCGCGTCCGAGTCGACGGCGCCGCCGAGCTTCTCCTTCAGCTCGAGCACGACGCGCTGCGCGGTCTTCTTGCCGATGCCCGGAATCGCCTCGAAGCGCTTCGTGTCCTCCAGCGCGATCGCGCGACGCAGCTCTGTGGGCGTCGAGCCGGAGACGATCGCGAGCGCGACCTTCGGGCCGACGCCGCCGACGCTCAGCAGGTGGACAAAGAGGTCACGCTCCTCGGCGGACGCGAAGCCGTAGAGCTGCAGCGCGTCCTCGCGCACGTGGAGGTACGTCTCGACCGTCAGCTCGTCGTCCGTCTGCCGCAGCACCGAGGGAGTCGCGTACACGAGGTAGCCGACGCCGTTGACGTCGAGCACGAGCCCGGCCGCGGACAGGCCGGCGCGGCGGCCGCGTAGCCGCGCGATCATCTCCCTCTCCCGCGCCGGGTCACCTTGGAAACGGTACGTCCGGCGGCGGACGTTTCCTGCCAGAGCGCCGCCCACGAACGGGCGTCGACGTCTCGCGGAAGCAGCGTGCGGTCGATCCCCAGTGCGGGCGCAACGCGCGGAAGCCGCCCGGCGCGGAAGGCGCGGGCGACGAACGCTGCGAACTGACGTGACTGCGAAGCGGGCACGAGCGGCTCCGTACGGCGGGTCGCGCGGAGCACCGCGGCGGCGACTCTCGGCGGCGGAACGAACGCCGCCGGCGCAACCCGGCGGAGGATCGAGAGCTCGTACCACGCGCTCCAGATCACCGTGAGCGCCGAGCTCGGCCAGACGCGCACCCGCTTCACGGCGAAGTCCCACTCGACGATCGCATCGAGCGCGGTCAACGGGAGTCGTGGATCGGTCAACAACGAGCGGCAGATCTCGGTCGCGTGCGCGAACGGAAGGTTCGCTACCACGCGGAACGGCTCCGACGGCCAGACCATCGTCGTCGCGTCCGCTTCGAGCACGCGCGTCCCCGGGCACGCGCGCCGGAGGCGCGCGGCGAGGCGCGCGTCCCGCTCGACCGCGAGCACATCCGCACCGGCGCGGACGAGCGCGCGCGTGAGCATGCCCGAGCCGGCACCGATGTCGAGAACCAACTCGCCGGGCTCGACGCCGGCGTCGCGGACGAGCGCGTCTGCGAGGGCGCTATTGCGGAGAAGGTGCCGTCCGCGAGCCCGCGCCGCTGCGCGGTCTCGACCGGAGGACACGGACCATCACCGTCGTCATGACACCGGGACTCTAACCCGCGGCGCCGTCGCATGGCAGATCGCGACGGCGAGCGCGTCCGATGCGTGGTTGTTCCGCACCTCGATCCCGAGCACGAGCTTCACCATCCGCGCGACCTGCGTCTTGTCGGCTCGCCCGTAGCCGCACACCGCCTGCTTGACGTGGGCGGGCGCGTACTCGGCGGCCTCGACGCCGGCGGTTGCGCAGGCGACGAGTACGGCTCCGCGCGCCTGTCCGACAGAGAGCGCGATGCGGGCGTCTGCGCCGACGAACGACTCCTCCAGAGCCACCGCGTCGACACGGTGCTCCGCGATGAGCGCGGCCACCGCGTCGAAGATCGTCTTGAGACGCAGATCCTGGCGCTGCGCCGCGGGAGTGGACCAGCACCCGTGGGCAATGGCCCTGAGGCGCCCGTCGCTTTCGTGGACGATTCCGTACCCGCAAGCAGCCGTCCCGGGGTCGATGCCGAGGACTTTCACGGAGAGAGGTTAGGCGCGGGGCCGGACGACTCCTGCACCGGCCTGATCACCGCTTGCGCGGTCACCCGCCCGGAGTCGCGCCCGCCGCCGCTGAGCGCGCTGAGGACGATCTCGGCGTCGCGTGCGGACGAGCCCGAGCCGATGCGGAGCAGCATGCGCGAGTTCGTCATGGTCGGGCGCGCAATCGTCACGTCCTCGTGCGTCACGATTGTGCGGGGCGGGCCGACGTCCGCGACCTGCCGGATCGGCGTCTCCGACAGGTTGCGCACCGACACCTTGAGCGTGTCCTCGAGGTGCCGGACGTCCAGTCGAAACGCGCCCGGCGCGAGCAGGAGCGCGACGCGCGCGCCCATGGGCAGCTCGCGCGCGGAGGAGAGTGCGAGTCCCCCGTCCGGAAGCGAATTCTTCAACTGCCCGACGACGGTCTCGGGGGCCGGCCCCGGCGGGAGGTCGACGAGCGGGACGGCGGTGTCGGGCGCCCGCACGCGCAGCCGGGGCTCCGGCACGGCCCGGAGCGGCACGTCAGGCGCCGTGAGCAGGATCGCGGCCCAGTCCGACTCGACGAAACGGCGCCGCTCCACGAGGCCGCGGGGTGCGTAGCTCGCGACGAGCGTGTCGCCGTCGCGCGGGTTGACGCCGCTGAGGACGAGGTGCCGCGGCAGGCGCGGCAGCGCCTCGCGCACGGCCGCCTGTACGTGCGTGGGCATGTTCGCGACGACGGTGTCCGCGTCGGGCGGCGGCTCGGCGAGGAGGTCGACGCGGCGGATCTCGACGGCGACGCCGTTCAGCCCAGCGTTGCGCGCCGCTGCCTCGACGCTCCGCTCGTCGTAGTCGACGCCGACGACCGGGCTCCAGCCGAGCCGCGCGGCGGCGATCGCGAGCACGCCGGTTCCGCAACCGAGGTCGGCGAACGAGCCGGAGGGCTCGAGCGCGAGCAACAGCTCGAGGCAGCGGCGGGTCGTCGGGTGCAGGCCGGTGCCGAACGCCGCGCCGCGCTCCACGACGATGTCCTCGACGCCGGGATCGGACGAGGGCGGTGCCGTGGGCGGGCGGATGACGAAGCGACCGCCGACGACGGGGCGCTCCAGCAGCAGTGCGAGACGCTCGTCGGCGTCGTCGGGGAGCTCGCGCGTCGCGGCGCCCGGCACGTCGGTTTCGAGCAGCGTCAGCTCGACGTACGGGCCGACCTCGCGCTCGTAGACGCCGTGCGGCGCCGACGGGAGGAGCCGGTCGAGCAGGTCGTCCGCGTGCTCGGCGCGGACGCGCAGGACCGATGCGCGCACGGCCGCCTAGGACGAGCCGACGAGCGCCTGGCCGAAGAAGGTCGATCCGTCGCCGGTGATCGTCAGCGTCACGACCTCGCGGCCGTCGAAGAGCTGGATCGTCGTCTGCGCGTTCGCCTTCGTGAAGTTGAGCGACTGCGTCTCGCCCGCGTCGAGCGAGATCTGCTGGAGCACCGATCCGTCGGTCGTCGTGATCTGTGCCTGTCCGCTCGCCTTGAGGAGACCGATCAGGATGAACTGCCCGCCCTCGCCAGCGCCGTTCGAGACGGCATCGACCTGGATGACTCCTGGAACGTTCAGCACGGTCTTCCGCTCGCCCCCCGAGATCGCCATCCCCGTGAACACAGCGCCGTGCCCCGCGATCGCCTCTCCGGTCTTGATGTAGCGCGCGTCCGCGTCGGAAAGCTTGAGGTAGTACTTCGCGGCGTCGTCGATCGAGAGGTACTTGTACTGCGCGTCGGCGATCTTCAGGTACTGCGCCGAGGCGTCGTCCAGCTTCAGGTACTTCGCGTCGGCGGCGTCGATCTTGAGATACGTCGCGCCCGCGGCGTCGATCTTCAGGAACTTGTCCGCAGCGTCCTGCAGCGACAGATACTTGTACTCCGCGTCCGCGATCTTCAGGTACTGCGCCGAGGCGTCGTCGAGCTTCAGGTACTTCGCGTCGGCCACGTCGAGCTTGAGGTAGAGCGCGCCGGCGTCGTCAATCTTCAGGAACTTGTCGGCGGCCTCCTGCAGCGACAGGTACTTGTAGTCCGCGTCAGCGATCTTCAGGTACTGCGCCGACGCGTCGTCGAGCTTCAGGTACTTCGAGTCGGCGGTGTCGATCTTCAGGTACAGCGCGCCCGCGTCGTCGATCTTGAGGAACTTGTCGGCGGCGTCCCGCACCGACAGATACTTGTACTCCGCGTCGCTGATCTTCAGGTACTCCGTCGCGGCATCGCCGAGCTTCAGGTACTTCGCGTCGGCGGCGTCGATCTTCAAGTAGACCGCGCCGGCGTCGTCGATCTTGAGGAACTTGTCGGCGGCGTCCTGGAGCTTCAGGTACTGCGACGCCGCATCGTTCAGCTTCAGGAACTGCGTGTTCGCCGTCTCGATCTTGAGGAAGTCCGCGTTGGCCTGATCGACCTTCAGGAACTTGACGTCGGCGTCCGCGATCTTGAGGTATTCCGCGGCGGCCGCGTCGAGCTTCAGGAAGGTGCCGCTCGCCGCATCGATCTTCAGGTACTTCTCGGCGGCGTCGTCGAGCGAGAGGTACTTGAGCTGCGCCTCGTCGATCTTCAGGTACTTGATCGCCGCGTCGTCGATCTTCAGGTAGATCGTCGCCGCGTCTGCCTTGCTGAGCCACGGGATCGACTCGGCCTGCAGGTAGCGGGCGGCGTCACTCGAGATCTTGATGTACTGCGCGGCCGCAGCCGAGATGGTCAGGAAGCGCCGCTCGAGCTGGCCGCGCTTGATGTCCTTCAGCAGGATCGACCCGTCCTTGATCTGCTGCGAGGCGATCAGCCGGTCGGCGAGCCGAGAGCGCTCCGGCAGCCGGTCCGAGCGCGGCACCGCGAACGCGAACGTGGCGACGATCGCCGCGATCGCGATCGCCGTCCCGACGGACGTCACCCACCGCCGCAGAGCTGCTGCCAGCCTTCCCTCTTCCCCGGTCACCCGCATTGAACGTAGTCCTTTTCGGCGCCGGATTCAAGAGGCGCCGGCTGGGCTACGCAACCGTCTCGAGCACGCGCTCCGGGATGTCGAAGTTCGAGTAGACCTCCTGGACGTCGTCGTTCTCCTCGAGCGCGTCCATCAGGCGAAGGATCTTCTTCGCCGTGTTCTCGTCCTCGACCGCAACCGTGCTCTTCGGCACCATCGTCAGCTCCGCCGAGTCGACCGAGAAGCCGGCCGCCTCGAGCGCCTCGCGCACCGAGGTCAGCGACTCGGGCGCGCATAGGACCTGGAACGTCGACTCCTCGCGCACGACGTCGTCGGCGCCGCCCTCGGCCGCCGCGAGCGTCAGCTCGTCCTCGTCCACGCCGTCCGCGTTCACAAGGACGACACCCGAGCGCTCGAACTGCCACGCGACCGCACCCGACGCGCCGAGGTTGCCCTCGTGCTTCGAGAATGCGGCGCGCACGTCGGCCGCGGTGCGATTGCGGTTGTCGGTCAACGCCTCGACGAGGATCGCGACACCGCCGGCGCCGTAACCCTCGTAGATCACCGTCTCGTAGGCGGCCGCGTCGGCGTCCGCTCCCGAGCCGCGCGCGATCGCGCGCTCGATGTTGTCCTTCGGCATCGAGTAGGAGCGCGCCTTCTCGACCGCGTTCTGGAGCGCGAGATTGCCGGACGGATCGCCGCCCCCCTCCCGCGCCGCGACGATGATCGCGCGCGAGAGCTTCGAGAAGAGCTGGCCGCGCTTCTTGTCCGCCGCGCCCTTCTTGTGCTTGATCGAGCTCCACTTGCTATGTCCCGACATGCGACTCCTCTTCTACCAGCGCCAGGAACCGCTCGTGGATGCGGGTGTCGTCCGTGAGCTCCGGATGGAACGCCGCGACGATGATCCGGCCCTGGCGCGCGAGCACGGCATGTCCGTCCACCTCGGCGAGCACCTCGACGTCGCGGCCGACCTCCTCGATCCACGGCGCGCGGATGAACACCCCGCGCAGCGGCCGCTCCTCGCCGGCGACGTCGAGATCCGCTTCGAAGCTGTGCACCTGGCGGCCCCAGGCGTTGCGCTCGACCTCGAGGTCGACGAGGCCGAGGTGGTGGCGGTCGAGGACGATCATGCCCGCGCACGTCCCCAGGATCGGGCGCGTGAAGTCGCGCAGCGCCTCGTCGAGCCCGTAGAGGCGCATCAGGCGCATGAACGCCGTCGACTCGCCGCCGGGGATCACGAGGCCGTCGAGGCCGTCGAGCTGCTCCGGCTTGCGCACCTCGACGACGCGCGCGCCGAGCCGCCGCAGCATCGCCGCGTGCTCGCGGAAGTTTCCCTGCACGGCAAGGACGCCGATCGTCATGCAACGGAAATCGTAGTCGGGGCTACGCGGCGGGCGCCGGCGCCGGCCCGCGCCGCCGCCAGACCCACATCGCGAGCGCGATCAGCACGAGTCCGTACAGCGCGTAGAACAGCGCCGCGGCCACCGGGTGCGCGCCCCCGCCCGGCCCCGTGGAGACGACCGAGCTGACGTCGGCGAAGAACCACTTCTGCACGAAGTGCGTCGTCGTCAGGAAGAGACCGATCGCGGCGAGGACGGCGTAGCTCGAACGGTCCAGCGCGCTCGCGAGCGCGACGAACAACAGCGCCGTGAGTCCGATCAGGATCCAGTCGGTGTCGCTCGTGTGCCAGAACCAGAGCAGGGCGCCGCCGATCGTCAGCCCGGCGACGACGTGCACCCAGAAGCCGTAGACGCGGTCGAGGCCGAGCGCGACGAGCAGCAGGACGATGCCGACGACGAGCGTCACGACCGCGCTCCAGTTGCCGCCGTTCGAGACGAAGTCCGTGACGAAGAACCACGCTCCTGCGGCGGCCACGAGCACGAGCAGCGGGAACCGGAAGAGACGGAGGTCGAAGAGGGCCGTCAGGACGAGCACGAGCACGAGGAAGAGGTTGCCGACGTGGAAGCCGTCGAACGTCCCCTTCGTGTCGGCGAGCCAGCCGAACCAGCTGAGGATCGCTCCGACGAACACGACGAACGCGAGCGCGCCTGCGAGTGCGAACCAGCCTGCGAGGAGCGGGCGGCCGGCGAGCTTCACGCCGAAGGCGACGGTCTCGACGACCGCGAACACGAGCAGCGCCCAGCCGACGAACGACGCGTCGCCGTAGTCGCCGCTGAGCACGCCCAGCAGAGCGAGCATCGCGACGACAATCGTCAGTCCCCCCGCGTAGAGGAGAAACGAGGCGGTCGTCCACGGCGCCCGCACGGCCTGCACAAGACGCAGCGTGACAGAGGCGCCGGACGGCGCCGACTTACCAGCCGCGCGTCTCGAGGAGCTGGGACGGCTCGAGCGACATCGTCGAGATGCCGACCATCGGCTCGCCCAGCCCGGCGCTGACGCGCGCAAGCACGTCGGCGTCCTCGAAGTGCGTCGTCGCCTCGACGATCGCCTTCGCACGCTTCTCCGGGTCACCGGACTTGAAGATGCCCGAGCCGACGAAGACACCGTCGGCGCCGAGCTGCATGCAGAGGGCGGCGTCCGCGGGCGTCGCGATGCCGCCGGCGGTGAACGTCACGACCGGCAGCTTGCCGTTCTCGGCGACCCACTTCACCAGCTCGTACGGCGCCTGCAACTCCTTGGCCTCGGCGAAGAGCTCCTCCTCGCGCAGTGTCTGCAGCTTCCGGATGTGACCGAACACGGCGCGCATGTGCGTGACCGCGTTGACGACGTCGCCGGTGCCCGCCTCGCCCTTCGTGCGGATCATCGCGGCGCCTTCCGCGATCCGCCGCAGCGCCTCGCCGAGGTTCGTGCAGCCGCAGACGAACGGCACGGTGAACAGCCACTTGTCGACGTGGTGCTTGAGGTCGGCGGGCGTCAGGACCTCGGACTCGTCGATGTAGTCGACCTCGAGCGCCTCGAGGATCTGCGCCTCGACGAAGTGGCCGATGCGGCACTTCGCCATCACGGGGATCGTCACGGCCTCCTGGATCTCGCGGATCTTCTCGGGGTCCGACATGCGCGCGACGCCGCCCTGCACGCGGATGTCCGCCGGAACGCGCTCCAGTGCCATCACCGCGACGGCGCCGGCCTCCTCCGCGATGCGCGCCTGCAGAGCGTCGACGACGTCCATGATCACGCCGCCCTTCAGCATCTCGGCAAGCCCGGTCTTGACTCTGAGGGTGCCGATCTCCATCACGTTCAGTCTAGACGGACCGGTTGAGGCACTCGAGCAGCAGCTTCTTGTTCTTCTCGGACGGCCGGTACGCCCACATGATCACGACGTTCGCGCGGACGAGCCGATAGCGGAAGATCGGCGGCCGAAGCGCGAAGCGGCGGACGGCCTTCATCGTCTGCTTCGCGTCGTCGACGCTGTCGCCGAAGGCGAGGATCAGGTCGCTCCTGTGCTTCGTGCCTTTCTCCCAGGCGCGAAGCCCGCCGCCTGGGGCCGACCACGCGATGAAGTTGACGTCCTTGAGGGACGTCGAGACCGTGAAGTCGCGCGACCGCAGGCACGTGATCACCGGTCCGCGGTGGTAGACGGCTCCGACGTGCTTCTTGGAGCCGCCGCACCCCGCTAGGACGAGGAGCGCGCAGCAGCCGAGCGAGGCGAGGAGGAGACGCCGGCCCATTCCGGCGCGGAGGTTAGCTGGACCGGCTGTGCGGCAGCCGCGACCACCATCACTCGGCAGGACGCGCGCTTCAGCACGGTCTCGGCGGTCTTGCCGAGCAGGCGCGAGCCGCGCCGGCGCGGCGAGCCGATCACGATCACCTCGCAGCCTGCATCGCGCGCGGCGGCGACGACGGCCTCGCCCGCGTCACGCGCCCGCACGAGCCTTCCTGCGACGACCACGCCGTAGGAGTCACCGACCGCCTTCGCCCGCGCGAGCAGCCGCTTCGCGTCGGCTTCCTCTGCGTGCATGTGCGCGTCGAGCGGCAGCAGCGGCGAGACCTCGACGACGGCGACAGCGGTCAGCAACGCGCCGTGCTCGGCTGCGAGCCGGCACGCGACGTCGAGCGCCTTCTCGGTCTCGACGTTGTCGGCGAGCGGCACGAGAAGCGAGCGGTAGCCGAGCGCACGCGCCACGCTTCGACCGTAGAGCCGCGCGCCTTACGGCAGACTCAAGAATCGGCGCAGCGGTCTTAAGACGGACTGACGAGCCGGTAGCCGACGCCCGGCTGGTTGAGGATGTAGCGCGGCCGCGCCGGATCCGGCTCGAGCTTACGGCGCAGGTGCGAGATGTAGACGTGCAGGTAGTTCGACTCCTCGCTGTAGGCCGGTCCCCAGATCGCGCGCAGGATCGCCGGATGCGTCAGCAGCTTGCCCTCGTTCTCGGCCAGGAGCCGCAACAGGTCGTACTCGATCGGCGTCAGCTGCACGTGCTCTCCGTCCATCGTCACCGCGCGCTTCTCGCGGTCGACGCGCAGCGCGCCGATCTCGATCACCGGATCGGTGGGCGGCGCCGTGCGGCGCAGCGCGGCGCGCAGGCGCGCGAGCAGCTCGTCGCCAGAGAAGGGCTTAGTCACATAATCATCCGCTCCTGCATCCAGCGCCGCGATCTTCTCCTGCTCCTCGCCGACCGCGGAGAGAATCAGGATCGGCGCCTGCGTCCAGGTCCGCAGCTCGCGGCAGACGTCGGTGCCGCTGCCGTCCGGGAGCAGCAGGTCGAGGATCACGGCTTCGGGCGGGCGCATCGCCGCCTGCGCGAGCGCGTCGCTCGCGGTCGCCGCGGTGTCGACCGTGTAGCCGGCGCCGTGCAGCTTCATCTGCAGCGCACGCAGGATCTGCGGTTCGTCGTCGACGACGAGTACGCGCGCCGTCACGCCGGCCCCCGCACCGCGGGCAGGGCGAACGCGAACGACGCGCCGCGCCCCTCCTCCGACTCGACCCAGAGCCGGCCGCCGTTCACCTGCAGGAAGCCGCGCGCGATCGCGAGCCCGAGTCCCGTCCCCCGCGCCGCGGCGTTGAACGGCTCGAAGATCTCGCGCTGCGCGTTCGCCGCGATGCCGGGACCGCGGTCGGCGATGCGAACGACGACCTCGCCGTTCCGCTGCTCCGCGCGGACCTCGACGAAGTCCGGCGAGACAGCGAGGGCGTTCTCGAGCAGGTTGACGAGCACGTGCTCGATCTGCGTCGCGTCCACCTGCACGGCCGGAGACTCCCTCGGCAGACGCACGTCGACGGCCGCGCCGCCCGGCCCGAGCGCCTCGAGCGCGCGCGCGACGAGGCCGTCGACCGGCCACACCTCGAGGTCCGGCGCGGCGGCGCCGGCCTCGAGCCGCGAGAGGTCGAGGAGATTTCCGACGAGCCGGTCGAGCCGCCGCGCCTGCACGCGGATCGCCGCGAGCAGCTCGTCGCGCTCCGCGTCCGACACGTCGCCCGCGGCGACCTCGCTCGCGGTCAGGATCGCCGTGATCGGCGAACGCAGGTCGTGACTCACCGAGCGCAGTACGGCCGTCTTCGCGACGTCCTTCCGCTCCAGCCGGCGACCCCGCGTCGCAAGCCCGCTGACGCTCACCGCCGTCACGAGGTAGACGGCGAGCGCGACCCAGTTCTCCGAGTCGTGCAGCTGGAACGTGTGCGTCGGCGGCAGGAAGAACCAGTTGAACGCGAGCATGCTGACGACGCTGACCGGCAGCGCGTAGCGGAGTCCCCACAGCGCCGCGACGGGCAGCACCGCGAAGAGGTAGAGGACGCCGAGGCTCAATACCGGCGCCACCGGCTTCAGCGCGTAGACGCCGAGGCTCGCGAGAGCGACGGCACAGAGGCTCGCCAGCGCGGGCGCCACGTTGCTGCGCGGCATTCCGTCAAGGATACGCGCGTTAAGAAGTTCTTCAGGCGCGCGCCGCTAGCGTCCCGCGGCGTGAGCACGGAGGCCTTCAAGCGCCTGCTCGTCGGTCGGCCGCGCGCGACCGGCGAGCTCGAGGAGACGCTGCTCTCGAAGAAGCTCGCGCTGCCGGTCTTCGCGTCCGACCCGCTCTCGTCGGTCGCATACGCGACGGAGTCCGGTCTCGTCGTCCTCGTCGCGGCGTCGGCCGCGGCGGCGCACTTCATCCTCCCGATCTCGTTCGTGATCGCGGCGCTGCTCGCGATCGTCGTGCTGTCCTACCGGCAGACGGTGCAGGCGTACGAGACGAGCGGCGGCGCGTACGTCGTCGCACGCGACAATCTCGGGAAGATGCCGAGCCTCGTCGCGGCTGCGGCGCTGCTCGTCGACTACATCCTCACCGTCGCCGTGTCGGTGGCCGCCGGCGTCCTGGCGCTCACGTCGGCCGCGCCGTCGCTCGCCGACCACAAGGTGGTGCTCTCGCTCGGGTTCGTCGTGCTGCTTACGCTCGTCAACCTCCGCGGCGTGCGCGAGTCGGGGATCGCGTTCGCGCTGCCGACATACTCGTTCGTCGCGCTGATGTACGTGCTGGCGGGCGTAGGGATCGCGAAGTGCGCCGCCGGCTCCTGCCCGCGCGCCGAGGTTCCCGACCCCGTCGCGATGGGGACCGCGGGCGCGGTCGGCGTGTTCGTCCTCGTGCGGGCGTTCGCGTCGGGCGCGGTGGCGCTCACCGGCGTCGAGGCGATCTCGAACGGCGTCGGCGCGTTCCGCCCTCCGAAGGGAAAGAACGCGGCGACGACGCTCGCCGTCCTCGGCGTGATCTCGATCTCGCTCTTCCTCGCGGTCTCGTACCTCACGATCAAGATGCACGCGCGGCCCAGCAACACCGTGTCGCTCGTGTCGGAGATCGCCCGCGCGACGTTCCCCGAGGGCTCGTCGTCCTCGATCCTCTACTTCGCGGTGCAGGGACTCACGTTCGCGATCCTCGTGCTCGCCGCAAACACGTCGTACCAGGGCTTCCCGCGCCTCGCTGCAGTGCTCGCGCACGACCGCTTCTTCCCGCGCCAGTTCGTGAACCTCGGCGACCGGCTCGTCTACTCGAACGGAATCATCGTGCTCGCCGCGCTCGCGTCGCTTTTGATCTGGGTCTTCCACGCGAACGTCATCTCGCTGATCCACCTCTACGTCGTCGGCGTCTTCACGGCGTTCACGCTCTCGCAGACGGGGATGGTGCGCTACTGGCGGCGCACGCGCGACCGCGGCTGGCAGCGGCGCGCGATCGTGAACGGGATCGGGGCCGCGGTCACCGGGCTCGTGACGCTGCTCGTCATCCAGGCGAAGTTCCTCGCCGGCGCGTGGATGGTCACGGTCGCGGTGCCGGCGCTGATCGTCGCGTCGCTGCTCGTCAACCGCCACTACCGGCGCGTCGGGCGCAGGTTGCGCGCGGGCGTTCGTGCAGTGCTCGCCGCACCGGAGCCGACGAACGACGTCGTCCTCTACGTCGAGTCGTACGACGCCGCGCTCCATGAGGGGCTCTGGTACGCGCGCAGCATCAGCCACGACGGCTTCCGCGCGATCCACGCCCCCGGCCCGCGAACCGACACGGGTGTGCGGGCGCGCTTCCGGCAGCTCACGGACATCCGGCCCGACCTCGAGCTGCTCGACGTGCAGGACGGGCGGCTCGAGTCGGTGATCGACTACCTCTGGGCGTTGCCGCGCGGCGAGTCGCAGTTCACGACGGTCGTCGTGCCGGAGCTCTACCGGCGGCGCTCGCTCGTCGCCGCGCTCTCGCGCCGCATGGAGTTCTCGCTGAAGCTGCGCCTGCTCACCGAGCCCGGCGTCGTCGTCACCGACGTCCCCGTCCTCGCCGACCACGCGGGCGAGCAGCGGGAGCGGCACGCCGTCTGCCGCATCCTCGTGTCCGGCGCGCACGCGGCGACGATGCGTGCGGTCAACTACGCGCGGACGCTGGGGTTCGAGGACACGAAGGCGATCTTCTTCGCGTTCGACGCGGATGAGGCGGTGCGGCTGCGCGAGGACTGGCGGCGCTGGAGCGTCCCGGCGGAGCTCGAGATCGAGGAGGCGCCGTTCCGCGACCTCGGCGACCCGCTTCTGCGCTACCTCCGCGAGATCACGAGCGACCCCCGCAACGTCGCCGTCGTCGTGATGCCGGAGCTCGTCTTTCACGGCTGGCGCCGGCTGCTGCACAACCAGCGCGCGTTCTACGTGAAGCGGCTGCTGCTCTTCGAGCCGCGCGTCGTGCTCGCTGCCGTGCCGTACTCGCTCGACTAGAGCTCGTCTAAGCGAGCTCTTCGGCGAGCAGCCCCGCCGCGTAGCAGCGCCACGCGAGCTCCGGGTTCGCGAGCAGCTCGGCGATCGCGTTCGCGACGACCGGGCGTCCGTCGCCGTACGAGCGCAACGACGCGATCGCGAGCTGCAGTTGCCCGCGCCGTTCGTCCGAGTCGAGCTCTTCCGCGAGCCGCGCGACGGCCGTCTCGTCGAGGTCGACGTCGCGTTGCGGATCGCCGCCGACGGCACGCACGACGAGCGCGCGACGCAACGCCTCGTTCACCGCGTCCTCGGGAAGTTCGAGCTCTCGGCCGGCGACGTACACGAGCGACGTCCAGCGCTCGTCATCCGACATCGCCGCGAGCGTGTCGAGCCATTCCTGCACAGCGCGGATGAAATCAGGTGGCGGCCGCTCGGCAAGCCGGGCGGCCGCCACACCCTCAGGGGAGAGGGTCACCGCCATCCTGACGCATCGGGCGGCCGCTGCCGAGGCTTTTTGCGGCGCCTCCCCGATATCGGGGTCTCGACCGAGAGGATCGCTCGCGAATCGAGCGCGTAGGCTCACGCCGTGGACCCGCTGCGGACGCTCATCGTCGACGATGCGGCCCCTCTGCGGGAGCTGCTGCGGCTGCAGCTCATGGAGGAG
>WNGA01001868.1_pt1 | contig 37003 bp, 28 predicted proteins | sample 5400061 | NCBI WGS metagenome assembly WNGA01 (sample SAMN13153366, study PRJNA577476) | soil metagenome | isolation source: 100 cm soil or saprolite under grassland replicate 2 | place: USA:California | collected 2016-06-15
GACCAGGTACGCGAGCTCAAGCGCATGCTCGGCGGGGAAGCAAGCGGGCCGGCGCCGGGCAAGGGTGTGAGTTACGCGAAGGGCCGGGGGAAGGGGAGGCGGGGGAGGAGATTCGGTAGTTAGTAATCAGTATTCAGTAATCAGTATTCGGCAGCCAGCGTCGGGAGCAATTTCGCCTTGCGGCTGCCGCTGCTGACTGCTGAACACTGATTACTGATTACTGATTACTGATTACTGATTACTGATTACTGAATACTGATTACTGATTACTGATTACTCCCCCGCCATCACAGTTCACCAATCCGCTCCCAGAGCGGCTTCAAGTCCGCATCGCAAAGCGCCCGTTGCTTGATCGTCTTCACATCGCCCTCGACCTCCATCGCTTTGTGCAGCCAATCCCAGGCTTCGTCCAGGCGGTCGAGCTGGGCGGCATAGCAGGCGAGGTTGTAGGGGATGACCGATTCCATCGGAAACTTTTGCAACGCCTCGAGCAAAAGTTTCTCGGCTTGCGCGAGGCCGCCGCTCCGCGCGCGCCTCGCGGCGTAGGCGCGGTGCACCCAGCCGCTCGCCCGCTCCGGCGCGACGGCCAAGAGCGCTTCGGCGACTTCCGCCGCGGCGTCCCAGCTATTGCCTTCGGCGCAAATGGCCCAGCGGACTTCGAGCACGTCCGGGTGGTTCAGGTTCGCGGTCGAGACGCGCGCGATCTCCTCGCCGGCTTCGGCGTGATTGCCCAGTTCCAGCCAGCCGACAGCCGCCTTGAGATGATGCGTGTCGGGCGGTTCGAGTTTTTTCACGATGTTCTTTAACGGTTCATGCCTGTCGCCGCCGACGTGAGGAGGCGGCCCAAACTGGAATTTGATCGAACCGCCTCCTCACGTCGGCGGCTACGCTCCAGATGGAACAGGCTTTACTCCTTCTCGTAAAGCCGCCGCAACTCTTCGGGCGTGGTGCCGAGACGGTAGCGAACCCCGACAGTCCACATGCGCCAGTAGGTTCGCAGCACGCCGAGCTTGCGGAAGCGCCGCGTCGAAGTGACAACGGTCGCGTCCGCCAGCGCCAGACGGCCCACCCGGCGCATCCGGCGGCACAATTCGACGTCTTCCATCAACGGCACGTCCGGCACGCCGCCGATGCGATCGAGGACTTCGCGGCGGATGAAAATCGCCTGGTCGCCCAGAATCCGCCCCCCCAGCCAGAGCCGCAACCCGCAGCGCGCCCGGGCGCCGTACATCAGCCAGGCCGGATCGCGAAAGACTTTCCAGAAACCGCCACCGACCACGGCCGGATGGCGACAGCACGCGAGCGCCGCCCGGCCGGCTTCGGGTGGCAGCCAGGTGTCGGCATGGAGCAGCAGCACGATCTCACCGCGCGCGCGGGAGGCGCCCAGGCGCAATTGACCGCCGCGGCCCGCCGGCGCGGTGAGGACGGTGCAGCCGGACTCGGCCGCCAGTTGACATGTGGCGTCGTGGCTGCCGCCATCGACGACGATGATTTCGCACACTTCCGGGATCGCGCGGGCGCGGCGGAGCGTCTCGGGCAGTTCCGCCGTTTCATTCAGCGTCGGGATGACGATGCTGATGTTGGGAGTCGCTGCGCAGGTCGGGCCGGCCGGGGCGTTCACTCGGGCAACATTCCGATTCCGGGCTTGGCGCGCAAGCCCAGCGGTGTCATGGTTACAAAAACTCTCGGCATAGCTCATCGATCAACCTCGACCCGCCGCTGCGTCATGCATCAGGTGAAGATTTTCAAAGGTCTCGAATCGAACCTCTCGGCTCTTGAGAAGGAAGTGAACGATTGGCTCGCCAGCAGCGGCGCGCGCGTCCAGCAGATCTTTGGAAACCTCGCCGCCCAGAGCGGCCAGCGCACGGAAGATAACAGCCTCAAGGCGTATCCCTACCTCGCCTCGGACGTGCTCATCGTGGTTGTCTACGACAAGAGCGCGTAGCTTTCCCTTTGCGCGTCGCGCGCCGCATTCGTACACTGGCGCTCGTGGAAGAAACGCCGAACATTCCCGCGTGGCTCGAAGCGCCCGGCGGCGGGCAGACGCCCATCCGCGGCTCTTGTTTCCTGGGCCGCGCGGCGTCGAACCACATCGTCGTGAACGATGACCGCGCGTCGCGCCGGCACGCGATGGTGCAGGCCCAGAGTCACGGCGAATTCTGGCTGATCGACCTGGGCAGCGCCAACGGCACCTACCTCAACGGCCGTCGCCTCACACAGGCCTCCCGGCTCGCCGATCGCGATCGCATCGAGATGGCCGGACGCAGCTTCACTTTTCACCAGGACCGGACCGGGCAGACACAGACGGTCAATCCGGCCGCCGAGAAAACCGTGCAGGACATCCGCGCGCTCCCGTGCTGGCTGCTCGTCGCGGACATCGAAGGCTCGACGCAACTCGTCACGAAGATGCCCACAGAAGAGGCGTCGCAAATGACCGGCCGCTGGCTGGCCGCGTGCAAGCAAATCGTCGATGAGAACGGCGGCACGATTAACAAGTATTTGGGCGACGGCTTTTTCGCGTACTGGCCGGCGCGGGAGGCGGGCATCGCCGCCGCGGTGGCGCGGGCGTTGACGGCATTGCGCTCGCTGCAAACCGCCAGCGCGCCTCCTTTCCGGCTTGTGCTGCACCTGGGCAAGGTCTGCTTCGGCGGCGCCTCATTGGGCGAGGAAAGCTTGATGGGCGCCGAAGTGAATTTTGTCTTCCGGATGGAGAAACTCGCTTCCAGCCTCGGGCGAACATTCCTGGTCAGCGAGCCGGCGGCCGGAGAGTTGCGGCCGCACTTCCCAATGGAGGACGAAGGCCGTCATCTCGTGACAAGTTTCGAAGGTCAATTCCAATTCTTCGGTCCGCCAGAAAAGCTCGGTTGACTTTCGCCGGCACGGTTCAATACTGCGCCCATGAAAACCGTCCTTCCCGTAGCCGCACTGTTCATTGCCATGACCACATTCGCCGCCGATTCGCCCGACCTGACTTCGATCCCGCTCAAGGACATCAATGGAAAGGAGACCTCGCTCAAGGCTTACCAGGGCAAGGTGCTCCTGGTCGTCAACGTCGCGTCCAAGTGCGGTTACACTCCACAATACGCCGGGCTGGAAGCGACTTACCGCAAGTTCAAGGACAAGGGTTTCGCTGTGCTCGGCTTCCCATGCAACGATTTCGGCGCGCAGGAGCCGGGGACGAACGAGGAGATCAAACAGTTTTGCTCGAGTAAATTCGACGTCACCTTCCCGCTGTTCGACAAGCTCCACGTCAAGGGCGCCGACCAGCACCCGCTCTACGCCGCGCTCACCGGTAAAGACTCGCCGTTCCCCGGCGACATAAAATGGAACTTCGGCAAATTCCTCATCAGCCGCGACGGGAAGATCCTCAAGCGCTGGGACAGCAAGGCCACTCCGGACGGCAAGGAAATCACCGAGGCCATCGAAGCCGTCCTGGCAGCGAAGTAGTAGGATAGGCTTCCAGCCTGTCCTACTACCACAAAAGTGCTCGCTCGGCTGGCGTCACGTCGGGCATCCTTCCGCCCATGAACGCGCTGCCGTTTGGGGATTTGCCACCGTTTGTTCCGCGCCGCTTCGTGCCGCCGGCCGTCGCGCTCGACGACTGGGCCGCGATTGCGCCGTGGTTTGACCGGCTCGAAGACCGCGCGGCGGAGAGCAAATTTCCCGCCGACCTGGAAGCCTGGCTGCACGACTGGAGCGAACTCTCTTCCGCCATCGACGAGGAAGGCGCCCGCCGGCACATCGCGATGACCTGCCATACCGAAGACGCCGCGAGCAAGCAGGCCTACCTCGATTTCGTCGAGCGCATCGAGCCGGAGTTGAAGGCCCGCCAATTCCGACTGTCGGAGTTGTTCCTCAAGCATCCGCTCAGGAAGGCGCTTCCGAAGGAACGCTACGAAGTCTTCGACCGCGACACGGCCGTGACCGTCGAGCTATTTCGCACGGAAAACGTGTCGCTCGAAACGGAGGAAACCCGGCTCGGGCAGCAGTATTATGAGTTGACCGGCGCAATGACCGTCCAGTTTCGCGGCGAGGAACGGACGCTGCAACAGATGTCGAAGTTCCTCGAAGAGCCGGAGCGGGCGACGCGGCAGGAAGCCTGGGAACTCGTAGTGCAGCGCCGCCTGGCGGACGCGGAGCAGTTCGAGTCGATCTTCGATGCAATGCTCCAGTGCCGCGAACGCATCGCGGCCAACGCCGGCTTCAAGGATTACCTCAGTTACGCGTGGCGGCGGTTGCGGCGCTTCGACTATAAGCCCGCGCAGTGCGTCGAGTTCCACACGGCCATCGAGCAGGAGATTCTGCCGGTTGTGCGCGAATTGCAGGAAGAGCGGCGGGCGCAGTTGGGCGTCGCTACTCTTCGCCCGTGGGACCTCGACGCCGATCCGCTCGGCCGCGCCCCGCTCAAGCCCTTCGCCAACGTGCCCGAGATGCTCGAGCGCACGCAGCGGCTCTTCGACCAGCTGGATGGCGAGCTGGCGGCGGGCTTCCGCCAGATGCGCGAGTTGCACCTGCTGGACCTGGACAGCCGCAAGGGCAAGGCGCCCGGCGGCTACCAGTCGACACTCAATGAGTCGCGGCTGCCGTTTATTTTTATGCACGCCGTGGGCGTTCAGCGCGACGTGGAAACCTTGTTGCACGAGGCCGGCCACGCCTTTCACGCGCTCGCCTCGCAATCGGACCCGCTGCTGGCCTACCGCGGCGCGCCGATCGAGTTCTGCGAAGTCGCCTCGATGAGCATGGAGTTGCTGGGCAATGAGGACCTCGGCGAATTCTATACCGAGGCCGATGCCCGGCGTGCGCGGCGCTCGCACCTGGAACTCATCCCGAAGATCTTCCCTTGGATCGCGACGGTCGATGCTTTCCAGCATTGGATTTACACGCATCCCGGCCACACGCGCGCCGAGCGGACCGCGGCATGGGTCGCGCTGATGGATCGCTTCGGTGGCGCGGTGGACTGGAGCGGGCTGGAGGCGGCGCGGGCCAACCTGTGGCACCGGCAGCTTCACATTTTCCAGCTCCCATTCTATTATGTCGAATACGGCATTGCGCAGCTCGGGGCGCTGGCGGTGTGGGCCAACTCGCGTCGCGACAGAGCCGGCGCGCTCGCCGCCTACAAGCGCGGCCTGGCGCTGGGCGGGGCGCGGCCATTGCCGGAATTGTTCGAGGCCGCGGGTTGCCGATTCGAGTTCAGCGCAAAGACGGTGCGGCCGTTGATGGAACGGGTACGGGAGGAATTGGCGGGACTGCGTGGCGCGTAGGACGTAATCTGTTTGTCGGAAAGGGTCGGTCAATAGCTTTGACACACGAACCTGACATCACTATTGCAGTGCCGTGGCGCGGCGCATTAGAATTCAGTACGCAGGGGCCCTCTATCACGTCGTCAGCCGCGGCGACAGGAACGGGCCGATTTTCGCTGACGACGCGGATCGGGAGAGCTTTCTCAAGACGCTCGATGAAGCGCGCAGAAAGACTTCGTGGAGGATTCATGCCTACGTGTTGATGCCGGATCACTTCCATCTGATTCTCAACACGCCCGTGGCGAACCTTGTGGCTGGGATGCAATGGCTCCTGGGGACTTATACGACGCGATGCAATGTCCGACACGGACTGAGGGGACATCTGTTCGCGGGCCGGTACAAGGCGACGCCGATTGATCCGCGAGGCGGATACTTCCAGACCGCGTTGGATTACGTTCACCTGAATCCAGAGCGGGCAAAACTGATTCAGGCGGATCAGCCGCTCCGCGAGTTTCCCTGGAGCAGCCTCGGAAGTTATCTGGGGCCGAATGACACCCGACGGAAGCGGCCCGTGGTGGAGCCCGCGCTGACGGCGTACAGCGCCTGGGATGCCGGGCGCAAGTCAGGGCGTGACTTCGAGCGGCACATGGAATGGCGCCGGACATTGGATCTCAGCGAGGAATTCCATGGGCTGCGCCACGGCTGGTTCTTCGGGGCGGAATCGTTCCGTTCCGAATTACTGGCCAGAATGGAATCAGAGCCCAGTGCGCATCACACTGGACCTGAGATCCACCAGTCCGCCGAGGCAAAGGCCGAGCGAATCGTGACGCGGGAACTGGCGCTTCTCGACTGGTCGGAGCAAGATCTGGTTGGGCACGCGAAGGGAGACCCCGAGAAAATCCGGATCGCGGAGCAGCTCCGGCTGGAGTCGACCATGACGATAGGCTGGATCGCCGAGCGATTGAGGATGGGGACCGCCGGACATCTTTCGCACCTGCTCTATTGGCGAAGGCGCGGCGGCAAACCAGCCAGGCGAGGCGGCGCCGGAATGGAGCGAAGATCCATTCCTTCGGCGCGATCGGAATCAAAAGGGTCGCCGGCCAGCTCGCCAGAGAAGCTACGGATGCCGGTGGAGCCTCATGAAGCAAACATACCGTCGACTGACTTCCAACCGTTCACGTTCGACCCCTCCTTCGATTGAAGACTGGATTGGACAAGGGAATGCGGGCAGGGGAGAATCTCAACTCGAAACCGATGGCAAGCGGCCGTTCCAGCCCGGAGTTCGTCGCCTCTGGCGCAAGGGAGTTCCGCACCACCCACTGGAGCGTCGTCCTGACGGCGGGCGATGCCGCCTCACCACAGTCTGCCGAAGCCCTTGAGAAGCTCTGCCGTGCTTACTGGTTGCCCCTTTATGCGTACGTGCGCCGCTCCGGCCGCAGCCCAGAGGACGCGCAGGACCTGACCCAGGCCTTCTTCGAACACTTCCTGGAAAACAAGGCCGTGAGTCGGGCCGATCGCCAGCGCGGCCGCTTCCGCACATTCCTGCTCACATCGCTGCAGAATTTCCTTTCCAACGAATGGAGACGGTCCTGCGCCGAAAAGCGCGGGGGCGGACGGCCACTGCTCGCCTGGGACGAACTCTCCCCGGAGACCAACTACCAGCCCGAGACGGCTACCGAGCTGACGCCCGACAAAGTCTTCGACCAGCGCTGGGCACTGACCTTGTTCCAGCAGGCGCTGGCCCGGTTGCGCGAGGAATTCGCCGCCGCCGGCAAGACGGAGCAATTCGAGCGCTTGAAAGACTATCTGTCCACCGAAGTCGGTGAAGGCGCGTACGCCGAAATCGCCACACGCCTGGGCATGAGCCGCAGCGCTGTGGCCGTGGCGGTGCATCGACTCCGCCAGCGTTACGGCCAGCTTGTCCGCGACGAAATCGCCCACACTGTCGCCAGCCCGGCCGAAGTGGAGGAGGAATTGCAGTATCTCATCAAGCTGGTAAGCGGTTGAAACAGTCAGATAGATTTCCTGTAATCCTGACCGGGTTTTCCGGTAAATGAAGGAAGACGAACCTTCGAGGCGCTATGCCCGAAGCACCCAAATGCCCGCACTGCGGGTTGCCACTGCCCAACGAAGGCTGGGAGGGCTTGTGCCCCAACTGCGTCGTGCGCGTGTCGCTGGAGACACCGCCTGCCGCGCAAGGCGAGGGCACCGTGTCGGAGCGCGACGCTCCAGCGCCGCAGCAGCCTCATTCGCCCCTGCACGGCTCGCCCAAGGCTGGCGAATCGCCTGAGACAGCCGCCGCGTTGTCGCAGTCTTACGTTGTGATTGAGCAGACGGGAATGATGATCGGCCGCTACAAACTCCTGCAACAAATTGGCGAAGGCGGATTCGGGATCGTGTTCATGGCCGAACAGACTGAGCCGGTGCAGCGCAAGGTGGCGCTCAAAGTCATCAAGGCGGGCATGGACACGCGGGAAGTCATCGCGCGCTTCGAAGCGGAGCGGCAGGCCCTGGCGCTGATGGACCATCCGAACATCGCGCAAGTGTTCGACGGCGGCGTCACGACCAGTGGCCGGCCCTACTTCGTCATGGAACTCGTGCGTGGACTGCCCATCACCCAATACTGCGACGAGTGCAAATTGAGCACGCGCGAGCGCCTGGAGTTGTTCATAAAAGTCTGCCGCGCCGTGCAACACGCCCACCAGAAAGGCGTCATCCACCGCGACCTCAAGCCGAGCAACGTGCTGGTCACCCTCCACGATGGCGAGCCGGTGCCCAAGGTCATTGATTTCGGCGTGGCCAAGGCGCTCGGACCAAAGCTCACGGACAAGACACTCTTCACCCGGTTCGAGCAGATGCTCGGCACGCCGGCTTACATGAGCCCCGAACAGGCGGCGCTGAGCGGTTTGGACATCGACACGCGCTCGGACATCTATTCGCTGGGCGTGCTGCTCTATGAGCTGCTCACCGGCGTCACGCCGTTCGACACGGAGACATTGCGCCAGGCCGCGCTGGACGAAATCCGCCGCATGATTCAGGAGACCGAACCGCCCAAGCCCTCGACGCGACTTACCAATCTCGTAGCAGCCGACGTCAGGAGGCTCACTACAAAATCCGAAATCGAAAATCCGAAATCCGAAATAGACAGAGCCTCCCTACGTCGGCTGCTACAGCTGAGGAAGGAAGTGATCAACGCTGTGCGCGGCGACCTTGATTGGATCACGATGAAGGCGCTGGAGAAAGACCGGCGGCGTCGTTACGAAACGGCCAACGGGCTGTCGTCGGATCTGGAGCGCCACTTGGACCAGGAGCCTGTGCTTGCTGGCCCGCCTACCGCGCGGTATCGCGTGCAAAAATTTGTGCACAAACACCGCGCCGCAGTGGCGGTCGCTGCTGGATTTGTACTGTTGCTGACAGTGGCGACGGTCCTTAGCACCGGGCTGGCCGGGCGGGCGAACCGCGAACGCCAGCGCGCGGAACAGAACGCCGTCAAAAGTCGGCAAGTAGCCCAGTTCCTCGAAGAGATTCTCAAGGACGTGGAACGTTCCGTCCGATCGGGGCAACCCAGCCTGCGGGGCGCGATGTTAGACAAGAACGTCGAGCGTCTTGGCGAAGACCTTAATGATCAACCCACCGTCGAAGCCGCACTTCGGCAGACCATCGGTGACCTCTACCTGGGCCTGGGCGAGTATGCTAAGGCCGAGATCATGTTTCGCCGGGCGCTGGACCTGCGCAAGAAGCTTTTCGGCATGGAGCACGCCGACATGGCCCGGTCGCTCTACGCTCTAGCCGTTGCGCTCGACCACCAGCAAGGCAAGTATGCCGAAGCAGAGGCTCTGCTGTACGACGCGATGACTATTCAAAAGACGCTGCTCGGGAATGAGGATCTGTACGTAGCCCAGTACCGTATTGAACTCGCCGATGTCCTCGAAAAGCAACGCAAATACGCCGAAGCAGCCGCCGTATACCACGACGCAATCGCGGTGGCCAGCACGACGGCCCGCAACGACCTGCCAAGATTGGAAGTCCGGCTCTTCGATTTGGCTGACCTCCTCTACCGACAAGGCAGCTACGCGCAAGCCGAGCCGTTTTATCGCGAACTTCTCGTCAGCACGCAGAGTCGCTTCGGCGTTGCACATGACGCAGCGCTCGGTACAACCGCCAGCCTCGGCCGGATGTTGTCGGATTGGGCTTGGGCCGATGTGACCAACCGCGGACAGTCTCTGACCATTACGGCCGTGAATGCCTTAGCGCGTTTAGAGAATTCTAGTTCCGCTACCAAGATGGACGCCCTGCGGGCGGGGACGGCTCGCGCATCGTACGAACGCGCCTCCGAAGCCCAGAACCTGCTGAGTGAATGCCTGGCCATGCGCTTGGAAGGCACGAACGTCAGCCACTGGCGAACCGATGACGTGAAAAGCCGTCTGGGTGGCGCGCTGCTAGCAGTGGCCTTCACCCAGCCTGCACTTAGCCCCGAAGGTCGCCAAGCAAAACTTGCCGAAGCCGAGGCCCTGCTGCTCGAAGGTAACGAGCGGCTGCAACGAAGCAGGTCTGCGGACCGCAAATACCAACACGACGCTCTCGAACGCCTCGTGCGCCTCTACAATGCCTGGGAGACTTCTGACCCGAACACTGGCAAGTCCGATCAAGCCCAAGAATGGGCGAGAAGGCTGGAAGCCTTCCGTGCCGAGGGAGGGGACGGTTTGGAAAAATACAAAGATAGGCCAGCGAATCCTCCTCCGCAGAGGAGTGAAGGTAAGATCCCAAAGTGATTGTGAAGCAAATGAACTTGCCTACAGGAAAGCGCAACTGGGTTAGGTGCTTGAGTTTAGTTGCGGGATTTGGCGCCATCGTTGCATCTATTTTGCTGCTCCTTATCGCTCGCCGAGAATCTGGCCATCGCGGAAAATCGGCCGCCGCGCTCGCTCTATCTGGCCCTGTCAGTTGGTGGCCGGGAGAAAGTAACGCCAATGATGTCATCGGCGCAAACCACGGCACCGTTCTGCCTGGGGTGACGTTCGCTCCGGGCAAGGTGGAGACAGCGTTCAGTTTCGACGGTCTGGACACAGGCCAAAATCGGGAGGGCGAAAGTTTCGATGCGGTCCGCGTCCCCGGATTTGGGATGAGCCTGCCGAGCTCCGAAATCACGATCGAGTTCTGGCAAAAAGCCGAGCGCGTCCATGTTCAGCAGAGCGTTTCGTTGAGCCCTTACGACTTCACGCACGTGTGCCGGTGTATTGCGCCATACAATGACGGCAAGGTGGTTTTCGACTTCGGCAACAATCATACCGAGGGGCAGTTGAGCTACACCCCTCCGGTCTCCATTCTCGGCAGCTGGCAGCATTTCGTCTTCGTGGCAAGCCAGACCGGCAACTTTATGAAAATTTATCGAAATGGCGCGTTGGAGGCACAGAAGATCGGCATGACCCCTTTTGCAAATATCAGCTACGACCTGCTCCTCGGGGATGGTTTTGCGGGTTTGCTCGACGAAGTGAAAATCTACAACCGGGCCTTGTCCGCGAGTGAAATCCTGGCCATCTATAACGCAAGCAGCGGAAAAACGGGCGAGGTCAGATGGCTCAAGACGCCACAGTTGCAAGCGGAATGAAACCACTATCCCAAAGTACCAGCCATTAGGAAATTATTGACGAAATTATGTCCTCCACCGGGAAGCGTAACTGCGTCCGTCGGTTCAACATCGATTTTCGTTTCATCATCATCCTGACAATGGATTTCAGGCTGCAGATCTGGGACGCGCGAAGAGGCAAATCGTGGAAACCACCATTCTGAAACCGCCATTCTGATTGCCTGTCTACTCTGCGAACGAAGCTTGAGCGCTCCCGCTAGCGTCACACGCCGGACGTGGTATGAAAACCTTCCCCCCGGAGGCGGAGGATGTGTTGGGCAAATCGAGGACCAAGCAGCCGACGACGAAGTAGCGCGGGCTGGCTCGCAGGGCTCCTCGGACCGCGGCCGGTCCGCATCCAACGTGGCCACCAACGCCTCAGCGCGTGTCTGAAAAATGGGTGGCAGGGGCGACCCGCCCGTGCCGGTCGGCGACCCGCCGACCGGAACGAGCGTGGCTGCGCCGAGCAAAAGGCCGACGTCATTGGTCGGCGATGCCCTTCCGTCCGGCGAGTCGCCGGACGGCACAGGAAAGTGGCCTGGGGTGTGTTTAGCCGGGAGCGCATGCCGCTGGCATGCCGTTTTCGGCGGCTCGTCGAAAACTTCGTTCCACACTCTTTATCTCGGGATTTATCTCGGGAGGTGAAGAAGTTTGTGGAACGAGAATCCGGCGGGCCGCCGGATTCGGCACGCGGGCCGCGTGCGCTCCCCGGCGTGCCTGGCGGCACGCTAAAGACATACGTGGCCTGTGCTACCCAAAATCGAATTCTCAGACACGCGCTCACTTTCCTTGTAATCCTGCCGCCCGTTTCCGGTAGTAAGGAGCAGGCGCGAGAAATTTTGAAAGATCGGCCCGCTTCAGAACGTATTAAGAAGTGAGAGTCAGTCGATGTCGCGCCAGGAGACTTTCTTCTCGAGTGAGAAGGAGGCGGGTTCTGGAAACGATTGACATCCACCAAAACCCGCCGGGTTCGGGACATCGCAGTGACGCGATGCCCGGGCTGGAAGAAAAACAAGCAACAAAAACAAAGTCCAGGCTATTTCACCTGGAACGAAAGGTAGAGAGTTATGAGAAACATCAGCAAGTTCAGTCTCGCCCTGGCTGTGGCCTGGGCGTTCAGCCTCACCACCAGCCGGGCGCAGGAACTGCTGCCCCAGGTTGAGGGCTTCCCCATCAATGGCGGAAAATTCAATGGGGCATCCGTGAAGGCGCAGCCACCGCTGCATCAGTTCGAAAGCGTTGCGAACATCGGAGTCTTCAGGACGTTTGGCGACAGCACCGGCGCTGTGCCGACCAGTGACACGACTCCGCTGTTTACCCGGGGAGGCGCCTGTCCTCCTCCAAACGTTCTCACGCCCATCCTTGCGCCGGATGGTCATCAGGTCACTTGGGGCGAATGGAACGCTGCGGACGGACAGGTGATCGTGAAGTGCATCCGCTCGGGATCGCTTGTCGTGGTGCACCTGTCGGGTTTGATCCCAAACGGCCAATACAGCGCCTGGGTTGTGACCTTTAAAGCCCCAGGTTTCAATCCAGATCCGACGCTCCCGAATCCGCCAGCCGCCAATGCGGTTTCAGCGGGTCCGCTCGGGCTTCAGGACGGCAGCGAGAATGGTTTCGTGGCCGACGACGACGGCGAGGGGGAAATCGTGGGCGTCCTGCCGGCAGGTCCGATGTCTCTACTCCATCTGGTGACGTTTGACGGCTGTCTGACGGATGAAGTCGGTTTCCAGGTGCACATTGCCTATCATATTGACGGCACGACCCACGGCCCGACGCAAGGGCCGCCATGCACTTGGGCCGTGCAGCGGATATTCGATTTCCACCCATAGACGACTCCGAGGAATCGAGTAGCGAACTGGAACAAGGAGCGGGACCGCACGAGAAGATCAGGATGATGATCCGGCGACCCCGCTCCCTCTTTGAAACACATCAAACGTAAACTGTAGAGCAAAGGAGCAATATGAAAATAAACCGTGAACCAAGCGGCGTTCATTTCAAGCTTGTTACACCACATTACCGCACCGAGGCCGTCCAGCGTGGCTTGAACCGCCGCCGGTTCGTCCAGCGCATCCTGGCCGCCGGAGCCGGCGCGCCATTCGTCGGCCTTGGCCTGAATGCCTTGGGTGACGAAATACTGGAGGGTTCCAACCCTCCCATTGGGCCGCTGAAGCGGCTCGATTCCGTTCGCCGCTGGAATCGCATCGCCAACGACGCCAGTGGCTACGATCACGCCAACGCCCGCGAACAACTCGGGCCGGGCCGGGCCAGCCGGGCGCTGGCCATCGTCCACATCGCGATGCTCGACACTCTCACCGCGGTGGTTGGACAATTCGAGAGTTACGCGGGCGTCAAGGCGCCTCCCGGCCCGATCTCGTTGCAGGCCGCCGTCAGCCAGGCAGCGCATGATACACTGTCGGATCTCCTCCCGGCGCAGGCGGCCGCCTTCGAAACGCTGCTGGCAGAGGATCTCCGTGCCATCAAAAACAGGCTGGCCAGAACGAATGGCATCCGCCTGGGCAGGAGGGCGGCCAGTGAATGTCTCAGATTGCGAGCCAACGACGGCTCGGAGACTGCCGAACCTGTCGTTGGCGTCGGTTACATCACGAGCAACGACCCGGGGCGCTGGCGCAAGGATCCCATCAGCCAGATTCCGCTGGCGCTGGGCGCGCACTGGGGCGAGTGCAAGCCGTTCGCCATGGAATCGACCGGCCAGTTTCGGGTTTCGCCTCCTCCCGACCTGACCAGCCCGGAGTACACGGCCGCTTACAACGAAGTGAAGCGCGTCGGCGGAGACGGTGTAATAACGCCCACGGTGCGCACACCGGATCAAACGCACGCCGGCCTCTTCTGGGCCTATGATGGAACACCCACCTTGTGCGCGCCGCCGCGATTGTACAATCAGATCGCGGTCCAGATTGCCGACCAAATGGGATCGGACATAATCGAAACCGCGCGGCTGTTGGCCCTGTTGAACGTCGCGATGGCCGACGCCGGCATGGCCATCTGGGAGTCGAAGTACTTCTACGACTACTGGCGCCCCGTTACCGGTATCCGCGAGTCCGACCTTGGAACCGGCCCCACCGGCGCCGGCGACGGCAACCCGGACACTCTTGGGGACGTGAACTACTCGCCGCTGGGCGCGCCCGCCAGCAACGTCTCGGGTGGCGTAAGCTTTACCCCGCCCTTCCCGGCCTACCCCTCCGGCCATGCCGGATTCGGGGCCGCCCTGTTCCAAACCTTGCGCCGGTTCTATGGCACCGACGAGATCCCCTTCACTTTCGTGTCCGATGAATTCAACGGAATCACGAAGGACAACCTGGGCAACGTGCGTCCACTCCTCCCGCGGAGCTTCGCGAACCTCTCTCAGGCGGAGGAGGAGAACGGCCAGAGCCGCATCTACCTGGGCATTCACTGGGTGTTCGACAAGACCGAGAGCGTCATCCTGGGCCGGAAGGTGGGTGACTACGTTTTCGATAACGTCTTCAGGCCGTTGTAAACCACGGATCTCAAGCAAACCCAAGGTTGCTCATCACGCGGGTCGTCGAGTGCGCTTTGTTGAGCGTGTAGAAGTGAATGCCCGGCGCTCCCGCCTGGAGCAATTCCGCGCATTGCCGCGTGGCGTACTCGATGCCGAATTCGGTCGTGGCCGCGTCGTCTTCGCCGAAGTTTTCGAGTTTTTCCAACAGTGGCGCAGGCATTCGGGCGCCGCACATCGTGGTGAATTTACGGACTTGCGACGCGCTGAGGATCGGCAGGATGCCGGGACAGATCGGAACGGTCACCCCGAGCTTCACGAGATAGTCGCGGAACTCGAAGAAGTCCTTGTTGTCGAAAAAGAGCTGGGTGAGGACGAAATCCGCGCCACAGTCGATCTTCTCCTTGAGCCTTTGCCAATCGACGAACTTGCCTTCCGTGCAGGCGATGTGGCCCTCGGGAAATCCCGCCGTGCCGATGGAGAAGCCGCTCAATTCCTTCAAGAACCGGACGAGCTGATAGGAGTAGGTGAACCCTCCTTCGACCGCCTTCCATTCCCCGGTTCCGCCGGGAGGATCGCCGCGCAAGGCCAGAATGTTCTTTATGCCTCTGCTCCGGGCTTCCTCGACGACGTCGCGAAGCTGCTCCCGGGTCGAGTTGACGCACGTCACGTGCATCATCGCGGTGAGTTGGTGCTTGCGCTGGATGAGGTCCACAATCCCGAGCGTTTTGTCGCGCGTGCTTCCGCCGGCGCCGTAAGTGACGGAGCAATAGTCGGGCGACAGTTTCATCAAGGCCGGGATCGTCTTCTCCAGCAGATTGCGGTCGCCCTCGTTTGTTTTCGGCGGGAAGAACTCGAACGAGATCACCGGCCGCTTGCTGCCCAGGCGCGCGGAATGGATGTCGCGAATGAATTGCACACCGCCAAGGATCGGCACATTCAGGAAATCGCCCAGGGCTTGCGGTGCGGCACGTCCAGCCAGGCGGCGTTGCCGGTGCCGTCCACGAACTGTTCCCTGGCCGGGTCCCACTTCATTTTCTGCCCGTGGTAATACGCGAGATTCACCAAATGGCAAACACTGACCGTGCGCGCGCCGACCTCCACGTCGCAGATGGGCGGCTTGCGGCTTTTCACGCTCGCGAGGAAATCGGCCTTGTGATCCTTGCTCTCATACAGGCGGATCCTGGCGTCAGCGAGGAATTCCTTGGCGATGGCGTCACATTCCTTGGCCTCCTTTGCCTTCTGCACGTCGCCGAGCCAGAGTTCGAACTTGCCGCGATCCACAAACACTTTCCCCGCGCTGCCGAAGAACCAGACCCCGCCGCGAGGCGTGTGCAACACCTCCACGCCGTTGGCGTACGTGAAGCGCACGCCGTGCGTCGCCTTCGGATCCTCGGCCGGAATGATCTCCGTGGGCCCGCTCTCATCCATGCCCAGGCCCCATTGCGCGATGTCGAAGTGGTGCGCGCCCCAATCCGTGACCATCCCTCCGCCATACTCGCGGTAATTGCGCCAATTGGGGAAATGTTTGTGCACCCCGCGGGGACTCAGCTCGCTGTGGTAGCCGCGCGCGGGCGCGGGGCCGAGCCACATGTCCCAGTCCAGCCCCGGCTCGTCCGCTTCCGTGGGCAGATCGCACGGCTTGCCGGGACCGCCGATGCCGACTTCGACGCGCGTCACCTTGCCGATGACGCCATTGCGGACCAGCTCGCAGCCGACCCGGAATTCCTTGGAACTGCGCTGCATGGAGCCGGTCTGGAAGACGCGCTTGTTTTTCCGGACCGCGTTCACCATCGCGCGCGCGTCGTGGATGGACTGGCAGAGCGGCTTCTCGCAATAAATGTCCTTTCCTGCTTTGGCCGCGGCGATGGCAATCAGCGCATGCCAATGATCGGGCGTGGCGATGATGACCGCGTCGATGTCTTCTCGCTTGAGCAATTCGCGGAAATCGTTGTACGCCTCGCAGCTCTTGAAACTGGCGTCCGTTTTCTTGGCGTAGTGATCCTCGACTTGTTTCTTCGCGTACTCACGGCGATTGGTGTCCACGTCGCACACGGCGACGGTTTGCGTGTCCTGCCTGGCGAGAAACCCGCCCATCAGGCTGCGCCCCTGAGTGCCGGCGCCAATCAGTCCTAATGTGATCCGGCCGTTTGGTCTGGTGTCGGCCGACCAGATGTGTGACGGCAAAATGAATGGTGCGGCCGTGGCGAACGCCGTGGTCTTCAGAAAAGTCCGGCGGGTCGAACGATGCGAGGCGGTCATGGGCGAGTTTTCTCCTGCCCGTCGGAATCCGGCAAGGTCCAATTTGGACTTTGAGCGCACGCGCAGGGAAGAATCCTCCCAGCACCGGGCAAACTCTTCCCCGTGGAGCCACCGTGCGGGCATTCCTGAAAGCACAGGTCTCGGCAGCGCTTTCAACTGCTTTCATGGCGCGATACCGCTTCGGATCCCTTCCGCAAACAACTTGTCTGAAATGGTTTAGCCTCGACTGGTCTGTCGCGGTGGATTCCGTGGGCCTCCATTTGCGGCGAGAGAGAGGCGACTCTGCCGTCCGCCTCGGTATGTCCTTTGCTAAGCCAATGCAGGGCAATATATGACTCACAAGTTCGCCAGCGCGATTGTCTGCATCGGCATCACCGTCGGCATTCTCAGCGCCCCGAAATCTTCAAAATCCGACGCCCAGGCCGGCCACGCTGTTACACCGACGCCACAGCAGCCGGTCGTTGAATCCGACGGCAAAGAGAAATCACCCGGCGGTGTCAACGCGCCGTTCGGAGCTGAGGCCAGTTCGTTAGCCTTCGGCGTCAGCGTCGTTCCACCTGGCCATCCGGGCACGAATTCCATCGGGGTCACTCTTCAGCAATGATCCGCTGCCAACCTATGCGTCGCGGAGTCCGCAAGGACTCCGCGGCGCAGGGTTTCTAAACCGCCATTACTCAGCATGAGCTTGAGGACGCCACGGTCCGTAGCCGCCGACGTGAGGAGGCGGAAATCGTGGAAGCACGGTCCATCCGCCTCCTCACGTCGGCGGCTACGATCGTGATATTCAAGCGACTCGGAACTGCGCCTGTCGCAGGGCGCAACTCGGCACACGCACCATGCGCGGCGATATGGACTGCGGCGGCAAGCGCAGCGCGACGCCGCTTTGGATAGGCAATCGCCAAGCCAAAGCGCTGTCGCCGCTTCGCTCTGCCAGCGCACTCCAAATGTTTCGACTGGCGACGTTTCACAATGCTGCGTGTGCGAAGTTGCGCCCCGTGTCACAGACGACATGCGGCGCGTCTCGCTCTCTCCTCAACTGACGCTTTGAATTCCGGAGAAAGACCGCGCGCCAAATCCTTCTCGACAAGGCTCACTGGCAATCTCAAATTGCCAGCCATGATTACAGTTAGGCTTCAGGACTGAAGGCGACTAAGCTGTTAGGCATCTCGACACCATGACCACAAAGCAAGAATTAGCCACTTTGCGTGAACTGCGGCGAGTTTACCAGAACTGCCCGGAGCGAGTGGCGACATACGTTCGATGGCGCTGGATTTCCACAGGCATTGCGTGGGTTCTGATCTTCATCGCCTTCCTTCTCATCTCATTTGAGAGCGTGAGCCCTCGGTTTTGCTTGCTGGTTGCTCTGCTGGGTGGCATTGGTCTTGGTCTTGGGATTCTGTTTTCCACTTCGTCCAAGCAGATGCCGCTCTTGGTGCGTTATGCGACTCTCCGAGACGACGACATTCAGAGGAGATTGGTGGAGTTGGGCGATGCCTAACCAGCATGGGAGGAGCGGCGGACCAAGGCGGCCCGCTCAGACGAATTCGTTGATCAGGTTCTCGAGGAATTCCTGGCGGCCGCTTTGGTTGGTGCGAACCTCGCCCATCTTGAGAGCGTAAGCTTCGAGTTCCTTGAAGCCGACTTTGCCTTCCTCGATCTTCTTGCCCAGGCCGGTGTCCCACGAGGCGTAGCGCTGCTTCACGAAGTCGGCCAGGCGGCCGTCCTTGCGAATGGCGGCGGCGATCTTCAGGCCGCGGGCGAAGGCGTCCATGCCGCCGATGTGGGCGTGGAACAGGTCAACTGGCTCGAAGCTCTCGCGGCGCACTTTGGCGTCGAAATTGGTGCCGCCGGTGGTCAGCCCGCCCATCTTGAGGATGACCAGCATGATCTGGGTAGTGAGGTAGATGTCCGTGGGAAATTGATCGGTGTCCCACCCGAGAAGCAGGTCGCCGGTGTTGGCGTCGATGCTGCCCAGGGCGCCGGCGGCGGCGGCGACTTCCAGATCGTGCTGCATGGTGTGGCCGGCGAGCGTGGCGTGATTGGTTTCGAGGTTGAGTTGGAGGTGATCGAGCAGGTCGTATTCGCGCAGGAAGTTCAGGCAGGCGGCGGCGTCGCTGTCGTACTGGTGTTTGGTCGGTTCCTTGGGTTTGGGCTCGATGTAGAACTGGCCTTTGAACCCGATGCGTTTCTTGTGCTCCACGGCCATGTGGAGGAACGCGGCCAGATGGTCCAACTCGCGTTTCATGTCGGTGTTGAGCAAGGTCGAGTAGCCCTCGCGTCCGCCCCAGAAGACGTAGCCGTCGCCGCCCAGTTCGTGAGTCACCTCGATGGCTTTCTTCACTTGGGCCGCGGCGTAAGCGAAGGCGTCGGCATTGCAACTCGTGGCCGCGCCGTGCATGAAGCGGGGGTTCACGAAGAGGCAGGCGGTGCCCCAAAGGAGCTTGATGCCGGTGTTTTTCTGGAACTTTTTGAGTTCCCTGGTGACGGCATCGAGGTTCTTATTCGACTCGCGCAGGTCGCGGCCTTCGGGCGCAACGTCGCGGTCGTGGAAGGCGTAGAAGGGCGCGCCGAGTTTCTCACAGAATTCGAACATCACGGGCACGCGCTTGAGGGCCATTTGGAGCGAGTTGGTGCCGTCTTCCCAGGGGCGCAGTGCCGTGCCGGTGCCGAACATGTCCGCGCCCACGCCGCGCATCGTGTGCCAATAGACCACCGAGAACCGGAGTTGATCGCGCATGCTCTTGCCCTCGACGATTTCGTCGGCGTTGTAGTATTTGAAAGCCAGCGGTTTCTTCGACCGGGGGCCTTCGTAGCGGATGGCAGGGACGTTCGGAAAAGCGGCTGGCATACGTTGGGTCGTGTTGACGTTCAGCAAGCGGTCAGTAGCAATCGAGGGGCGGACTGTATCGGCGAGTGATGGGGATGACAAGGGCGGACGGAAGGCGCCCATGAGGCAAAACCGAAACTAGTTTCGATAGGAGGCGACAAGTTCCTCGCGGGAGCTGCTCCTGGCACCGGCGGGAGCGGCTGCCTCCTTACCATCGTCGTTTGCGACTGGTCGTCGACCGGGTCGCCATGAACCGTCGGCGACAGCGAGCAAGACCGGCAAAAACGCGAGGAGGCCCGCGTCGGCGCGAACAATCTGCGAACTGAGCACGCGCCCCGTGCCGACGCGGGAGTGGAGGAAGACGCACAGCCTGGTGATGCGAACTGCAAACCGGAACGTGCGGTCAAGGATGTCCTGGTGTTGATCCTGGTTGAGCGAGTTCATAAACCGAGATTACGCCGCCCTCCCGTCGCCACTGCATTTCTAATTTTGAATTTTTAATTTTAATTAAAGGCCCACAGCACTTTCTCAAACCCCTCCACCAAAAATCGGTTTCCCTTCTTCACCACCCGATGCCCCTCCGCCGCGAGCTTCCGCCTCAATGCCGGAACGCCGCCGGGATATTTCTCATTGAGCTGGCCGCCGGTCTTGAGCGTGCGCCAATAAGGGGTGATGCGCTTGGCCCCTTCGGCTGCGGCTTCCTCGGCGGCATGGGCGGCAATCCAGGCGAAGATGCCGGTGGTGATCGGGCAGCCGATGTCGACCTGATGCTGGCGGGCGAGAGCGGCGCGCAGTTCGTTGATCGTCGTCACCTTGCCACGCGGGACCTTTTTCATGAGCGCATCGACTTCGAGCGGGGCGGGCACGACCATTGTGCCCGTGCCCCAGCGTTTGGTCATCCGGCCCATGACGCGGCCGATTTTCGGGAGGCCTTTGGAATCGGCGAGTTTTTCACGCCAGGATTTGCGGGGCTTCATAAGTCAAATCTCAATATGAAAAATGGTCGAGTGGAGTGCGCGCTCCCGGACTCCAGCGACGGTGGCGCTCAAAAGCGGGGCGGGTGTGAGATCGAGCTCAGTGCCATCAGGCCGTTTAGTATGATAGCTCCAATCGTGTGAGCTCATGGTGATCGGACTTCCGAACCAGTCGAAGTTGCCTCGGACAAAAGTTCGTTACTTCAAAGTCCGCAAGTCCATTTCGATGAAGATTGGTAATCTCGGGATCGGTATACTCCCAGACCAGCCAGAAACGGTCATCGTTACGAGGGACGCACGTAATCCTGTTGAAGCTAATCGTCCCTCCGGCAGCGTCGATGCACTGGGCGTTAATCTGCTCTATCATTTGCCTGCCTTCATTTGGGTTAAACTGGCCTTCGCAGAGCACAACAATCGCATGTCTCATGACTCCGTCGTGGAACGTCCAAGGGCTCCCGATACCCGGTAGAGGGCGGCCCATTTTTGTCCGCTGCCGACGGTACCATCCCTTAATCGGCTGGTCTCGGGCGAGTGTCAGATTGGTGCCGCTCATGTATCGCGCGCTGATGACTCTGTAACGTGCTGTAGTCGTTTCAAGGAAGACGGGCTTCGCGGTCTGCCTCAAGACAGTCATCGTCGTGGCAAGTACGGCGAGAACTGCTGCTGCCAATATGAGGCGTATCCTCGTCACGCGCGTGGTGGAGCGGCCTAACCGTTGGAAGAGCCTCGTTGCCGGGGTGCGATGCAGATCGGACTTTCCATGAGTCGGCACCCTAAACGGCGGGCATGGCGAAGCAAGCCAGTCTTTAGAGTGCGCCCGCAGCGCCGTCCAGCGCCAGACCGCGGACGCTCCCGCTTCCGCAGCGCTTCGCCTGCGGTGCATCGTCTGGACTAACCTTCGCTCCTTCCCCGTTCGGTCGCGCTGCGGACGGAGCCTCGCGTAGCGAGGCCATGAAGGTAGCCGTGGGCTTCAGCCCACGGACAGGTTGCCAAGCAGACCGGCGTCGCGTAGCGACGCTTGAAACGTGCAGCGGAGTGCTGGACTCCGATCCGGCGCGTTGCGCGTAGGTTCGCGCCGCATCGGAGTGCGGCGCTCCGGCCGCCCGTCGCGTAGCGACGCTTGAATAGGCCGCAGCAAGTCGCCCGTGCCTCCCGTCAGGCGTCGCTACGCGACGCACGCCGGTCCCGCCTTCGATCCGTGGACTGAAGTCCACGGCTACCTTCACGCGGTCGCTACGCGACCCAAATCGGGCCACCTGCTCATCCTCGCTTTCGCATTTTTAATTTTCAATTTTGAATTTAGGAGACAGGGTAATGTAAGGACGCCTGCCGATGCACGAACCTCGAAATGCGTTCTTCGCATCCCTCGCCGCAAAATCTCTCGCCCTCCCGGCCTGGCCTCCTCATCCTTCCGCCGCCCATAGCCGATGGAATTGCGATGCTCGACGGAAAGAAAGTGATCGTCGTCATGCCGGCCTACAACGCCGCCAGGACGCTGCTCCAGACCTACGCCGAGGTAATGGAACACGGCTTCGTGGACCGCGTGATTGTCGTCGATGACGCCAGCCGCGACGAAACCATGGCCATCGCGAAGACGCTGCCGAGCGTGCTCGCCCACCGCCACGAGCGCAACCAGGGCTACGGGGCGAACCAGAAGACCTGCTACCGCCTGGCGCTCGCCGAGGGCGCGGACATCGTGGTGATGATTCACCCAGACTACCAATACACACCGAAGCTCCTCGGAGCGATGGCCTCGATGATTGCCAGCGGGCTATATCATTGCGTGCTCGGGTCGCGCATTCTGGGCGGCCAGGCGTTGCGCGGCGGGATGCCGTGGTGGAAATACGTCGCCAACCGCTTCCTCACCGCGGCCGAGAATGCGCTCATCGGCGCCAAGCTCTCCGAGTATCACACCGGCTACCGGGCCTACTCGCGCGAATTGTTGGAACGGCTCCCGCTGGACGCGAACTCGGACGACTTCGTCTTCGACAACCAGGTGCTCGCGCAAAGCCACTGGCTCGGGTACGTCATCGCCGAAGTGACCTGTCCGACGAAATACTTCCCCGAAGGTTCCTCGATCAGCTTCCGTCGCAGTGTCCGTTATGGCTTGGGCTGCCTGCAGACGGGGTTGCAATACCGCTTCACGAAGCTCGGGCTGATTCGCTCGCGGCTCTTTCCGGCGCTCGACCGCAGTTGAAAGGTTGGCTGTCGAGAGCGCCCCGGCGACGACCCGGCCGCCGGAGATTCGCTGAATCATCCGCGCTTTTGCGGTGGCGTGGCGGTCGGGGGTTTCAACGCTATCGGCTTCGTGATCCGAAGCACATAAAACTGTTCCGCGGCCGGACGGCCAAAGGCAAACGGGAGTGGTCCCCAATCATCCGCGTAGAACCCAGACCCGGCCGCGGCGTTCATGGTGGATAGCCACAAAGTGGGGTCGAGTTCGAAGCTATCTTCGATGCGCCAGGCGTCGCGCGGAAGGGGAAATGTGTTGGAAGCAGTGGACGCAACGGCCACCAGGTCGCCCTCCCGGAGTTGCGAGGCCCACATATCCATAGGCACACCTCCGGACTTCATCATGTAATACTGAAAGCCCCAGTGCCCTTGGAACCAAAGCGTGCCGGCCGAACGCGTGTACTGGGCTCCGATCCGGTATGCCGCCGTGCGAGCTGTCCCGGCAAGAGCGTAGTCGGCTTGGGCCACCAAAAGGGCGACGACCACCGACGGCACGAGCGGCCAGGCCAGGCGCCACCAGGCTGAGGGTTCGCGAGTCGTCGAGGCGTAACGCACCAGGCCTCGCGCGACAATCACGGCGAGCGGCGGAACCAGTGGCAGCAGGCTGCGTGCGTTGATGGTCCAGTTGAAGAACGCGCAGAAAACGAAGGCGCCCGCCACCCACAGGCCCAACCAGAGCGTGTCAGGATCGAGGTTCCGCCAGATGTGAGCCACGGTCAGTGCCATTGCAATGAGCCCGATGAGGCCAAAGAATGCACCTTGGGCGAGCGCGGTCCATTTCACGCCGATCGATCCAGCGGGCGGCAACACAATGAAGACCAACGCCAGCACGGCAAGCCACCCCGCCAGCCACCGCCGCGACCAAAGCAAGGGCGAGAAGACCAGCAGTGGAAACAGAGTTCCTCCGGTGAACACCAGCCCGACAAGAAGCTTTCGTGGCACGGCCTCGAGCGCGGGACGCGTGTCGGAGGAATAGAGGCCGGCCGTCACGAGCAACCCCTGGCCGTAGCGGTGTCTTGTGAACACTTCGTACGCAGCAATGATGGCCAGCGGCACAAGCCACGCCAGCAGCCACGCGCCGGCCCGGCGTTCGATGAGCAAGGCTCGCACGAGCAGCAGTGGCACGACGCACACGCCGATGAATTTAGTCATCACGCAGAGCCCGGCAATAAAGCCGGCCGCGAGCAGCTTCGTTGTGCTCTTGGTTTTGAGGCCCCGTTCCCACAACACCAACGTCCACAACCACAATGCCAGCATCGGCACGTCGCTCATCAGCGTGGTGCTGGCCACCAGGAACGCCGGCGTGCAGAGCGCGAATGCAGCAGCTAGCGCCGGCTGCGCCGTAAACTCACGGGCCAGATAAAAGATCCCCAGAACCGCTCCGATGGCCGGGAGCAGGAAAGCCAGGTGCAACGCCACTTCGCCACTCCCGGCGAGGGCCTGGACCAGAGCGAGAAAGAAAGCCGCCAGCGGCGGGTTGTTAAACACGGGGCCGACCGGCTGGACAGTGCCATACCAGTTGACGGAGAAGCCGAAGAAATCAAACGGATGCCGCTGAATCTGCTCGGCCGTCCAGAGAAACAATGGATCGTCGATGTGGACCGCCTTGTTCGCGAACGGCACGAGGCAGACGATCGTGGCGAGCACCAGCCAGACGGGCGCGGGCAGCGAGGACAGGCGCATTCTCATAGGCAATGGCAGTCAAAGCCGCTTTTGCAGGCCGGTCCGGGTGATGCAGGTAGCCTCAATGTAATTATCGTAGTCGGTGTTGATGCTCCAAAGGTCGTGATGAGCCTCCGTCACGATATTTTCCGCTGCGAGGATGCCCATAAGCAGGCTGTGATCCTGGTTGTTGTATTTGAAGGCGCCATAGCGGCCAATGACGCTGAGGGCAGCGAGAGACGAGAGGTATGCTTCCACAGGCTTGAGGCGTTGGCGGTAGCCGATGTCGTACACAGGATAGCACCGCCGGATGCGATGAACGTACCCGCCGAGCACGCGTGCGCCACGGCTCAGATCGGTCCGGGTCAATTCCTCCTGCGCCAAGGCGATGAAGGCCGCGTCATCCTGCTGCCAGAGTGCGTCTTCCTCGTAACACCAGTATTCCATCGCCAGGATCGTAGAGGTACGGGCGCCATAGAGCTGCGGTACCCAGTTGCGGAAATTCGTGATGCGACCTGTGCGGAGTTCTGGCGAATGGATGTACAGCCAGTTGTCAGGGAAAAGATCGGCTGCGTCCACGTTCAGGTAAACCAGCACGGTGTTGCGGAAGCGCAGCGTCGCTGCCTGGCGGCGCACCTCGTCCGGCACGCCCGGCAGACGCGCTACCAACAGGGTGATGGGCATCGTCGAAACGACGTGGTCAAAGGGGAGCCGCGAGCCGTCCTCCAACTCCACACCGGCGGCGCGACTTCCCTCCATCAGGATGCGTTGGACCGGCCGGCTGCAGAACACTTTTCCGCCGCGCAGTCCCACTGCCGCCGCCATGCGCTCGTACACCAGTCCCGTACCGCCGGTCGGGTAGGCGAATTCATCCGCCAGCGTTTTGTGCGGATTGTGGCGGCCGGCCAGGAGCGCGTTTTTGATCGCCTCGAACAGCGTCAGCTTCTTGATACGCTGGGCGGCGAAGTCCGAGTCGAGCTCGCGGCAGGAGATGCCCCAGAGCTTCTCGCTGTAGCTTTTGAAGAAGATTTCAAAAAGCCGGCGGCCAAATCGCTGGACGACCCAGCTCTCAAACGAACCGTCCGTCACGGCCGATCGCAGGCGCCCGCGCGCATAACTGGACACGCAGCGGGCTGCCTCGGCCAGGCCCAGGTTCGTGAGCGCGTCGAGCGGCTTGAGCGGGTAGTGGAAGAAGCGGCCTTGATAAAAGATGCGCGTGAGACGATTGACCATCTTGTAGTCGCGGCCCACGACTTCCAGCCACAGCTCGTTCACGCGCCGGTCAGCGCTCAAGAACCGGTGCGGGCCGAGATCCGCCTTCATGCCCCACAGCTCGAGTGTGCGGGCCAGCCCGCCGACGGTTGGGCCGGCTTCAAAAACATGCGCTTCGATCCCCACCTTGCCGAGCTGGTAGGCGGTCGCCAGACCGGCCGGGCCGGCACCAACGACGGCGACCCTCACGCCAGGGCCCCTCGCCAGCGAATTGAAAGGAATTCAGGGCGCTTCATGGCACGGTTACGGTCCATTCAACTCGTTGAATGATACTGGAGGCCCCGGAAGAGGTAAACCGCAAAACGAAAATCCTCGTCACTCCGCAACGGATTTCTCATCTTCTCTCCGCTTTCAGCCGATCGAGCACCGTGCTACAGGCCATTACACTCGCCGCGCGCTCGCGAACTCTTTTCCGCGCGCGCCGCTTCCCAGTTGCGTCGATGTCGCTCGATGCCCGGGCATGAACACCGATTCAGCTTCATCGAAGTCCCGCCTCGCCGCGCTGGTGCTGGCAGCGGTCACGGTCGCGGCGTTTTGGGGCGTGTCGAGAAACGGGTTCCTCAACTACGACGATCCGGATTACATCACCAGCAACCCGATCGTCCAGCGAGGCCTTACATGGGAGGGCATCCGCTGGGCGTTCACGTCGGAGCACGCTAGCAACTGGCACCCCGTGACGTGGCTGTCGCACATGCTGGATTGCCAGTTGTTCGGAGTGCGGCCTGCTGCGCACCACGTCGTGAACGTGCTGCTGCATGCGCTGAACACGGCGCTGCTGTTTGGGCTCTTGCACGGGATGACGGGCGCGCTTGGGCGGAGCGCATTCGTTGCCGCGCTGTTCGGCTGGCACCCGCTGCACGTCGAATCGGTCGCCTGGGTTGCGGAGCGCAAGGACTTGCTCAGCCTCCTTTTCTTCGTCCTCACGCTCTGGGCGTATTGGCGCTACACGGTCCGGTCCCGATGGCGACATTATGTGGCGGCGCTGGTGATGTTCGTTTTGGGGTTGATGTCCAAGCCGATGCTGGTCACCACCCCGTTCGTGCTGCTGCTGTTGGATTGGTGGCCACTCCGCCGGCTTCAGCCCATAGGATCGGAGCCAGGGAGCGTTTTATTTACCGCTGCGACGCTGAAGAACCTCGGGCGGCTCATCCGGGAGAAGGTCCCCTTCTTCCTGCTGGCTCTGGCTTCAAGCGTCATCACCCTCCTCGTCCAGCGAACCGGCCATTCGGTGGTCGCCGTCGAGCAACTTCCATTGGGTTCGCGCCTTATCAATGCCCTGGTTGCCTATGTGGCTTATCTCGCCAGGACGATCTGGCCGACCAAGCTTGCCGTCTTCTATCCGCATCCGGGCATTCCCCCGTTGGGGCAGATCGCGCTGGCCGTCGTGGTGCTGGCAGGAGTATCGGCACTGGTGCTCCGCACGATGCGCTCCCAACCGCATCTGTTCACAGGCTGGTGCTGGTATCTCGGCACGTTGGTTCCTGTGATTGGAATCGTGCAGGTCGGCATTCAGGCGATGGCCGATCGATACACTTATCTGCCGCTCATCGGCATCGGCATGGCTGTTGCGTGGGCGGCGGCGGACCTGGCGGCGCGGTACCGTCTCGCGGCGCGCGTAATTCCGGCTGCCGGCTGCGCGGTGGCGGCCGCGTGGGTGTTCTGCACGGTCCAGCAAGTCGGTCGATGGCGCGATGACGCCACATTGTTCAGCCATGCTCGCGCCGTCACGACAAACAACCATGTCGCCACCGCGATCATCGCCTGGGTCCACTCCAAGGCCGGGCGCTACGAACTCGCCGAGCAGCTCTACCAGGAAGCCCTCGACATCAGTCCGGATTACGCCGAGGGCCGGACCCAGTTCGGCCTGCTGCTTCTGGACCGCGGCCGGGTCGATGAGGCAATCGCTCAATTCGAGCGGGCCTTGGCCGCGCTGCCCTCCCAACCTGAGGCGCTCTATGGCTTGGGCGTCGTGCTGCTTCGCAAAGGCCGGCCGGCCGAGGCCGCCGAGCAGTTTCAACGCGTGCTGCGCGTCAACCCGATGTCCGCCGATGCTTTTGCCCAGCTGGCTTTTGCCCGCCAGATGCTCGGCCAGTCCTCCGAGGCACTGTCTGCCGCACAAGAGGCCTTGCGACTTCAACCCACCTCGGCCAGCGCCTGGCTTGCAACAGGCAACTCGATGCTCGCTCAGCGGAAATTCGGCGAAGCGATTTCGCATTTTCGGCGCGCGGTTCAATTGGAGCCGGACTCGGTGCCGGCGCTCAACCGCCTGGCCTGGCTCCTGGCCACCCACAGCGACGCCTCGATGCGCCACGGCGCCGACGCCCTCCGTTTCGCCACGCGCGCCTGCCAGCTCACGGCGAACAACGACCCGCTCAGTCTCAACGCCCTGGCGGCGGCGTACGCGGAAACAGGGCAATTCGATCAAGCCGTCGCCACCGCGCAGCGGGCCCTGGACCTCGCCACAGCTTCCGGCCAGACTCCGCTTGCCGGCATTCTCCAAAAGCTGGTCGACCTTTACAAAGCGAAAACGCCCTACCGCGAGTAGCAAGTCCCATGTTTCACCGCCACCACCGCCATCGTGGCCCCGCGAGCGCAAGCGCCGGCCAGCAATGTCATTGGCAGGCTCAACAAGGAGAGCGGCGCCGCCAACAACAGGGTCAGGGCAATTTGTCCGACTCCGGCCTCGCGCTCCTGCAATACCTTCGCTCCGCGGCCCCGCAGCAAATTGTAGAGCAGATTGTGTCGCAGCCCGATTCGGTTCAGCGCCGACTGCACGAAGCTGAAGCAGTCGTACTCCGGAGCGAAGAACGAAACGCGGCGGACCTCGAAGCCCGCGGAAGTGAGCGCCGAACTCAGCGATGCCTGGGTCAAGTGTGTCAAGTGGCGCGGCACGTCGAGGTGGAACCATTTGTCCCGCGCCCAGCGTGCTTCCGGGCTGCCGAAGTTTGGCGCACCGGCGAAAAGCACGCCATCGGGCTGAAGGACTCGTGCCGCTTCGCGCAATGCCGCACGGGGGTCCGGCACGTGCTCCAGAACGTGCCACATCGACACCGCGTCAAATGTGCGATCCGGCCACGGAAGCGACACGGCGGGCGCGACCGTCACTGGGATTTTCAGTGCGTCGCGCGCGAACGCCGCCGCGGATTCGCTCAACTCCGTTCCGTCCACTTTCCATCTGCGTTCGCGAAATGCGCGCAACAACAGCCCCCGCCCGCAGCCAACGTCCAGCACCCGGCCCGGACAGCGGCGCAACTCCCGTTCGACCGCACGCGCGCGCCGCCCATACAGCGCGCTTTGCAATCGCTCGACCGCAGCCGGAAAACGCCGGCCCGAGGCGCTGCCGTAATAACCGGTGGGATAATACTTCGCGATCGCTCCTTCCACGGGCGCGGGCAGCGTCACCACGAACCCGCAGCCACCGCAACGGCACACCTCGAACCCATCGCCCGTGATGTAATCCCGTGCGGTGAAGAGCGACTCCCGCTCCGCCTCGGGATGCGCGCAGCCGGACATGGTGCGGCGGACGCTAGCGCGGAGGAGATCGAAGCGTCAATCTGGCAGGCTTCTTCTCGTTGCCACTCCCTCGACCCGCTGGCAGGCTCACGCCCGATGAGCCACCTGGCACGTGCCCGCGAAGTCTTCGACATCGAACTGGCCGCCTTGCGCGCCGTTCGCGGTCAACTCGACGATGCTTTCGATCTCGCGGTCGGACTCGTCGTCGATACACTGCAACGGCGCGGCAAGCTGGTCGTCATCGGCATCGGCAAGAGCGGCAACATCGGCCGGAAGATTGCCGCCACGCTCACGAGCACCGGCTCGACGAGTGTCGTGCTCAACAGCGTCGATGCGCTGCACGGCGACATCGGCGTCATCAACGACGGCGACCTTGTACTGGCGCTAAGCTATTCAGGCGAGTCCGAGGAACTCGTCAGCCTGCTGCCCGCGCTGAAACGATTCCCGGTGAAACTGATTTCCCTCACCGGCAGCCCAAAATCGACCCTGGCCCGCCACAGCGACATCCTCCTCAATGTCCACGTGCCGAAAGAGGCCTGCCCGTTCAATCTAGCGCCGACGGCGAGCACGACCGCGATGCTCGTGATGGGCGACGCGCTGGCGATGGCGGTGTTGCAAGCCCGCGGTTTTCGGCGACAGGACTTCGCCAAGCACCACCCCGCCGGCGCCATCGGCCGGGCGCTGCTGCTCCAGGTGCGCGACATCATGCGCCGTGGCGCCAAGAACGCCGTCGCCGCGCAATCCCTTTTGGTGAAGGAGGCGCTGCTGGTAATGACGAAAGCCAAGTCCGGCAGCGTGAGCGTCGTCGATGCCCGCGGCAGACTCTCGGGCGTCTTCACCGACGGCGATTTGCGACGTCACATGGCTGGTGACGGCGAGGTCCTGGCCCGCAAGCTCTCCGAAGTGATGACCCGCCATCCGATCTGCGTGCGCGATGACGCGCTGGCCGTCGAGGCGCTCAAGATTTTCAACGAGCGCAACATCGATGATCTCATCGTCGTTAACGCCCGCCACGAGCCGGTCGGCCTGGTGGATTCCCAGGATTTGCCGAAGCTCAAAATCATGTAGTAGAACCTGGGAGCGCCGGCATCCTGCCAGCGAGTTTCTCGACTCAAGGCCAAGCCACCCGCCGGCAAGATGCCGGCGCTCCCAGGGCAGGCAGGCCAGCCGCCCGACCTACGATCCAGTTCGTGGGTAGGCGGTCCGTTCCTTCCAGAGTCGGCACCGCAATCAGCGGAATTTGATCGGAGCCCACGCCTGACTCCTGACTGCTCGCGTTCAGGAGGTAAGGCTGCGGCGCCTCTCGATTTGCTCGATGGCCCAGCGTGCGTGCTCCGCGATGAGGGGTTCGGAATCCCGGGAGGCCTTTTCGAGGGCAGGTAGCGCGCGGGTGTCGGCCGTATTGCCGAGCGCCACGCACACATTGCGCAGCAGGCCGCGGCGTTTGACGCGCCGCAGCGGCGTCGCGGCAAATTGATTCTGGAACCCAGCGTCATCCAGGGAAAGGAGTTCCAGCAGACCGGGGTTGTCGAGATCGCGCCGTCGGTGCGGAGCCATCAAGCTGGCTTCGCGGGCGAAGCGGTTCCAGGGGCAGACCGCGAGGCAATCGTCACAGCCGAAAATTCGGGCGCCCATCAGCGGGCGCAGTTCGACGGGGATGCTGCCTTTGAGCTCGATGGTGAGGTAGGAAATGCAGCGGCGAGCGTCGAGCTGGAAGGGCGCGGGGATCGCATTCGTCGGGCAGGCGGTGATGCAACGGGTGCACGTACCGCAACGGTTTTTCTCCGGCGCGTCCGGCTCCAGTTCCAGCGTAGTAATAATCTCGCAGAGGTAGAACCAATTGCCGAGCTGGCGGCTGATCAAGTTGGTGTGCTTGCCGATGAAGCCGAGTCCGGCCCGCTGCGCCAGGTCCCGTTCGAGCAATGGCCCGGTGTCGACGTACCAGAGCGAGCGCGTGCCGGGGCCGCCGAGTTCATCGATGAAGCCGGCCAGTTGCTTGAGCGGGGCCGCGAGGACGTTGTGGTAATCCGTGAAACGGGCGTAGCGGGCGATGATGCCAGTTTTCAGTGTGCAGTGTTCAGTATTCAGTGGGGAGCTTATGCCGGTAGCTGCGCCATCCGGCTTCTGAACACTGGATACTGAATACTGATTACTGACTTCTCCTCGCGAGTAGCTCGCCCCCAGCGTCACAATGCTTTTGGCTCCATGCAGGACTCGTTGCGGCTCGACCCGTTTGTGAGCGTTGCGCGCCAGGTAACCCATTTCGCCGTGCCTGCCGGCGGCCAGCCACTCCTGGAAGCGCGCGGCGCTTTCGGGCGGGGCCGCGCTCGTGACGCGGCAGGCGTCGAAGCCCAATTCGTGGGCTCGTTGAACGATGCTGGCTTTCACTCTAAACGAAGTAGTTGAAACCACGGATGGACACGGATGAACACAGATGAAACCGATTGGCAAAAACCGGGCCGCTCACCCACTTGGTGAACGGACTTTTCCGAAATCCGTGTTTATCCGTGTCCATCCGTAGTTTCCATTCCTTTTGCCACATCGAACTGCCGGGTCGAGGTTCAGGGCTGCTGCGCCGGCGACTCCGAGCGGGCCCCCTTGAATTGGTGCAGCACGTGGTCGGCAACCTCACGGAGGCTGCGCAACTCGGTGTTCACGAGCACGTCGGCCTGTTTGTAGAACGGCGACCGCTGCTCCAGCAGGCTGCGGATATTCCCGAGTGGATCGGGGCCCTGCAACAACGGCCGATGGCCCTGATGCCGCACCCGCTGCCAAATCGTTTCGACGGACGCCCACAGACAGACCACCAGGGCGTGTTGCTTGAGGCTGGCAAGGTTCGCTTCGTTCGCTCCCAGGCCGCCGCCGGCACAAATCACCTTCTGACGCCAGCCGGCCATCTCGGCGACAAGCTGCCGTTCCATCTCGCGAAAGGTCTCTTGCCCCTGCTTAACGAAAATCTCCGTGATGCTCTGGCCCGCGCGCTCTTCGATGATCTGATCGGTATCGATGAGATCGAAGCGCAACGCCGCCGCGCAGAGCCGTCCGACCGACGACTTGCCCGTGCCCATGAAGCCGATGAGGGCCAAGTTGTGGATTTGGCGGGTCGCGGACATGAAGGGAACGTAGTGCGGCAGGTGGCGGAAGGCAGGCTTATTTCAGCGAGGTAGAACGTGAAACGTAAAACGTAAGACGTGAAACGTAAGACGTGAAACGTAAGAGTTGGCGTAAGAGTTGGGTAATGCGCAGCAACGCACACCGCGCAGCCATTGGATTTACGTTTTACGTTTCACGTTTCACGTTTCACGTTTCACGTTTCACGTTTCACGTTTCACGTTTCACGTTTTACGTTTCACGTTTTACGTTTCACGTTTTACGTTTTACGCCTTGCGTCTCACGCCCACGTCACCTTCCCCTTCGCCTCCCGCAACACGATCCCCTGGAGGAAACTCACGCCCTTCTCCAGTCCCTCGCGCGCCGTCATCAGGCTGTCCTCGTGTTCCATGGAGAGCACGCCGTCGTAGCCGATCATGCGCAGCGCGCTGACGAAGTTGCACCAGAAATGGCGCGGATGACCGTAGCCGACGGTGCGGAAGATCCAGGCGCGATTCAGTTCGTCCCGATAATGCTTGGTGTCGAGCGTGCCGTGGGTCGTCGAGTTCCATTCGTGGATGGCGGTGTCCTTGGCATGGACGTGCCAGATGCAGCCGGCCAAGGCCCGCACCGCCGCGCACGGGTCGATGCCCTGCCAGAACAGGTGCGACGGGTCGAAATTCGCGCCGATGGCCGGGCCGGCGGCGGCGCGCAGCTTGAGGAGCGTCTCGGGGTTGTATACCACGAAGCCCGGATGCATTTCCAACGCGAGCTTGCGGATGCCCTCGCCGCGCGCGAACGTCACCGCCTTGCGCCAGTAAGGGATGACGACCTTCTTCCACTGATAATCGAGTATCTCCAGGTAATCGGGCGGCCAGGGGCAGGTGACCCAATTGGGCGAACGGTCGCCCGGCGTGCCACCCGGGCAGCCGCTGAAGTTGATGACGACATCGATCTCCAACCGATGCGCCAGGCGGATGACCTTGCGGAAATCCGCGTCGAACTTCGCCGCCGTAGCGCGACGGGGATGGATGGGATTGCCCGCCGCGTTGAGCGCGGAAATGCGCAAGCCGCGCGACTGGACGGCCCGGAGCAGCTCGCGACAGCGGCGCGGGCTGGCCAGCAGGGCTTCGAGCGGGCAATGGTTCGAGCGGGCGTAACCGCCCGCGCCCAGTTCGACGGCCTCGACGCCGAGGCCGGCGAGGTAATCGAGAGTCCGTTCGAGCGGCAGCTTGCCGAGGATGACGGTGAAAACGCCGACTTGCATGGGGCGGAGGGTAACAAGCGAGCCGGGGCGCGTCACCGGGGATTCTTCCGGGGATTCTTCCGGGTCTTCCGGGGATTGTTCCTGGCGGCCGAGGCCGAATCGTCGCGTAGCGACGAAACGATGGTAGCCGTGGGCTTCAGCCCACGGTGCGGTGGTGGAAGGAGTCCGCGTCGCGTAGCGACGCTTGAACGGCGACGGCGCGGCGCGGTTTCAAGCGTCGCTACGCGACGCGAACCGTTCTGCGCCCGAACCGTGCGCTGAAGCCCACGGCTACCTTCACGGCCTCGCTACGCGAGGTGGATCCGCCGGCGGCGTGCCCGGTGGGAAGTTGGTGATGGGACCCAAAGTGGTGGTAATGTCGGCAAAAGCGGAAGGGAACCTGGAGATCAGTTTTTGCAATATTGGATTTCCCGTATCTCACACTTTGCCATACAGCCTGTCCCAAAACCCACGCCGCTGGGCAATGATCTCCGTGGACCATGGCTGAAGAAATTGGGATGGCCCGATATGGATGGTCATCGTTTCTCCAGGCTTGAGAATCCGTGGCAGGTTTTGCCCTGACGGGCCCACGAAGCCATCACGCAGTCGGAGAGTGCCTCCAACTGGCACGTAATTGGTCCCGTTCACGCTAGGGTACAATTCCACCGCTACTCCACCGCAGTTCGTCACCAAGACCAGCGCATAGGATAACGAAGGTTGCCAGACCTGCGCCCCTTCAGGCAGTCCAGGTATGCCGACGGTTTGATTGGAGTAGCCGAGGAATCGCCCGACTGTTTCATTGCTGTAGCTGAGGAATCGCAATTCTAGCCGCATCTCGGGACCCGACCGTCCCGCCCACCAAGCCAGCGCCGCCGCCAGGACGAGGAGCGTTGCTGCAATGATCCATTTCCTCCCGCGCGTTGGCATGCGCCACGTTGGCCCGGCGCGCGACGGTGGCAACTCTGTTCGTCACGGCGTGCGTGTCCATTGCGAAGGGCCGAAGGCCCGTCCTGTTATAGCCCGGGCTGGAGCGAGTATCGCGAGCGGAGGCCCGCGTGGCACGCGCGGAAAATACCTCTCGGGCTGTAGGGCCGGAACAGCCACCGCGCGTGTTACATCCCGCCCTTACAGGGCGGGGAGGTGTGATGAACGACCGACGACCTGGGGCTCGGCGCGAAGCGCCTCACCCCAGGCTATAACATCGTGGGCTTTCAGCCCGAAGACGCGGCAAGGATGATCAGGACGTGGCAACGATGATCCTTTTGCTCCGACGCGCGCTTATGCGCCGCGTTGGCATGGCGTGGGCTGGTGTTTACGTTCTTCGCAGCACGCGCTTGGCCGCGTGATTCGTCGCGTAGCGACGAAATGATGGTAGCCGTGGACTTCAGTCCACGGTACGGCGACGGAAGGAGTCCGCGTCGCGTAACGACGCTTGAATGGTGACGGCGCGGCGCGGTTTTCAATCGTCGCTACGCGACGCGAATCGTTCTGCGCCCGAACCGTGGGCTGAGGCCCACGGCTACCTTCACGGCCCCGCTACGCGAGGGGGGTCCGGCGTCACCATGTGCGGCGGAAGGTTCGTGACGGGATCGAGAACTGGAATTGTGCATGGAGGTTGGGTCAGAAGCTTTCCGGCCAGAGTCATCAGGAACCGGTTCATGGAACTCCTCATTCGGCAGTAGAGCCGGTCGTTTAATTCGTATCGCGTGGCAAATAAGCCTACTTCCATCGGTTCGTCGAGGCGAGTGAACGGGATGGACATTTGGATTGTTCTGCCAGGCGTGAGCCGCGCGGGAAAAACCTTTCCGGAGGCTGGAAGATGGAATGGGGAGAAGTAGGGCGATTTGAAGTTCAAGTATGCCACAGGTTCGAGCGTGCTAGGACCGTATTCTGCCCCTCTTCCATACAAGAGGGCCTTGGAACTGCCGCTATTGGTAGCCAGCACGAGCGCGTGAGTTGTGCCGTCGGGTCCATTCGTGAAGCCAAGGAAGATCAACTTCACGTCCATCCTCCCGCCGCCCCGTCCGAAGCACCACCATAGCGCCGCCGCCAGCCCAAGCAGCGTCAAGGCGACGAGCCATTTCCTCCGGCGCACGGTCATGCGCCACGTTGGCCCGGCGCGGGCAGGTGTCAACCATGTTTGCGGTGATACGACGCGCGGGGTTTTCAAGCGTCGCTACGCGACGCGACGCATTCGGCCCCCGATCCGTGGGCTGAAGGCCCACGGCTACCTTCGTGGCCTCGCTACGCGAGGCAGGGCGCTTTCGTCGTGTCCGGCGGGCGGTTCGTGACAGCATCGAGAACAGGCATTGTGCAGGGAGGCTGCGTCAGAAGCTTTCCGGCCTGCAGGGCTTCGTGCCGTCATTGAAAAATGAAAAATGCAAATTGGGCTCGGGGGAACGCAGATGGGGCATGCACGACAACCAGCAATTTGCATTTCTCAATTTTCAATTTTCAATTTTCAATTCCCTCCATGCGTCCCCCTCGACAACCGGGCCTCCGGGGCTTTCCCGCTTGACCCCGCCCTTGCGCGGCCCCTAGTTTGTGCGCCGTGTTAGGCACGCAACATGTTTGCGCAACTTAAAAGCCTCTTTTCCAACGACATTGGGATTGATCTGGGGACGGCTAATTCGCTCGTTTACGTCCGTGATCAAGGCATTGTTTTGCGTGAGCCTTCCGTCGTAGCCATCCAAGCGGGAACCACCAACGTCCTGGCCGTGGGCGAAGAGGCCAAAAGGATGTTGGGCCGCACTCCTGGAAACATCGTGGCCATCCGCCCGATGAAGGACGGGGTCATCGCCGACTTCGAAATCACCGAGGCGATGCTCCGGCATTTCATCCAGAAGGTGCATCATCGAAAACTCATCGCTCCCCGCGTGGTCGTGGCGGTGCCTTCGGGCATCACGGAAGTGGAAAAGCGCGCAGTCAAGGACTCGGCCACCCACGCGGGTGCGCGCGAGGTGTATTTGATTGAGCAGCCGATGGCCAGCGCCATCGGGGTCGGCCTGCCGGTTCACGAGCCGGCGGGCAACATGATCGTGGACATCGGCGGCGGGACTTGTGAGATCGCAATTATCTCCCTCGCCGGCATCGTCTTCAGCCGCAGCCTGCGGGTGGGCGGGGACGAGTTCGATGAAACGGTCGTGGCGCACATGAAGCGGGCCTATAACCTCATGATCGGCGAACGCACAGCGGAGGAGATTAAGATCCGGATTGGATCGGCCTTCCCGCTGGAGCAGGAATTGACGATGGAAGTGAAGGGTCGCGACCTCAGCGCGGGATTGCCCAAGACATTGACAATCCGCTCGGAGGAAATTCGCGAAGCCTTGCAGGAGCCGCTCTCGAGTATTTTGGAGTCCATTCGTATCACGTTGGAACGGTGCCCTCCCGAGTTGTCCGCCGACCTGGTGGACCGCGGGATTGTCATGGCCGGCGGTGGCGCGCTCTTGCGCGGCATCGACCGGCTCGTTGCGGAGGAAACGGGTCTGCCGGTGCACATTGCCGATGACCCGCTGTCCGCCGTCGCGGAGGGGACGGGCCGCGTGCTGCAGGAACTCCAATTTCTCAAGCGGGTCACTGCC
>WNGA01004509.1_pt1 | contig 36989 bp, 30 predicted proteins | sample 5400061 | NCBI WGS metagenome assembly WNGA01 (sample SAMN13153366, study PRJNA577476) | soil metagenome | isolation source: 100 cm soil or saprolite under grassland replicate 2 | place: USA:California | collected 2016-06-15
ACCGCGGCGCCGTCGGGCGTGAAGTGGTCGTGGTCGTAGTAATGGCGCAGACCCTCGCTCAGCAGATCCCGTAGGTTGAGGTGCGGGACGCGGAGCGCGTCGGCCACGTCAGCGGCGCGACTATCGATGAGCCCGAGCAGCTGGTTGATGAGCTCGAGGCTGAAATAAACGTTGACCCGCTCCTTCCAAGGCCTACCGACGCCGCCGTGCCAAAAGCGCGCCGCTTCTTCGGGTGTGTAGTCCTTCTCGAACCACGGCTGCCGCACGACGAGCACCCGATCGGCATGCGCCAGCGCCCGGCGGAGCAGCCGCCGAAAATGGTGCTCGAAGTGAGCAAGCACGGTACTCGGGTCCGGCGCGGTCGTGCGAATCTCCGGCGCCTCACGGCGCATCTTCCGTCCGTCGACGAGCCAGGCCCCGGCGTGCTCCTTCACCTCCACCGGATGCAGCCACAACCGGCGCAGGCGCCGGGCCAGCTCTGCCAGCGCCCACCCGCGGGGCATCCAGGCAAACGCTTGCCCGGGGTGACTGGCGAACAGCAGCGACTCTGACACCACGGAGGGAGGCGACGACGGCGGCGCCCCATCCTCGAGCCAGTGGTACACCGTGCTCGCACCGACCATGATGACAATCGCGTCGAGGTGGCCGTACTGGGGCAGCACGCGCTCGAAAATGAGATCGAGATCCGCCGCGCCGACGCCCGAATGGCCGATATTGCCGACGTGCACGCGGCGAACAGACTTGCCCCTCACCCCCAAGGCATCGCGCATCTCCGCCGCGTTGAGGAGCCGCTCGATCGCACCGGGCCAGCTCGTGGGCTGGTCCAGCGCGAAGCACTCGGCCGAGCTGCCGCCGGCCACGAGAATCCGGTACAGTCCCACTTCGCCCCCGCGCACCTCGCCGCCGCGCTCGCCGTCGGCGTTGATGTGGAAGCGCACGCGCGGCTCCACCTCCGGAAAGACTCGAGGGTCCTGTCTCACCTCGAGCCGCAGCCCCGGAGGCCACACGGCGTAACGCGTACGGCGCCGCATCCAGCGGCGGCACCCCAGCTCGGCGACGACGAGGAGCAGCGGCAGCGCCAGCGCGGCGGCCACCATCCAGGACGTCACGCGCGCACCCGGACGCGGAGCCGCGGCAGCAAGGCCCGCAGGTCGAGGTAGGGGTCGTTCCGATACACGAACCACACCCACGTCACGGCGAACACGAGCGTCATGGCCAGGCCCGCGACAGCCAGCGCGCCGAAGCCACGAACGTCGAGGCCGAGCTTGAACCACAGGAGCAACGCCAGGACGGGCAACGCCCCCAGCACCGCGCGCGGCACGACGTAGCGGACGAACTGCATCACCGAGACGTCCAGCTCGTGGCACGCTTGCAGGAACACGGCACCGGCGAACAGCACGTTCGGGATGGCGGTACCGAGTGCGACCCCCGCCAACCCGAGCGGTCGCACGAACAGGACGCTCAAGCCCAGGTTTACGACCCCGGCGACGAGAAACCCGACCGTCGGCAGGCCCGCCTTGCCCAACCCCATCAGAATCGGGAGCGCCACGCCGCGGACCGGCAAGAAGATGAGATACGAGACCATGAGGATCTGCAGCACCGCGCCCGCCGGCCGCTCAAACGTCGGATCGACCCACCACGCGATGAATCTCGGCCCGAGCACGATGAGGAAGAGCCCGGCGGCAAGGGTCAGGGACAGCGCGATCTTGGACCACTTCAGGAAGATCTCGCGCAGCTCCGCGTTCCGGCCCTGGCTCTGGAGGCGGGTCGCCGTCGGCATCACCACCGCCGCGATGGCAATCACGAACTCCATGAGATAGATGATGAAGCTGTTGGCGACGGTGAAGTACGGAATATCGCCGACCTTCATGAACGCCCCGATCACGAGCGAATCCGTCTCGAACGAGAGCCGGGCGCCGGCGTTCAACACCAGGACGTAGAGACTGAAGCCGAAGATGGCGCGGGTCATCCCCCAATTGAAATCCGCCAGGCGCATCCGCGTATTCGGGTGACGCCGCCGCACCAGCAACCAGCAGAGGAGGAAGTCGAACGCCATGCAGGCCAATTGCACGAGGGCCATGGCCGTGATCGAGGCGTGCAACGCCAGCAGCCCGAAGGTGAGCCCGAGACGCAACAGCACGCCCCACAGCCGGATGATGTTGCGCGGGACGAACTCGTCATGGGCCGCCAGGACGCCGTTGGGGAGGAGCGCGACGAACCCGACGGACACGAACAGCACCGTCACGGCGAAGGCCCACTGGGCGTCGCCATGCAGGGTAGCTGGGATGTGGTAGGTGTCCGCAAAAAACACGTACAGGCCCACCCCCACGACGAGGGCGATCGCACCCAGCAGCAGATACAGCGCCGTGCAGCTGCCGATTGCCTCGTTCAGCTTGGCTTCGTCGCCCTTCGCCACATGCTGCGCGAAGTACCGCACCGAGGCCATCGGCACACCCAAGACCAGCAGACCCAGGTACCCGGTGATCGAATTGATGAGAATCCACGTCCCGTAGCCGTCGTCGCCGAGTTTGTGGATGGTGAACGGCGTGAGGAAGTAGACGGCGACCACAGTCACCACCGTCACAACCCAGCTGCTGCCGACGTTCTTGAACACGGATTGCAGTCTCCGGTGGTGGACTGCTGCTTGAGCGGGGCTCGCTAGCGCTGCAGGCAACGCACGGGCTGTGCCATCGCTAGCTAGCGCGATCGCCCCAGCGGGTGTTGCACGGACACCACAGGAGCGGCAGGCGCGTCAGCCGAGGACCGCGGCCGCCTCGCTCGTTGTGACGAACGTCAATGGCATCAGTCGTGACAGGCCGTTGAGGTAGCCCTCGACGCAGGCGTACAGCCGGGCGACATCCGCCGCCGTGGCGGCGAAGGGACTGAGGCCGGGCTTGAGGCTCGGACTGTGCCAGGACAGCTGTAGGTGACGAGCTCCGTGCTCGAGCAATCGCCGCGACAGGGTCAACATGTCACCGACCGCTTGGTACTCGGGACTGAGGGACACGCGCTTGAGCAGGCCCGCCCGGTCAGCGATGCCGGCCAGGTGAAACCAGCGAAACGGCGTGGCTTCGAGCACGCGACGCGTGGGATCCCAGAAGCTGAATGGCCCGCGGTTGAATCCGTAGGAGAGCGGAATCTCGAGCACCGGCCCGTTGGGGGCGGGCTCGCGCACGTCGCGATCCGGCGCCAGCCGATACGGTACGATCGGGGCGCCGACGAACGTCGGACCGTCGTCCACAGTCTCGAGACTGACGAACGGGCTGACACTCGAGTCGACGCGGTAGCCGCAGCGCAGCAGGGCGGCCACGGTATCGCGCCCCAGGCCATAGCGCCCGGCACGAAACGCGACGGGCGGGCGACCGAACGTTTCCTCCAAGACCGCCGTGAGGCGCTCCAGCTTGGCGCGCTGCAGCTCGGCCGGCAGGTTCTTCAGCATGGAATTGCGCGGCTCGAACGCCTCGCACAGCGGAGGTGTGTTCCAGGGATGTAAGTGCGCACCGATCTCCGCGCGGCCCCCGTCAGTCACCTCCCGCATCACGTCCGCCGCCGCCGGATCGGTCGCGACCTGATAGGTCGTAAAATACGTCGGCCGAACACCCCAACGATCGAATAAGGCCGCCTGGGTCCGGAGCTCCTGGATATTCTCAACCGTCACATCGTGCCGGCTGCGGTTCCAGTTGTCCTCCTCGGTGTCGATCGACACGATGAGAAGGACGCTGCCGTTACGCATACAGACGAGCTCGGAGTATTGCCGCACCATCCAGCGCGCGGAGCCACCGCCCACGCCAACCCGGGCGGAAGATCGTAAGCTCCTCGGTCATGCGCCGGGTCTCGGTCCAGTGCCGCTTGTAGGCGTCGTCCCCTCGCAGGAAATCGAAGCGGCGGTAGCCGCGCTCGATCGCGCGCCGGATCATCGCACCCATCAGCACCAGGCCGACGCTCTCGCGCTCCCAGCGCGGATCGCGGCCACTCTGGTAGAAGTACACGGTGTCACGAGCGGTGAAACCGTACCACGCGGCGGCCGGCACGCCGTCGAGGTCGAGCGTGGCCAGCCACAGTTGCTGCCGCGCGGCCAACTCGGCGGCGAAGCGGCGGTGGAGTCGCTGCACGCCGGGGTTCCGAAACGCACCCGCTTCCCCTCCACTCGCCCAGCGACGTTCGTGCAGCGTCATCAGACAACTCAGGCCCTCATCAACGCGCGCCCCCCCTCCGTCATGATCCGTGATCGTCACCGTGTAGTGACGTCGCAAGTGTCGCTCCTTGCGGCGCAACGTCTGGCGGCGCGTGGGCGTGAGAGTGCCGAGATACTTCTCCCAATCGTCGCACAGGTCGAGGTATGGGCAGCCCCAGAGGGCCTGGCGCCGCACCGCATGACCGCGACCGGCGAGCGCTTCGGCCAGCCGGCGTACCGCCCAAGCATCCGGGGCCAGGTTGCTCAGGATCAGGAGCTGCCACGGCATCGCCTCCAGTGTGGGCGCGAGCGACTCGACGTCGGCACCTGGCAGGGCAAGGAGGTCGAGATGGTCGGGGCAGCCGGTATCGCCGATGGCCCACGTGAGCGCCTGCACCGGCGTCCGCCGGAACCGCACCTGTCGCTGCACGACAGGGAGTACGGCCTGGAGGGAACCGTCCGAGCCGCGGAGCACCAGGGCTTCGCTGGCATCCACCTCCGCCGGATCAGCCGAATCCGCCCAGGCGCGATGCCACGCCCAGCCACCGAACGGAGAAGCGGTGACGCTCTGCGCGTGCACCGCGTCCCACGCCGCAGGCCCGAGGGCGAGCGCGTCCCGCAGGGACGTTCGGATGACACCGTGGGTCCCTGCGTCGCCGCGCAACGCGACGGGCGCCGCACTCACGACAGGGACGGTGCGGTCATATACGTCGGACGGGGGACGCCAAACATCTCGAGCACCGTGGGCGCGACCGACCGCAGCGGCACTTTCTCCGAGCTCACGCGGTGCTCGTGTTGCGGCGTGCGAATCCACAGGAAGCCGTCGGGATGGTGCATCCCGCTCTTGAGCCCGTCCGACTGATAGAAGATCTCGAAGAAGGGCGCCGTCCGCCCCGAGCCGGCGCGCAGCACGGCCTGCGGTGCCACCGGCCGGAAGATCTTGCACCCGCTGAACAACGCCGTTCCGTCACGACTCACCAGCATCGCGGGCGTGTCGTCAACGCGTAGCGCTCGCAGCTGGGATTCGGCCTGCTGTGCGTCCTGCGCGTTCTCGAACAACAGTTGAAACTGCTCCGACATGACGGGCGCAACGCGGCACGCGGCGCCCACGCCCGCGACGTTCAGCACGTCTGTGAAGTCCCGCGGCCGATAGAAGGTCTTGCCGCCCTGGTCTTCATAAGTCAGACACGGCTGCTGGCTCAGCGCCGTGCACAAGATCAGGGTAGTGCTCCTGCCCGCGAGCGCCATGAACTCGCCGAGCAGCTTGTCCATCTGCTGGTAGCCGAACAGAATCGCGCTCTCATACTCGGCCTGCTCCGCGGGGCTAGGCACGATCGTGAAATGCTCCGGCTCCATGTGGCGCCAGTATTTGTGCTGGAGGTGCGCGGTGCTGTTCAAGAAGAACGTCGCAAACGCCGGCCGTAGCTTGCGGTAGTAGTACCGGAACACGTCCCACTGCAGCTGGTCGAGCAGCACCGCCCGCTTCCAGCGCTTCCCGGCGAGCCGCTCGCGCATCAGCTGCTGCGCGATAGAGCCCACGGTCCGCGCCGAGAGGCCGTGCCTGACCATGAACGCGACAAACCTGGCATGTTCCGCGGGAGCCAACGGAACATGATCGTTGGTGTGCTCCTGCACGTTGCGCTGTACAAAACGGAAGTAGGGCAAGAGCTCGTCGGGATAGGGAGCGATGGTCGTGGTCCACGGGTCCGGCAGGAGATAGCCGTTCAACGGCGAGTCGAATCTGGGATTCATGCTGCCGCACACCCAGACCGGCAGGCTGGCGTCCGACAAGAGATCCCAGACGCATTTGTGCTTCAGCTTATGTCCATCGCCGAGGTGAAACACGCCGTGCTCGGCGAACGACAGGCCGCTATGGACCGTCACCCACTGGATCCAGGGATTGAGCTTGTCTTGCGTCTCCTCGGCATCAGTGATGAAGACCCGGGACTCCCGATAGAACCGATCGAAATTGGGCAGTTGCCCGGCCCGCGTGAACCGCTCCACCAACGCCGGTGTCAGCTCGTTGAACTCCAGCAGAATGACCGGTGCGTCCTTGATCATGACTCACTCCTGGTGCGTGGCGCGCCACCTGCGCGGCGCACTGAAGCGCCGCGCCAGCAGGTGTTGCGCGGGCGCTACGGACGTGTGCCGAGCGCGTCGCGAGCGGCGCGCCCAGTCGGATCACTAGCACGGCTTATGCCGTCGGCACTTGCCATGTGCGGCATCGCCGGCGTCATCCACCGAGATCCCGACCGTCCGGTCTCCCGAGCGCTGCTGCAGCGCTTGTGCGCCACGCTCCAACACCGGGGCCCGGACGAAGAGGGCCTCCATGTGCACGGTCCGGTCGGCCTGGGGATGCGACGGCTGAGCATCATCGACTTGAGCGGCGGGCAACAGCCGATATTCAACGAGGACGGCTCCAAGGTCATCGTCTTCAACGGCGAGATCTACAACTATCGCGAGCTGCGGCGCGGCCTCATCGCGCGCGGCCACGTCCTCCGGTCCCAGGGCGATACGGAGACGGTGCTCCACCTCTACGAGGAGCTCGGGCCGGAGTGCGTCACGCAGCTCCGAGGAATGTTCGCGTTTGCCATCTGGGATGCCACGCAGCGCACGCTGCTGCTGGCCCGCGACCGCTTCGGCATCAAGCCGCTGTACGTGGTCACGGCGCCGTGGGGCATCGCGTTCGCTTCCGAGCTGAAGGCGCTCCATGCCGCGGGCTTGACGTCCCGCGCACTCGACTGGGAAGCGTTGGACATGTTCGTGCAACTGGGCTACATCCCCGCCCCAGCGTCCCCATTCCAAGACGTGCGGAAGTTGGAACCGGGCCACACACTGGCTTGGAGGGCCACGGGGGAAACCCGCGTGCGGCGATACTGGCATTTGCCACGCGAGCTCGCCCCGCGCCCCGCCGCCCCCGAGACGCGGATCCGGGAATGGGTGGACGAGTCGGTCGCGACGCACCTCGTCAGTGACGTCCCCGTCGCCGTGTTCTTGAGCGGCGGCCTGGATTCCTCTAGCGTCGTGGCGAGCATGTCGCTGGCTGGGGAGCGACCGCACGCGTTCACGGCGCGCTACGGCGGATCTGGGCAGGACGGCGCGGACGAAACGGGGCTTGCACGCCAGCTCGCCCGCCGGTACGCGATCGACCTGACGGTGGTCGACATCCAGCCAGACATCCGCCACATCTTCGAGCCGATCGTGTGGGCGCTCGACGAACCCCACGCCGACGACTCGGCCATTCCGACGTGGCTGCTCTCGCAAGCCGTCGGCCGGGAGTACAAGGTCGCGCTCACCGGAATCGGCGGGGATGAGCTGTTCGGCGGGTACCCGCGCCACCTCGGACTTCCCCTCGCTGAGGTGTACCACAAGCTGCCGGCCGGGCTGCGACGGCTCGCGAGCACCGCGGCCCACCTACTGCCGGAGCCACGCGCCGCCACGCTCGGCGTAGATCGTGTGAAGCGATTCCTGCGGTCGGGCGACGGCGACCTGGCCGACCGGTTCCTGAGTTTCATGAGCCGGCTTGCCGAGGGAGAGCGCCCAGGGCTCTACGCGCCGGGCCTCAAGGCGACGATTACGGGCCGGGCCGCGCGGGAACGATTCCGGTCCTTGTGTGCAGAGGACGCGTGTCCCCCCGGCCTCTCGGCGGGGATGTACCTCGACTACATGACGTACCTTCCCGACGACATCCTGGCGCTCAGCGACCGCCTGGCGATGGCGCACTCGCTGGAAATCCGCGTGCCGTTCGTGGATCACGAACTCGCCGACCGCGTCTTTCCCCTTCCCTACCATCTGAAGATCGGATGGTGGCAAAACAAGCGGCTGCTGAAGCGGGCGATGCGCCCCAGACTTCCCGCGGCTCACTTTGGCGCTCCCAAGCGCGGGTTCGTCGGTCCTACGTCGGCGTGGCTCCGCAACGAGCTGCGGGAAATGGTCGAGGATGAGCTGTCCCCCGCACGGCAGCGCCGCCTCGGTTATTTCGATCCGTCGATGATCGAGCAGCTGCTCCGGGAGCACATGACCGGCCGACACAATCGGGAGCGCATTCTCTGGGGGCTCCTCTCCTTCTCGACGTGGCACCGGCTGTACGTCGAACGCCCCGTCGGCGACTGACTGGCTCGGACTCCTTAGCGAGAACTCGCCCCCGCCCCCGCCCCCGCCCCCGCCCCCGCCCCGCCCCCCCCGCTCACGATCCCGAGCCATTGCAGCGTTTCGACGACGAAGGGCGCGGGATCACTCCAGCGCCAGATTTCGGAGCGGTCGCGCCCGGGGCGAACGCGCAGGAAGTCGAGCAGTGCCTGGAGCCGCGAACCCGCACCGTTGTTCAGCTGCAGGTCCGCCCGCGAGCGACGGAGTCGGAGATACAAGTGGTCCACGTCCCCCCAAAACCAGCGACTCCGGATGCCAACGCGGTACTGGCGGCATTCCGGCACAGCCTCCCCAGCGGCGCAGCGTACGAGCAGCGCGGGGAAATCCACTCCGGCGTCGATGGCCAGCTGGAGCGAACCCCAAAACCGGCCGTTCACCTCCATGAGTACGTAGCGGCCTGTCGTTTGCTCGCGCTTGCACTCGATCATGGCCACACCCTCCCAGCCGAGTGCGTCGAGCAAGCGGAGTCCGGGAGCGACCAGCCCCGCTTCGAGCGGGATGCTCTCCCGATAGACGCTGACGCCGCCGGCGGGCGGCTTCTCTCGCAAGCGGCGATGAGCAAACAGGGCAACCGTCCGACCGCCCCAGCGGAGTGCAAAAAGCCCCTCGCCGGCGCCGGCGATCCGCTGCTCCAGCAAGACCGGGAACGCCGAGGGGGGGAGCGCAGCCAGCGCGTGACGGCACGCGGTCGAGTCCGCCACCGGCGTCACCGCCACCTTGCGCCGGCCAGCCCCGACCGCGACCACCGAGCGGTGTGGCTTGACGATGGCCGGAAAGAAAGCGGCGTCGGGCGGCGACGCGTCCAACTCCCCTGGCGCGGCGATGATGCGCGTCTCGGGCACGCCGAAGCCGCAGCCTCGAGCCAGTCCCAGCACGTGCGCCTTGTCCGAGGCTGCTCGGTACGTTGCGAGATCGGGAAACGGCAGGGCGACCCCCGCCGGCAGCACCTTGCGATGCTCGAGTAGGGCCTCGACGGAGGCGTCCGTCATGGGTAGCACAAGCGCGCTGCCGTCTTCCCTGGCGATCCGTCCCACCTCGCTCGCGTAGGCCCCCGGGTCCATCAGGGGATCGGTCGACAGCAAACGCGGTTGCACGCCGCGCGAGGCGCCGGCAAGTGATAGCCGCGTGGAGGCAGCTACCAACACCTCGTGCCCCGCCCGTAGCAGCGATCGAACAGCCGCAAGGGCGGAGCGCTCGTTCCCGTCGGTGATCAAGATCCGCATGACTCACCCGTCAACCCAACGCAACATACGGGCCGTGGCGCCGACGCAACGGGCGGCGCCGGGGCGGGTGGCGCCAGTCTTGCAGTTGCGCTCGCCGAGGATGGCTGACGCCCCCCCCACGTACCCGCCCCACATCGACGGCTGGCCCCGGTCGTCCGCCGCCCCGCAGGTCTCTGCGCCGACTCGGAGCGCGCGGACCGCCGGATGGGATCTGTTGCTCGTGTGCGTGGCGGTGCACATCGCCAATTACGTCGGTCGCGTGCCGCAGTTGTTCCCGGTGCTGCTCCCCCTCCGGGTCGCGCTAGTGGCCAAACTGTTGGCCATCGGCCTGTACGTGCTCCACCAGCCAGGGCCACGACGGGTGGCTCTGCTGCGCTCACCGACGACGACCTGCGTGCTCGGGCTACTGCTGTGGGGCGGCATGTCCGTCCCCGGCGCGCTGTACCAGGGGCTCGCCTTTCGCGCCTGGACTGATTTCGCGTCGCCCGTCGTGATGTTCCTCGTGATCGCCGGCAGCATCCGCAGTGCGCGCGATGTCGAGCGCTTTGGCCTGGTGTACTTCGGGGTGACCGTCCTGTACACGACGGTGGTGCTCTCGCGGTTCCAACTCGACGCCGCCGACTGGCGCCTCGGCGATCTCTACTACTACGACGCGAACGATTTTGCGACGTTGATCGTCACCGCGATGCCTTTCGGGCTGTACGTCGTGCTGGCGCAGCGCCGCCCTCTGTTGCGGCTGCTCGCTGTCCTGGGACTCGCCGTCTTGGCGGTGGGACTGACTCGCTCGGGCTCTCGGGGGGGCTTCCTTGCCCTTCTCGCCGTCGTGGCGTTCTTCCTGCTCGGCTTCACCACCATCCGCGCACGATCGCGCTTGGTGGGGCTCGTGGTGGTCCTCGCCGTCGTCTTCACAACCGCGAGCGACCGGTACTGGACCCAGATGCAGACGATCCTCAACCCCGATCAGGATTACAACGTGGCGTCAGATGAGGGCCGCCTCAAGGTCTGGGAGCGCGGTCTCGGCTACCTCGCGGGTCGTCCCGTGCTCGGCGTCGGCATCAGCAACTTCCAGGTGGCCGAGGGCACGATCGCCCCAAAGGCCAAGCTCCGGGAGCGTGGCTTGGGCGTGCGTTGGCAGGCCGCGCATAACAGCTTCATTCAGGTAGGCGCCGAGCTTGGCACTCCCGGCTTGCTGCTCTTCATCGCATTGTTCGCGACCGCGTTCGCGTCCCTCCGGCGTGTGGCGCGACATGCTCGCGGTGCTGACCCTCCCGCCGCCGACGTGTCGCGGCTCGCGCAGACCCTCATGGCCGCGCTGGTCGGGTTCGTCGTCGGGGCCTTCTTCCTGTCGCTGGCCTACACCGACATGCTGTATACGCTCGCGGCGTTGGCGGTGGGCCTGCGGAAGGTCGCGAGCACCGACGACCTGCGGATCCGGCGGCTCGCCTACCGCGCCCCGGGCTGGCGAGTACGGTCCTAATGGCTGCTCGGCCGCGGCTCCTGTTTCTCGCCCAATGTCTCCCATACCCGCCCCACAGCGGCGTGGCCAGTCGCACGTTCAACATCCTGAAGCAGCTCCAGGTCGAGTATGACGTCGATCTGGTGGCGTTCTCCCGCGTGTGCCACCAGCCCGATCGCGTCGCGCGGCAGGCGGCCTGGGATGCGCTGCGCAGCGCCGCCACGTTCGTCGTCGAGCCGACGCCGATTCCTGACACCGCGCCACGCAAGATCTGGGACCACCTGCGCAGCGTCTTCAGCGGGCGGGCCTACACCTATTACGAGTACGAGAGCGACGCGTTCGCGGACCGGCTGCACGCGGTGCTCCGGACGCGGACGCCAGACCTCGTGCACCTCGATAGCGTGGATCTGCATCGGTGGTTGCCCGACCTGGGCCAGGTCCCGATCACCTGCACTCACCACAACATCGAGTCCGAGCTGCTGCGGCGGCGGGCGCAACATCCCAACCAGGTCCTGCTGCGGCACTACCTGCTGCTCCAGGCCGCGCGCGTCGAGCGCTTGGAGCGGGAGGTGTGTTCGCGGCTCGCCCTCAACGTGATGGTGTCGGAGGTCGATGCCGAGAAGCTCCGCGCGCTGGCCCCCGGCGTCGCCACAATGGTCGTGCCGAACGGCACGGACACCGATTACTTCGAGCCGAACGGCACCGCGTCCGTCGCCGGACGCGTGGCTTTCGTGGGAGGGACCTATAGCTACCCGAACCGCGACGCGGTGGAGTTTTTGCTGCGGGAGATCTGGCCCAGGGTCCGCGCTGCAGATGCCACCGTCTCTTTACGGCTGATCGGCCGCGGCGCACCGGCGGACCGCGTGCGGTACGACGCGGAGCCCGGCGTGACCACGCTGGATTACGTCCCCGATATCCGACCTCCGCTCTCCGAAGCTCGCTGCTGCATCGTGCCGATCCGCATCGGCGGCGGGACACGCCTCAAGATCCTGGACGCCTGGGCGATGGGGAGGGCTGTGGTGTCCACCTCGATCGGCTGTGAGGGCCTCGACGCGGCGGATGGAGAGAACATTCTGATCCGTGACACGCCGGATGCTTTGGCCGGTGCCGTCCTGCAAGTGCTGCGGGACCCTCAGTTACGCGCGCGCCTCGAGCGCAACGGACGACGCATCGCGACTGAGATGTACAACTGGGACGTGGTGGGCCGCCGGATCCGCGCAGCCTACGGCGCGTTGCTCGACCGGCCCGCGCGACGACGCGCCGCGGGTTAGCCCCCGCCCCCTAGGGGCCCGGCCACCAGTCGGTGCGGATCTGCACGCCCGCAAAATACCAGGGGAGACCGCTGTCGACTGCGTCCTTCTGCCCGTTGTTCCCCATCGCGAACTTCCGCAGGGCATCCGGGTCGACGCAGAAGCTGTGGCCGGCGGCGTATAAGGACTGCAGCGTCCAATCGCTGCGCCCGTTCCAGATCGCTTCGCCCCATCCCTGTTGCCGGAAATCGCCGTCGCCCAGGATCTGGGTGCCGCGCGCATCGTAGACCCGCACGTGCACCTGCACATGCGTTCGATCCACGAAGTCGACGTGGTACTCGAAGCGATACCACACTCCACGCGCCAACATCATGGCAGGGCCCAGGTGCGACAGAGGATAAACGGCCGTGGGGCAGCCATACATGCTGATGACGAACCGCCATCCGGTCGACCCGCTCATCTTCCGCATGTAGGTGAGGTTCCCGTACCGCTGGAAGTCCGGCGTCACGACGTGATCGCCGGAGCTCGAGGTATCGTCGTTCCGCATGTAGAATCGGACATAGTAATCCGTCGACGGCGGGACGACGTTGTCCTGCTGCACGAAGGCGGCGTAGCCGGGGGTCGATCCGCGTTGCAGGACTCGCAAGGCGTTGCGGCCGCCCGGCCCGCCGGACACGACCGACAGCAGCTGGACCGGTGCGCCGTTGTTGAATTCCCAATAGTTCTTCCAGCGCCCGCCGTCCGTCACCGCGCGACGCGAGGTCCCCGTGTCGGTGCTCCAGTCGCTCGCGAAGACCACGTTGGGGTCACGCGCGTCCACAACGGCGAGACAGCCCGTCAGACGGACGAGCGCGGCGGCGAAACCCAGTAGCGCCGGACTCCCCCACCGCCGTAACGAGTCACGAATCTGCGGCCCGTTCATCACGATGGCCCCTCGCCTGCAAACGTCGTGCACTGGGGACGCGGCATGACGCCGAAGCCACCGCTTCTATTCGCAACGAGAACCGCACTACCGAATCGTTGCGACGATGCCACAGCGGATGTCGCCGGCCTCGAACGGCAGGGCGGCACACATCCTGCGACCCCTCGCAACGCATGATCCTGGTGCTCACGTGCTCCGCGCTGCACGCATCAAACAACTGTCACTGACCACCGCCCAATACGGCGGCATCGTGCTGGCCACGCTGCTCGCCATCGATGTCGCGTGCATCGTTGCCGGCGTGTTTCCACCAACGTACGAGTACGGCGTGCCCGACGTCGGCTGGGTCGCATCGCCGGCGACGGGCTCCATGCACGAAGATCGGTGCGTCGACTACAGCACCGGCACGATTTACACCTACATCCGTAACGAGGACGGCGTCCGCACCACCCACAGGGCTGCGGAGCTGTTGGCCGACAGCCAGAGTTATCTCATCGGGGTGACGGGGGACTCGCAAACCGACCTGTGCGCGCCAAACGACGAGACTCACGCGGGCGTGCTCGAAAAGATCCTGAACGCAAGCGGCCGGCGAGCCGCCGTGCTGGCATATGGGGCCGGCCGCTATTCGCCGCTCCAGGACTACGTCGTGTTCAAGAAGACGTTGCTGAAGTACCACCCCGATGCGTTCGTGCTCAACCTGTACACGGGGAACGACTTCTACGATATGCTCCGCGTAGACGACCGCCCCCATTTCGTTCGCACCGACAGCGGATACGCGATCGCCCCGCCGGTGTGGTACCTGTACGACGCGCCGGAAGCGCGGCGGCGCAGCCGCGTTCTGTTTGCCCTTCGCTCGCTCGCCAAGCGGACGGGGGTTCAGGGATTCATCGAGCGCGTGCAGCAGCTGCGCGCGGTCGCGGCCGAGCAAGGCAAAGGGCTCGCCACGGTGGCGGCCTACATGAACGACCTCCGCAAGTCGTCGGAACCCAGTCTCGGGTATCCCGCCGCGTTCTCCGCGCAGATGCTCAACCAACAGCTCTTCTTCCACCGCTTTCCTGAGGGCCGCGCCGAATCGATCCGGCGCGTTCGCGCCCTGTTACGGCTGATCCGCCAGGAAAATCCCGGTATGGTTCTGCTGCTCAGCCCGCTGCCCTCCTACGAGTTGACACAGCAGCAACCCGTCGACAGTGCACTGCTCCGCACCATCGCCCGGCTGCCGATCACGTACGAGAGCGGCCTGCGGGAGGAACGAGCGCTCTACGACACCCTGCGCGTACTGGCGCTGGAAACTGGCTGGCTGTTTGCCGACAACCTGCGCCCGCTCCAGGCGTACCGAGGACCCGATCGACTCTACAACTCCTTCGACTACCACCTGCTCCCGCCCGCCAGTGAGATCATCGGGCGGGAGCAGGCGCAAACCCTCAAGGCCTCGCTGTTGCCACGACCAGGTCGTCGTACCATACGGTCTGGTCTACAGGCGATCCATCGCCGATGTAAGGCGAAAGCACGATCTGCTTGAACTGGAGCGTCGGATGCGCACCCGTGCGTAACAACACGTTGGTGCGGTCGATGACGCGCACCCCGTTGAACCAGTACCGCACGATGCCGTCCGTCTGCCCGATGCCCCCGACGATGGAGTTCATCTGGAAGTACGCCTCGACATGGTTCCAGTCACTTTTGTAGCCCGGCCCCGGGTTGGGCTGGAAGGCGACCGACGCCGCATGGTACTCTTTGGCGCTGTACCACGGGGGCATGTTGAAGCAGTTCCACACGTCCACGCCCGAAGTTTCCGCGTGGCCGTTGCAGCCGCTGACCGAACGATCTTCCGTTACGCCGACGAGGTTGTTCGGCGGTGACCCGAAACTGAGATTGACGTTCTTGCCGTCCTGTAAGGCGAGCTGCGGGCGCCCGCCGTTGTTATAGACCTGCTCGATGTACGCCGTCAGGTAGTTGTTGGACAGCCCATCCCAGTCGCCGTCCATGTCGCTCAGGATGACGAATTCGTGCGGATGGTACGCCTTGCCCGACCCGACCCAGTTCGTGCTGTACTTGACCCAGTAGCTGACGTATACGCTGGCGGTCGGGGTGAACAGGTGGCGCTTGGTGCTCGTCGTCGAGGTCTGTGCGCCTACCAGGAAGCGGCCTTCGATCGAACCCCCGCCGCTGTGGTACTCGGTCGTCGAAAACGCCGCCGTACGGCCGTCGTACCAACCCCGTGTCTCGATGCTGGCGTCGTCGAAGCCCTCCTGTAACAGCGTCACCCCGCCCGGCGGGGGTGGCGGCGGTGGCGGCGGTGGCGGTGGAGGGGGCGGAGGGGGCGGAGGAGGCGGAGGCGGGGGCACCACCGGGGTCCAAGGTGTGATGACGATGCCGCAGGCGGTCAGACTGGAAGAGCCCGTACCTACATTGGCGAACACTCCCAGATTGCTCAACGCGCTCACCGCGGCCTGCTCCGTCCGGAAGGCGAAGCCGCTGCCCAGGAGCCGTTCCGTGGACGCGGCCGGCGTCACATAGATGTCGTAGGTACGCGTCGGGATGTTCACATCCAGGCGGAAGTGGTAGATCGTCCCCGCGGTGTACGGGACGGCGCTGGCAGCGGCAAACACCGCGGCGTTGCGGGCGTCAATTGTCCCCGCGGGGTTGAACCGCACGATCGCGGCGAGGTTGGGAAAGTCAGCCGCTGCGCCGTTGGAGAGACCCACGACGCCGTCCATGTTCGCGCTCTTGGGGGTGGCGTCGAACTGGATCTCGAAGGCGCCGGTCTGAGAAGTGATGGGGCTATTCTGCCAGCCGCCGGTGCTCGTGTAGCAACCCGATGCTGGCGGGGCTGTGACAGTGATCGCCGCGGTCCCGCTCTTTCCTTCGCTCGTGGCGGTGATCGTGGCCGGCCCGGCCGCCACGCCCGTCACCATGCCGTTGCCATCCACGGTGGCGAGCGCCGGTGCACTGCTCGCCCACGTCACCACCCGCGCGATCAGCGCATTGCCAATCGAGTCCCTGGGCGTCGCCGTGAACTGCACCGTCTGTCCCTCCGGGACGCTCGCCGTCGCCGGCGTGACCGCCACCGACGCAACGGGGGCCAACAGGCCGAGCAGCTGCCGCAGGTCGCACGCCGCCGCGGCGCACACGGCGCCGAGCAGCACGACATTCCTGAGCAGGGCCAGGCGGCAAGACAACTTGTGGCGAACCTGGAGGCTCGCATAGTACCACGGGAGGCCGGTGTCGACGGCACCCTGGTTCGAGTTGTTCCCCATCGCGAACATCGTGAGGGCGACCGGGTTGGTGCAGTAGCTGAATCCGCTGGCGTAGAGGGACGCGAGCGTCCAGTCGCTGCGTCCATTCCAGACCGTATTCCCGTAATCTTCTTGCTGGAAGTCGGCGTCCCCAAGAACCTGCGTGCCGGCCGCGTCGTATACGCGCACATGGACCTGGATGTGCGTGGCATCCACGAAGTGGACATAGTACTCGATGCGGTACCACACCCCGTGCGCGAGCTCCCCTGCCGGACCGATGTGGCTGCCGGTACTGCTGCTGTACTTCCGCATGTAGGTCAGATTCGGGTAGGCCTGGTAGTCGGGAACGACGACGTGGTCGCCGGAGGGCGAAGTGTCATCGTTCCGCATGTAGTAGCGAACGTAGTAATCCGTCGAGGGCGGCACGAGATTGTTCTTCCCAATGAACGCGGCGAAGAGCTCTCCGCGCTGCACGACCCGCAGGGCGTTGTGACCGCCGGGACCACCGGATACCACGCTCATAATCTTCCCGCCACCCCAATCAGCCTCCCACGACCAGCGGCCGCCATCCCGCAACGCACTCACGGGATCGTTTCCAAGGGCCGTGCTCCAATCGCTCTCGAACACCACGCCGCTGGGGAGCGCCGCCGTTACACTGAGCGCGCCGGTACCGCTCTGGCCCTCGCTCGCGGCGGTGATCGTCGCCGAGCCCAGCGCAATACCCGTGACGAGCCCAGCGCCAGTCACCGTCGCCACGGCTAGTGCATTGCTCGACCAGGTGACGGTGCGACCGGTAAGCGTCCGGCCGCTAGCATCCTTGAGGGTGACGGCGAACTGCTGGACCGCGCCGACGACGACGTTGGCGCTCGCCGGACTCACCGTGACCACCGCCACCGGCGCCGTCGAGCCGGCGTTGGTCGTCCCGCTTGCCAGGTTCGAGAGGGGACCGAACACGGCGTTCGTGTTCAGATCACCACGGAAGGCGACGATCCCGAACTGGTAGGCCGTCGCGGGCGTCAAGCCCAACACGGTGCAGCTGAGGGTCGCACCGATGGCAGTGCCGACGACCGGCGTGACGCACGTCCCGCGCGTCACCCCGAGTCCCGTGCTCCACGAGAGCGTGCCGACCGCGTACTTGACGATGTAGCTCGACGGTTGACCCGTGCCATCGTCTACTTGGTGCAAGGAAAGCGTCACCGAGGTGTCCGTCACGCTCGCGACCGCGAGATCCGTGACCTTGGCCGGACTCGACGGCGGCGGAGGTGGGGGGGGCGGGGGTGGGGGGGGCGGGGGTGGCGGGGGCGGCGGGGGCGGCGGGGGCGGGGGCGCCGACGAGGTCACGGTCACGACCGCGGTCCCGCTCTTCGCTTCACTCGTGGCGGTGATTGTAGACGTTCCTGCCGCCACGCCCGACACCATGCCGTTGGCATCCACGGTGGCGAGCGCCGGTGCACTGCTCGCCCACGTCACCACCCGCGCGATCAGCGCATTGCCAATCGAGTCCCTGGGCGTCGCCGTGAACTGCACCGTCTGTCCCACCGGTGCGCTCGCCGTCGCCGGCGTGACCGCCACCGACGCAACGGGGGCCAACAGGCCGAGCAGCTGCCGCAGGTCGCACGCCGCCGCGGCGCACACGGCGCCGAGCAGCACGACATTCCTGAGCAGCGCCAGGCGACAAGACAACTTGTGTTTGAACGTCATGACGAACCTTTCCTATTGGTGCTCCGCACCGGTCGCCTCACTGGAGACGACACGGCACGACGCATGGTGTGTTGTGGGGGGCGTACAGCGTGGTGGCATTCGCCACCGGGGGGCGCGGACGGTGCGACAGCTTGAACGTGAACGGCATCGTTTTCCTCACTCCTGTAAAAGCACAGGGCGGCTTCGCTCGCCTTAGTCCCGTAGCTCTGCGTCACCGCCTTTCGGCGGGTTTGCTCTGAGCAGCGGCTTCAATTTTTTTTTCCGGGGCGCTGCGGGTTTACCGACTGAGCGTGGGGACAGGCTATAGCAACCGTCGCAACCTCACCACATCTGCTGCACGGTAGCAACGGGTGCCGTGTGCGACAATAGGGGGAATCCAGTGAGGCGAAACGCCGGACTTGAAGGTGTCATGTACACGCCGGATCGCCGCACGCGCCGCGTGATGCCCGTCACCCCGTCCGGGGTTCGGCGGCGTTTTCGCCGCTTGGCGGTATGGGGCTTGCTCCTCGTGTTGCGGATGAGTTACATCCTCGGCATCTCCGCTTTTTATCACGACAGCGCCGCTTGCCTGCTGCGCGACGGCGCGATCGTCGCTGCGGCGCAGGAAGAGCGCTTCACGCGCAAGAAGGGCGACGCCGGTTTCCCGCGGCACGCCGCGCAATACTGCCTCGAGACCGCTGGGATCGGCGCTTCTGACTTGGCATACGTTGGGTTCTACGACAAGCCGTTGCTCAAGTTCGAGCGGATCTTGGAGACCTACCTGGGTGTCGCCCCCCGCGGGTTCACGCAATTCCGCCTCGCGGGACCCGCATGGATGAAGGAGAAACTTTTCCAGGATCGCGACATCCGCGACGCCCTGAGCTACGACGGCGAGGTGCTCTATGCCGAGCATCACGAATCGCACGCGGCCAGCGCTTTCTTCCCGTCGCCCTTCGAGGAGGCGGCGATCCTGACCGTCGATGGCGTCGGGGAGTGGGCCACGGCCTCGTTCGGCACCGGACGCGGCAATGACCTCGAGCTGCTCAAAGATCTGCGCTGGCCCGACTCCCTGGGCATGCTCTACTCGGCGTTTACGTATTTCACCGGCTTCAAGGTGAACTCGGGCGAGTATAAGGTGATGGGGCTCGCGCCCTACGGTGAGCCCAAGTATGTCGATGCGATCTACCGCGAGCTCATCGACCTGCGCGAGGACGGCTCGTTCACGCTGAACCAGACGTACTTCAACTACCTCACCGGTCTCACGATGACGGACGGGGCGTTTGACAAGTTGCTCGGCGGCCCACCGCGTGTGCCGGAGTCGAAGCTGACTCAGCGGGAGATGGATCTCGCCCGCTCGATCCAGGTCGTGTGCGAAGAAATCATCATGCGTATGGCCCGGACCGCGCACCGGGAAACCGGCATGGAGAATCTGTGTCTCGCCGGTGGTGTGGCGCTGAACTGCGTCGCCAACGGGCGCTTGCTGCGCGGGGGCCCCTTCAAGCGTCTCTGGATCCAACCTGCCGCCGGCGACGCGGGTGGTGCACTGGGCGTGGCCCAGCTCATCTGGCATCGCCATTGCCGGCAACCCCGCACCGTCGTCGCCGGCAAGGACGCGATGCGCGGCGCCTACCTGGGGCCCGAGTTTACGCCTGACGAGATCCGCGAGTACCTGGACGCTCAGGGGGCCGCCTACGAGCAACTGGAGCGTCACTGTCTTCTCGAGCGCGTGGCCCGGCTGCTCGCCGACGAGAAGGTGGTCGGTTGGTTCGACGGCCGCATGGAGTTCGGACCACGAGCGCTCGGCGCGCGCAGCATCCTCGGCGACCCACGCAGCCCGCGCATGCAGGCGCAGATGAACCTGAAGATCAAGTTTCGTGAGGGCTTCCGCCCGTTCGCGCCGAGCGTACTGCGCGAGCGCGTGCACGACTACTTCGAGTTGGACTGCGAGTCCCCGTACATGCTGCTGGTGGCGCCGGTGAAGCAGGAGCGCCAGATCCCGATGACCACCGAGCAGCGGGGGCTGTGGGGCATCGACCAGCTCAATGTGCTGCGCTCCGACATTCCGGCTGTCACCCACATCGACTACTCGGCACGCATCCAGACGGTGAGCCGGGACACCAACCCCAACTATTACGACCTGATCAAGCAGTTCGAGCGCCTGACCGGCTGCGCAGTGCTCGTCAACACATCGTTCAACGTGCGGGGCGAGCCGATCGTGTGCACACCGGCGGACGCCTACCAATGCTTCATGCGCACGCACATCGACTACCTCGTGCTGGGACCGTTTCTGCTCGACAAGAGCCAGCAACCGGCATGGAAGGAGAGCGCGGATTGGCAGCGCGAGTTCCAGCTCGATTGAGCGCGGCGGAAGGCCGCCGCTTCGGCCTCACGGTTGGTATCGCCTTCGCGGTGCTCGGAGGCATGGCGTGGTGGCGTGGCCGTGTGCTCGTGACCGCTATCGCCCTCGGGGTCGGGCTGGCTCTGCTCACCGCGGCGCTCGTCCTGCCGGCGCGGCTCGGGCCGATCCACCGGGCCTGGATGGGACTCGCCGCCGCGATGTCCAAGATCACGACGCCGATCTTCATGGGCGTCGTCTACTTCGCCGTCCTGACGCCGACCGGACTGCTCCGCCGACTCGCGGGCAAGAACTCGCTGCTGCGCCCCCGCGCCGCCAGGAGTTTCTGGGTCTCTCGCGCTGCCGAGGCCCATCGACGGACGGGGATGGAACGCCAATTCTAGGGAGGACCGAAAGATGGGTCGGATGACCTTGGCTGGGGAGTTGTGGGCATTCATGCGCGTGCGCAAGAAATGGTGGCTGCTGCCCATCGTGGTGGTGATGCTCGTCGTCGGCACGCTCATGGTCTTCGCGCATGGGTCGGTGCTGGCGCCTTTCATATATACGATCTTTTGAACCTGCGGCATTCGAAGCTGTGGCCCGCCATCGTCCTCGGCCTCCTGGTCGTCGCGACGCTGGAGGGCCTCTCCTTGGCGGTCCTCCACTTCAGCCGTCCACTGCTGGACGAGGAGATCAGGACAACGCGCGACATCTGGCGGGAGCAGAGCGTGCTGATGCGCCAGCTCCTCCAAGGGCATGGGCTGCTCGCCGTGGACTCCGTGCTCGGGTGGCGCTACCGCTCGGATATTGCGACCGCGCATGATCAGACGAACTCGCGCGGCTTGCGCAGCGCGCGGGAATACAGCGCCGTGCCGGCGGACTCCGTCGTGCGCGTCGCGGCGTTCGGCGACTCGTTCGTGTACGGGAACGAAGTTGACAACGCGAGCTGCTGGCCCGTGCTGGCCGAGCACATCTATCCGCGGCTCGAGGTGCTCAACTACGGTGTCGGCGGGTACGGGAACGATCAGGCGTACCTGCGCTTTCTCGCCGATGGCCGGAGCCTCTCCCCGCGCATCGCGATTCTCGCTTTCACGCCGACCGATTTCGGCCGAGTGGTGAACGTCTACCGCCGATTCCTGTCGAACCGGGAGCTCCCCCTCTTCAAACCGCGGTTCGTGCTGCGCGCCGGCAGCGAGCTCGAGCTCGTGCCCAGCCCCGTGCGAGCGCCGGCGGATTACGCCAGGTATCTCGATCACCCCGCTGCCGTCACGACGCTGGGGCGCGGCGACGCCTGGTACGAACCGGCGATCTACGAAGACCCGTTGTACGACGTCTCTGCAACGGTGCGCCTGCTCACCGGACTGTGGATCAAGGTGCGCCGCCGCTACGTCGACGGCGACCGCCTGGTACGGGACGGCCTTTTCAATCGCGCCTCGACCGCGTTCGCCCTGCAGACCGCACTCTTTCAGAGCTTCGCGGCGAAGGCTCGAGTGGCCGGAATCGTCCCGCTTGTCCTCATCCTCCCCGACCGCGAGTCCATCGTCCGCCGTCGGGACGGCCCCGCGCCGATCTTTGCGCCGCTGGTCGATGACCTACGCGCAAAGGGGATTGACTATCTCGACCTCACGGAGGCGTTCCTCGCGGATGAGGGACGCCAGCGCGTGAACGACTGGTTCATGCCTGGGGGGCACTACTCACCGAGCGCCAACCGACTCGTTGCCGAGTGGCTCGGCCCGCGGCTCTTGGAACGCGCTCGGCCTCCGACCTCGACTAGCTCAGACTCGAGGACGGCCGGGCGCGAATAACCATGGGCATGGGGTGATCGCCCGGCTTCCGCTGCACTTCGACGAGACTCGCTGCGGCGAGCAGGTGCAGGAGGCCGGTGGAGTCGCCATCGAATAGGTACGCATCTCCACCGGGCCGCAGCACCCTTGCCACTTCGTGCAGCACCGCGATGGGTTCACGATACGTGCCCAGCGACGCGCACGAGATGACGCGATCGACGGACCGGTCTGCGATGGGGAACCGCTCCCCGGTCCACGTGCTGAATTCGACCTGGCCGGGAACGCCGCGCAACTCGACGGCCAATTCCACGAGCCGGGGGGATGTGGTCAGGCCGACGACGCTGCCTTTCCGCATGCGACGCCACGCTTCCTCCACCAGCCAGCCATCGCCGCACTCGACGAAGAGCACTCGGTCCCAGGCCTCCATCCTCACCTGATCGAGGAGCCAAAGGCCGACCGTACCCAGCGGGCTCTCGCGTTCGAGCGTGGTGTCAGTGCTCTGGCTCATGCTCGCCCGACGGCGTTCGCGTAGACGCTCATGTAGCCGTCGACCATCGTATCTACCGTGAACTCTCGCTCTGCGCGCCGGCGGGCGGCGTCACCGAGCCGGAGTCGCAGCGCGGCGTCTTCGAGTAGCCGGCCCAGCGCCGTCGCAAGCGAGGGAGGATCTTCCGACGGCACGAGCAACGCCTCCCGCTCCGAGGTCACAACCTCCGGCACGCCTCCCACAGCCGATGCAGTGATCCCTTTGCCCGCGAACATCGCTTCAAGCAGCGCCAGGGGCACCCCTTCGGACCGCGAGGGCAACGCGAAGATGTCGGCGGCCGCGAGCAGATCGGGGACGTCCGCGCGATAGCCAAGGAGATGCACGTGTTGGGTGAGAGCGTGCTCGGCGGCATAGGCCCGTAGCGCGGTTTCCTCCTCGCCCCGCCCGGCTATCGCTACGTGGCACCGGGCGAACGCAGGGTCCTCGCGCAGCGCGCGCAGGGCCTGCAGCAAGACGAGATGGCCCTTGACCGGATAGAGGTTCCCGATCGCGACGATCAGCGGCTCTTCAGCGCCAATGCCCAGCTCGCGACGCACACCGTTGGGAGAGCCGACGGCCGGTCTGATGCCGTTGTGCAGCACGCGGATGGCAGCGCGGGGGAGCCGCAACACCGTCGCGAGATCCGCCTGGAGGGCGGCCGATACGGCGACCGCCGCCGCCGCGTGCCCCGCCGCGGCGCGCAGCGCCACGCGCCGACTCCATCTGCCCGCGAAGTAGCGCCCGCCGTGCATCGTGATGACGTGCGGTCGACGCAGGATCCCCGCGACGGCAGCCCCGTACACCGCCATCGTGAAGTCGTGGCTATGGAGCACGTCCACGCGTCGCCGCCGCAGCGTATGGACGAGTCCCAGGAGACACCGCCAATCGACGGGCCGTCGCATCACAAACAACTCGGGAGTGAAGGCGCGGCGGCGGAACTCCGCGGGCAACCACCCGCAGCCATTGCCGGGGACGACAGGGCACACCGCATAGCCGCGCTCGCGCAACGTTTCGGCGAGTTGCAGCAACAGCTTCTCGGCGCCCGCGGGTCCGTCGGATTCGCTGAGCAGCGCGATGCTCAGGCCGCTCTGCTGGTTCATCGTGCCGCGTGAACGTCGTACCAGTTGGACGTGATGGTCTCGCGTACGTGATAGAGCCACGCATACGCGACCTCTTCCACCGAGCGCCAGGGTCCGTCGGTCTCTTCCGCCATCGGCCCCGAGCTCATCGAGGAGGAACGCGTACCCGGTGCGGCCGTTGGTTCGTGACGGACAAAGCGAACCGCCCGAACCAGACCCGGAACCCGCCGCAACTGCTCCTTGGCCACGCGGGCCAGCGTCGCGGCGGCCAGTCCAGCGGAGTGCAGACGTGGCGGCATGACCTGGCGAAAGGTCAACTGGTCGATGAGCTTGAAACGCGTGTAGCCGGCGTGCGCGAGCAGGAAGAGATCTTCCAGGCGTCCCTCGGACGCTTCGAACGACACGTAGGCCGGCGCCTCGGCGGGATCGATGTCGCGCAGGCAAAGGTGTTCCGCCCCCTCGATGTCGACCTTCAGATAGAAGGGCACGCCGTAGTCTTCCACGAGACTGCGAAGTGATCGAGCTTGGACGGCGACCGAGTGCGTCGCCAGGTCACCGCGCGAGGCGAGGGCGGGATCCAGGGAGCTCCAAACTCCCCCATTCCCCTCCGACACAAAGAAGCTCGCAACGCCCTCGTCGGCTGCTAGTCCGACGTTGAGCAGCACCAGTCTGCCGGCACCGATCTCGGCTTGGAAGCGCCGCTCGCAGGACGCGACCATGTCCGGGTTGGCGTCTACACCAACGACACGGAAACCGCGGCGGAGGTAATACGCGGTGTCTTCACCGTTGTTGACCCCGATGTCGAAAACGAGGTCGCGTTCCATGGTCTTGTTCTCCCCTCGTGCTGGCTCAAAGACGGCGCCTGGCGTCCTGCGCGCAACGACTTGGGTCGCACGAAGGGTGCCACGGTGAGGTTGCGGGCGCCCCTTGAGCAGAGCCAACGCATGTTGCACCCGCGCGACAGGTTCGTGGCTCCTTGGTCGGGAAGCGCAGCCCGTCGCGGATCATCCGCTTCAGGGTGTGCAGTCCATGCAGCGCGCCGCCCGGCAGCAGGCTGGCCGCGAAGATCGCGAGTGATCGCGGCGACGGTGCCGCGCCCGCTTGCCAGGCGGCGATCACCGCCTGCCGAGCGGAAGGACGCTCCACGGCCGCGAGGTGCGCATACGCGAGTCGTAGGAGCAGGCGACGCCGGCTGCGTCGATACGCTCGCTCGACCGCCGCCGTCGGCGGGCGGCGCAGCGCGACCGCTCGATCCAGGCTGACAAGCGCGTTTCGGACCAGCGCAATCGTGTTGCGCGGCGCCGTATTGCGGTCCGGTAACCCGACGCGCCACTTCACGAGCGGCTCCAGGATCATGGCGACCGGCGAAACCGCGGCCACGCGGTGAAAGTACTCGGTATCCTGCGCGACCAGCATTGCGGGATCGAACCCGCCCACGCGCTCGCACAACGCTCGCTGCATCACCGTGCACTGGGGAGTCGCGAAATTCCCCTCGAACAAGAGCTCGAAGGCATCCCCCGAGTAGACGGCATGGCTGCGGCCGGCAGCGACGACGGTCGTACCGGTCATCGCGCTCGCAAAGAACCGCTCCGGCTCGACACCGAGGTCACGAAACACCGGAAATGACCGGACGAATCCCTGCGGTGGCGGCAGGGGACGCCCCTCGACGTCGATGACCTGAGAGTCGGACATGGACCATCCGACCTGCGGCAGGGCCCGATGAACCGCCAGATGAGTCTCTAGCTTCCTCGGCTCCCACAAGTCGTCGGAATCCAGGAACGCGACGTACTCGCCTCTAACCTCTTGCAGCCCGCGATTGCGCGCGACCGCAGCGCCCGCGTGCTCCTGCGGGATATGTCGAACGCGAGACCCGAATTGCGCACACAACTCCTTCGTGTGATCTGTCGACCCGTCGTCAACGACCAGGATTTCGAGAGCTGGATGACTCTGCTGTAGAACCGAGCAGATTGCGTCGCCGAGCCAGCAAGCCCGATTGTATGTTGGAATCACGACCGACACCGTCTTCATGAGCACAGCACATCACAAGATCCGTACCGCGTCCACGTGGGCCTTCGTACCCTTGCGGTCCCCCGCTGTGTGGCACACCTACCACATGGCGACGGCACAGAAGTTGCTTTGCCTCCTGACGGCCTAACTGTGGACTTACCTTGAGGTTAGCCTCGCTGTACTACCGAGCGCTGCGTGCGTCGGGATTGCTCACGCTCGCTCGTCGGCTGTCGAGCGGCGGCGTCATTCTTTGCTATCACAACGTAGTCGCAGGGACCAACGCTGGTGCCTCGGACGCGCTCGGCCTGCATATGCCGCTACCCACCCTCGAGCGGCAGATGCGCTGGCTCGCGACCAACTACGATCTCGTACCGCTCGCGCAGTTCGTTGATCGTTTCTCGCGCGGTGCATCTTTGCGCGGCGCCGCAGCCGTAACGTTCGACGACGCCTATGCCGGCGTCTTCGATCACGCGTGGCCGCTGCTTCAGGCACTCAACCTTCCGGCGACGGTCTTTGTGGTCGCGGAAGCACCCGCACGGGGCGATGGCTTCTGGTGGGACGACCCCGGTGTGTTGCGCACTTATTCCCCAGCTCAACAGCGGCGCTGGCTCACTGCGGACAACGGTGACGGCGGAACGATTGTAAGAGCCTTGGCCGCCGCACGCGGCTCCGGGCAGCCTCCCCCCCCCGCGCCCCGCGCCTGGTGCAGGCCCGCGACGTGGCACGCAATTACGGAGGCAGCCAGATCCGGCTTGCAGCTCGGCGTGCATTCGGCGACCCACCGGTCGCTCCCGACACTGAACGACCGTGATCTCCGGCGTGAAGTCGTGGAGAGCCGCGACGTCATCACTCGCCACACGGGCATCACTCCTGAATTCTTTGCATATCCCTATGGCTTGTGGGACGAGCGCGTGCGGCAGGCGGTGCGGTCGGCAGGCTATCGCGCTGGGTTCACACTCGAGGAAGGTCCCCACGGAGGCACGGCCGACCGCTGGACTCTACCGAGGGTCAACGTCCCCGCTCGCATCGAAGACGCCACCTTCCAGGCATGGACGGCTGGCCTCAATCCCCGGAGTTGGCGGCTTCTCGCGTGACGGCCCCCGCACCCCCCCTCCCTCCGACCGTTCGGATCCACTGCTCGAGCCGCTCAAGATCGTGAACCCCAAGGCGTCCGTGGGTTGGGAGCGTAAATAATCGGGTGGCGAGCGCGCGACCGCCGGGGAAGCTGGCGTTCCGATTCACGCAGTGCGAAGCAAGGCGTTCGAGGTCGCTGAGGGGGCTGGGGTACCCGGGCATCACCCCCAAACGCCGTGCCGCGGTGTCAGTCGCCGAGCAGCGAGCCGCCGGCGATGCCAGCACCGGCAGCCGCAGATAGCCCGGCCGTGCGTTCGGTGGCGCGCTGATCGTCTCGAAGGCCGGCTGCCGCCGCAACTCGATGAGCAACCGCTCCGCATTACACCGCCGCACCTCAACTTCCCGCTCGGCGAGGGTCCATGTCGCGGAGATGACCGGGCAAGACACGCGGGTCGGTGCTCGTGGACGGCGCGGCTCGCGATAGATCGTCTCGCCAAGGCGGAGAAAGGGCAGCGCCGCCGGCAGCCCGTAAAGGTTGGGATGCTCGAGCAGCAACCGGGCGGCGATCGCCAGAAGATCCGGCCAGCCCCGTCGCGACGGACCCAGGAGTCTCCGCTCGCGCGCGAGGACTTGTTCTCCCACATCATCGTTGGCCAGGAGTGCACCGCCGCTGCCCCCGGTCAGCCCTTTCCCCCGACCGAAACTCAACACAGTGAGCGAGCCCTGAGTACCGGCGGGGCGGTCCTTCACGACCGCGCCGGCGGCCTGGGCTGCGTCCTCGATCACAACGGCGCCGGTTTCCGCCGCAACGGCACTCACCTGGGCGAGGTCAACAGGATACCCGTACAAGTGCACGACGACGACTGCCGCCGCGCCCTGATTCAGTGCCGCGCGCAGCTGTGCCAGATCAGGCGCGAGTGTGTGTGGGTCCACGTCATAAAGGAAGACCGATACGCCCGCGCCCTCCGCCGCCGTTGCCAGATCGTAACAGGCGTACGCCGGCAGCGCGACAGCGGCACCGGGCCGATCCCGCAGGGCGCCGTGCAGCGCCGCAGTCAGCGCCGCGGTACCGCTTTCGGTTAGCAGCACGGCCATCGCGGAGTACCGCTCCTTGAGGAGTTCGACCACGTGCTCCTCGGCCCGAGCCGACCCGCCATTGTGTGCGACAGCCGCCCGCGCGCCGGCGAGCAGCGCCGCCATCGAGAGGGGCGAGTGCACGGGAACCTGGTGTCGCCAGGCGGTCACAGCGCCCTTCTTCTCACGGAAGGAAGCGGACCAACCGAGGGCCAAGTCGATTCGCGATCGGCAGCGGTAGCCAACGCCACACCCGCGGCCCCCACGAGAATGCAGGGTCATCCGGCGAGGGCGTGGCGCTGTGGCCGCGCCGTGCGTATTGGCACCACGGCAGGGGCACATCGGTGCCGCCCCACTGCTGCTTGAAGCGGTGCGTGCCGCCACCCGGACTGCACCGGCCGAAGTTGAACACCCGCACGCCGCGGGAGATCATCTGCTCCATGAATGCCCAGTACAGAAACATGTTCGCGGCGATTGTCCGGGACTCGCGCACCGCACCGGCCCACGTCATTTCGAACTCTCCCCGCCACACGAAGCCGCACCCGCCCGCGAGCGGCTCGTCGCCGCGGTAGACGGCGCCGAACACCACAAGATCCGGAAACGCCACGATCAGACGCTCAAAGAACGTCCCTGGCAAAACCGGCGTGCCCAAGTCGCGCATAGTCCGGGAGAACACGTCGTAGAACGCCTCGCGCTGATCCAGGCCGAAGCGCGCGGTGAGACCTTCCTTGATCGGGCGGCGGATCTGACTGCGCAGCTTGGACGGGAAGGCCTTGGATAGCTCCTCGGCGCTCGGCGGCAACTCGAGGAGCACGGTAATCTTTCGCGACGCCACCGGCAGCTCCAGATCATCACCGCCGCGCGTCCGCAGCTCCAAGAGGTCCGCGCGTGAACGGCGGGCCTCAGCGACTGCCTCCCAGGCCAGCTGCCGCCGGGCGTCGGGCGTGCCGAGCGGCCCGCCATAGTTGAGAAACGGCAGCGACACAAGGTAGTGACCAAAGATCCGGCTCTGGACGCGGGCGAGGGGGAGGACTCCCTGCCATTCCCCGTTGCGGTCCGTCGCTACCCGGTACAAGCACTCCGCCCCGAGTGCGTCGCTCAGGACGTCACGCCAGCCGGCGAGATGACAGAAGCTGCTTCCCGCGGCGCGTGTGACGAAATCGTCCCACGTGGCCCCCCCCGTGGCGCCGTCGAGTTGCGTTATCATGGCGCCGCGGCGGCCGCGTTCTCTCGGAACCGCGCCACTGTGTCCCGGATGGCGGTAAAGCGGAAGTCGACCAGCAACCGTTCGAGCCGCTCCGCCGTCCGCCGTAGTCCGCCGTAGTGCCGCAGCTGCGTCAGCCATGACACGTCGAGTCGTGGCTGAGCGGGATCGAGCTCCCAGGGGTGGATGTAGAAAGTGCCCGGTACACCGCGGCGCTCGCATTGGCGGAGCGCGGCCCGGACGACGCCGACCGGGAAAAGTCGGAAGTACGCCCCGCCCGCCGCCGGCAGCCGCACGCCGCACCAACGCAGCGTGGCCGGAGGAATCTCCGCTAGGCGTCCACTCGCGCGCTGCAACCAATGCGGATCCGGCCGGCCGTTGGGATACCCGTAGCCGGGACGCCGCACCGGAAACAGGCTCGAATCGTACAGGTATCCTTCCTCTATAAGCACGTCGAGCGCCCATTCCCGCCCAGGCACGATCGAGAAGCTCGGTGCACGAAAACCCAGCACGGGTACGCCGCTGATGTCCTCGAGCAGGTTCTTGGTGCGCCGGATGGAATCCCGGAACTGGGACGGCGTTTGCTGGGTCACGCGCGCGTGGTCCCAGCCGTGGGACGCGATCTCATGGCCCGCGCGCGCAATCGTGCGCACCAGCTCTGCTTGCCGCTCCGCCACCCAGCCGAGCACGAAGAACGTCGCGCGGGATTCGTGCCGAGCCAGCAGCGCGAGCAGCCGAGCGACTTGCCCGCCGACCCGGGACTCGAAATGCTCCCATGCGGACCGCGCCACCCGGGACTCAAACGCTGAGACCTGGAAATACTCCTCGAGGTCGATCGTAAAGTGGTGGGCGATCATGCAACCTGGGCTCGCCGCCGCCGTCGTCGTGCTCGAAGGCTAGCGGCGACGCGGCGCGCCACCAGATCACGCGCCCAACGCCACTGCATCCGGCGCCACTCGGCCGCCGGCAGGCCATCGCTCCGGCGTTGGGCGCGCAGCCAGTCGAGCAGATTCCCGACGGGGGCAAACCAGCCGTTCCGCGCGGCGAGCAGCTCCAGGAGTCGCCGGGTCTCCGGGTTGATCCTGCCTGCGCACCCGAACCCCTTCCCAAAGTGGGTCGCGATGATGCAGACGCCGCCTTCGGCTTCGAGCCGCCGCTGGTTCTCGGGCTGGAGCAAGTGGTTGAACTCCTCCACATCTTCGGCGTCCGTGGCGGAGAACCACCAGCGGACATGCGGTCGGCCGGGGTCGCGGTAGGGGATGGATGGATTTACGCGCAGCAGGTTGATCTCCGAAAAGGTCAGGTTCCGGACGTACTCGATCTGCTTGCTGCAGAGGTCGCCCCACCAGAAAGGCGACCCCGGGCAATGCCCCTGATAAAACCCCGGCGTCGCTTGCGGGAACGCGAGGCGGTGGACCAACCGCAGGACGGGATCGTCGAGGCGCCCGACCCCCCAGTACAGGTTGTCCCGATTGAATGCGTGGTTCGCATGGACCCGCGGCGGCGCGCCGAAGACACGGCAGAAACGATCCAGCGCCCGCGCCGTCCGCTCTCGCGTGCTCGTTTCCATGGTTGCACCGTGGAAAGCGATCTCGAAGCCGCGGGCGTGCAGGTCAACTACGAAATCGAGGTAGTGCGGGTCGTCCATCGTCTCGGAGAGCGAGAAGTTCCGACTCCCCTCCTCGCAGCGCACGGGCCACACGGTCTTCGTTGTCCGCATCCCCAGCGATTCCAGCAGTCTGTAGACCGGCTGGACGTTCTCGACCGTCGCGACGTCGGTGTCGTCGATCACCGTGAACGCGAAGCCCGCGCCGCCGGGAAACTGATGATCGCGCGTCATCGGGCTTCGCTCACGCCTGGCGGAGCGCGAACAGCTCGACGTCGCGAGCGTGGCGCTGCACGACGGTGACCGGATCGAGGCGCACGAAACCGGGGCCATTGAGCGGTCCGGCGACCTCAGCGAGGAACTGCTGGAACGGCGTGTTGCGCGGCGTGCTCGCCCATTCCAGACCGGCCGGTGGATTGGGCTGAGCCGCGAGCCATGAAACGAACGCGTATTCGACGCGACGCTGGAACACGCGGCACGACATGACGAACGACGTGATCGTGTTGTCCGCGGTCATCAGGCACGCCAGGATTTCACCGTGGCTCCCGGTGCGGTCGGCGAGCGAGGCACTCACAAGCCGGCCACCGGCATCGAGAATCGCGTCGACCTGTTCGTCCGTCACGTGGCGGCCGTTGAGGTTGAACTGGTTGGTCTTGTTGATGAGCTGCACCGCTCTGGTGCGGTCGCCACGGCTCCGGTCGTGGATCGTCAGCGTCATCTGGAGATCCTGGAGGAATCGCGTCAGGTCGGCGCCCTGGACCTCGTTCGTAGCCATTCCCTCGAGACGACGTCGATACATAGCCGTACGCTCACGATCCTCCGCGGTGATCACGCGGTGCGGAAACAGTCTCGCGAGCTCGTCCAGGAACTGGGTGAGATCGTCGTGGTGGTGCGGGAACACGACGCAGCGTACGTCGGGCAGCGCGAGCGAGACCTCAGCTACCTCAACGGGGTTGTCGTCGACGAAGACGAACGAGTCGAGGCCGAGGTTGAATCGCTGCGCCAGCTCGCGGATTTGCGCCGATTTGGCGTGGTAGCTGCCGATGATCGCGACGAAGTCCTCCTCGCGCAGCAGCATGCGCCCTGAGCGGAATGGTGCCAGCACGACGTCGGGATCGTTCCGACTCACCGCGGCGAGGATGGTGCCCTCGCGCCGCAGCCGGCGCAACAAGCTCTGATAAACGAAATGCCGATATGCAGAACCCGAGGGCTCGCAGGCAATTCCCTCCGGCCCCTCTTCGGCGATCAATCCGTTCCACAGCACGTTGTCCAAGTCGGTCACCAGGACCTTCCGTGGCTCGGCCGGCGGCGCCGTGGCGACCTCCACCACCGCGTCCGCCACTCGGCCAATCCACGTTCCCCCGACGGGGCAGCCGCTCGACAGATAGCCGCCGAGCGCAAACGCATCTGCCGGCAGCAGCCGCGCGCCGAGCCCGAGCGCCAGGCTTTCGAGCGAGCGGGCGAATGCGGCGCCACGGGCTGGGTCGGGAAAGAGGGGCGGTAGCGGGGCCGGGAGGTACAGCAAACGCGCCTGCGTGCGGCGGGCGAGCAGGCGCGCCGTCTCGGCCGCCCGCGCTGCGAGGATCTCGTGATCTACAGACTCCGGCACACCCGATCGCCAGTCAGCTTCCGGCGCGAAATCCCACGGCAACAGAAGCAACACTTCGGTGACGGTGGGATCGGGGTCCCGTCGCAGCGCCTGGGCAAGGGTGTTGAACGGCAGAAAGCGCACGTCAGCGGCGTGGCCACGCCGAGCCGCGGCGGCTCGTAAGTACAGCGCAAACGGCTCCGCGGTCCCCGAGAGCGCAAACAGGAAGGCGAGGGGCTCGCCGCCCCGGAAGGTGCTCACCAGCCGCTGGGCCTCGAGGAAATTCACGGCAGGGCCCGCTCCTCGAGATAGCGACGGATCGCGGCGTACGATGTCAGCTGGATCTGATCGGCGACGTCGATCGAGATGCCGAATTCGCCCTCGATCGCCAGCATGAGCGAGACGTGCGCCAGCGAGTCCCAGCTCTCGACGTCGAGTTGCCGAGTCTCCGTCACGTCGGCATCAGGAGGGAGCTCCAATGTCGCTCGCACGATCTCCTGGAGCTTGGATTCGGCCGCGTCGGTCATGATCGCGCGCATCTCAAAACACGTCGTCCGCTGCGCTGTCACCGCGGGCCAGCCACCAGGACGCGAGATCGCTCGGCCACCGTCCGGACCCGCTCACGTCACGCAGAAAGAAATGCACGTTACCGGCGAGCGGAACGTACGCTCGTCGCGACAGCAGCCGCGCCAGCATGCGATGGCTGGTTGTGCAAAGAACCGCATCGGCTCCCGCTGAGCGGGCTCCCCGCTCAATTCCCGCGAGCACTGCCAAGCCCACATCGGCACTCTTGGGTGCAAACACGATATCGGAGATCGTGGCCGTCCGAACGCCACGCAGGCGCGCATCGGGGCTCGCCTTGGGGCAGAGCAACACCGCGAGGCCAACCAGCCGCGTACCGTCGCGCGCGGTGATGAACGAGTATCGGTTCCCCTCGGCACCGTAGCGCCAGCGGAGATACGTCCCGTCGCGCACGGGACTCGCAGCCATGGTGGTTCGCGCGGCGCGCCACAGCTCGTCCAACTCTTCCCGGCTGGGTAGCTCGCCAACGCATCGCGTCGTGAGCCAGGAAGGAGCACGCCCCCTGGCTACTGCGGCGAGACGTAGCGCCAGGCCGACGGTTGCACCCGCTAGGCCCGCCACTCCCACGCGTTGTGCCACGCGTACGCTGGCCGTCAGCCACCGCGGCAAGCCCAGCCCCAACTCCGTAGGGTCCAGGCGCCGAGCCAGACTCGCGAGCCGCAGTGGGCGCACGAAGTTCGTGACCGCACCGAGATCGGTGTACCCCAGGGCGCTGAAGAGCCGGCGCGCCGCCGGTGCCACCACCAGCGCCGTCGCGCGGGGTAACTGCGTCGCGAGCTCTTTGCCGACGAGAAAACCGATCGGACCCCTGCGGTATTCAGGCAGCACCATGAGGCCCTTGACCCAATAGGCTGGGTGCTCGGCCACGCCGTCCCACAGCCGGTGCGGAATAGAGCCGCAGTAACCTAGGACGCGACTCCCCTCGAGCACGATCGCGGTTGGCGGTACCTCGCCGGGCGCGGCACTATTCTCCGCGGCCGCCTTGCGTCGTCCGGCCAGGACCGTCTCCGCAGTCACGTCCCCACCCCAGGCTGCCCGGTAGAAGGCAGCGAGTGAATCAGCGTGCTCGTCCGTCGCCAGGATCGTCTGAACCCGGCTCACCACTGTCAGACTCGCCTCTCACGTGGCAGTCGAGCCACTGCTTCGCAAGGACTGTGCGCAAGAAGCCAGGGAGGATTTGTGGCGGCGGTGCACCGACGGGCGATCAGGTGTTGCGCGCGCGCGACGGGCCTTTGCTCGACTAGGTCACGAACCCGACAGCGAGGGAGGTACTGCGCATGGCGCGGACGTGGATGCGGGTCGCGGTTTCATCCACCGCCCTGCTCACGTCCTCGATCATTCCGTAGTCGTGCCAGATCACTAGGCTGCCGCTGCGGACGGAGGCGAGAGCCTTGAGGGTATCGCTCCTGACGTAGTCGTAGGAGTGACAGCCGTCGATGAACACGATGTCGAACGGGACGCCAAGCGTGCTCCAATCGAGGGCCGCGGAATCGCCGTATATCTGAAGCACTTTGTGGGCGTAGGGAGTATTGCGGTATTTCAGCGCTGCCGGAGGAACAGAAGTCCCATTGATCGCATCCGTGGGCACCTCCAAGGCCCGGCCGCGGTTCCAGCCCGCGGGCAGATCGACGGTGGTTACCATCCCGTCATCCGGGGCGTTGGCCGCGAGATTCAGCGCGGTCCTTCCATCGTAAGTCCCGATCTCGAGTATGCGCTTGGCACGCGTGTGTCGCACGATCGCGCACAGCACGGCCATCTCATGCGGAGTTACGGATGTATCCGCGTTTCCACCAAGCGGCTTGATCAATACTACTCCTGTCTCCTCGATGCCCGGGATTGCCTGTGTGACGTCGACTCTCGGCAGGACCCCGAACGTCCAACTGCCCACGGTGTGGTACGCGAGCGGATCCCCGAGGATTGCACGAACCGGTAGCAAGCGGGACGACAGCAAGCGCAGGGTGCGCCCCGGATGCCGGATGAACCGGGGGATGTTCAGACCGATGCTGCGAAACACAGTCGTCACACCTGGATTGATTGCAAGCTCAGTGCCAGGTGCGCGGTGCTCCTGCTGTGGGTGCTCACAGGAGCAGCACGGACACCGACTTCGTATCCGAAGCTGAGGCGCCTGCGGCGTCCGTCACCGTCACCCGGATCGTGAAGCTCTGCGGCAGGATAATGATGTATGTGTGCCCCGCGCTATACGTGCCCTGGCTCGAAACGCTGTTCGTCGTTGTGTTGCCGTCGCCCCAGTCGATCGTGTACGACCACGGCCCATTGTTGTTCGCATCGCTGAAGCTCCAGCTGAACGAGTAGAGCAGACCGGTGAACGCCTGGTCGTCCGGTCCGGCGTTCACGACCGGGGCGCTGTTGGGCGTGCTGCAGGTCACTGAGAACGTCGTGTTAGCAGTCCCGCCCGAGGGGACCGTCACGCTGCGGGGGTTGCTCCCGCTCACCGCGCAGGTCGAGGCGACGCCCGACAGCGCCACGTTGTGGCTGGTGGCCGAGAGTCCGTTGTAGGTCGTGCTGGTGTTGATGCCGATCGCCCGGCTGTTCCCGCCGTCCACGGTCACGGTATAGCCGTCTGGATCCAGGCTCGTGCCCGACGTGCTGGTAAACACGGTCAGGTTTCCGGTCGGTGCTGTGACCGTCACGGTCGCCGTCTGGGTGATGGCGACGCCGCTGATCGTGGCGGACACGGTCTTCGAGCCCGCTACCGTGGAGCTCAGGCTCCCCGTAGCGACCCCGCTCCCGCTCGTCGGGCCCGCCGGCTGGGTGAGCGTGTTCCCTGAGCCGCTCGCCGCGAGGACCACCGTCGCCCCGCTCACGGCGTTCCCGTTCGCATCCCTGGCGGTCACCGTGATCGTCGACGTCCCACTCCCCGCCGTGATCGAGGTCGGCGAGGCCGTCACCGTCGACTGCGACGCCGACACTGGGCCCGCCGTCACTGTCACCGTCGCCGTCTGCGTGATCGCCACGCCGTTGATTGTCGCCGACACGGTCTTCGAGCCAGCCGCCGTAGAGCTCAGCGTGCCGCTCGCCACTCCGCTGGCATTCGTCGGGCTCGCCGGCTGCGTGAGCGTGTTGCCCGAACCGGTCGCCGCAAGCACGACCGTGGCCCCGCTCACCGGATTCCCGCCCGCGTCCCGCGCCGTCACCGTAATCGTCGACGTCCCGCTGCCCGCGGTGATCGAAGTCGGCGACGCCGTCACGGTCGATTGCGACGCCGAGACCGGTCCGGCCGTCACCGTCACAGTCGCCGTCTGGTTGAGCGCGACGCCACCGGCCGTGGCTGAAACCGTCTTCGTCCCCACGACCGTTGACTGCAGCGTGCCCGTGGCTACGCCACTCGCGTTGGTTGGGCTTGCTGGCTGCGTCAGGGTATTACCCGAGCCCGTCGCACTCAGCGCCACCGTCACGCCGCTGACGGGGTTGCCGTTCGCATCACGCGCGGTGACCGTGATCGTCGAAGTCCCGGTACTCGCCGCGATCGAGGTCGGCGACGCCGTGACGCTCGATTGCGAAGCCGAAACGGGCCCCGCCGTGACCGTTACGCTCGCCGTCTGCGTGATCGCCACGCCGCTGATCGTCGCCGAGACCGTCTTCGACCCGGCGATCGTCGAGCTCAGGCTGCCGGTTGCGACACCACTGCCATTGGTCGGGGCCGGCTGGGTCAACGTGTTGCCCGAGCCGGTCGCCGACAGCACGACCGTTGCGCCGCTGATCGGATTGCCGCTCGCGTCCCGCGCTGTCACCGTGATCGTTGAGGTACCACTTCCTGCCGTGATCGATGTCGGTGATGCCACTACGCTCGACTGTGACGCCGAGACTGACCCGGTCGTGACCGTCACCGTCGCGGTCTGCGTCACCGCGACCCCGCTGATAGTAGCCGACACGGTCTTGGTTTCCGGCGTCGTGGAGCTGAGCGTGCCGGTTGCGACGCCGCTCGCGTTCGTTGGGCTCGCCGGCTGCGTCAGCGTGTTGCCTGAGCCGGTCGTCGCGAGGACCACGGTCGCCCCGCTGATGGGGTTGCCGTTCGCGTCACGGGC
>WNGA01001413.1_pt1 | contig 36988 bp, 36 predicted proteins | sample 5400061 | NCBI WGS metagenome assembly WNGA01 (sample SAMN13153366, study PRJNA577476) | soil metagenome | isolation source: 100 cm soil or saprolite under grassland replicate 2 | place: USA:California | collected 2016-06-15
CTTGCCGCCATCGCGACTGGCGCTCTCGACGTGTCTTTGGTCATGAAGAACGCCCTGATCGAATCGTGGATGGTCCACCTCCGGGACCTCGTCGAGTTCCTCTACCCGGCCGTTCCCAAGCAGGGCGACGTGATAGCTACCGACTTCTTTGATTCTCGCGCCGAGTGGGAGCGGATCCGGCCGTCGCAGTCCGAGTCCCTCAAGAAGGCGCGAAAGCGCGCCAACAAGGAGTTGGCGCACCTGACGACGGGGCGGAAGGGGCCGGGGGACCGGGAGAAGGGGTGGGCGTTCCACGACCTGACCAGCGAGCTAGTCGATGTGCTCCGGACGTTCGGCGAAAAGGCCTCGGAGGCGAAGCTCCATCAGAAGGTCCGGGACGCCCTTGCAATCTCGCCCGCCTTGACCAGCCAGTAGCGCCCGAACTGGACAAACGCAGGACAACGTGAGCGATGTCCAGCCGTGTCCAGCAAGCACAGGAACGTCCACCTTCTACGCACGACTCGACACCGTCCGGGCCTTCGCACGGCAGGGGTCAGGGGTTCAAATCCCCTCACCTCCACCACGTCGTCAACCGGTTCGTCAGGCTGATGGATGGGGAACCGCAAACAGCTCTTCACCAGTCTCAGGCCACGGTCACCAAACCGTGCATCCCGTAGGCGTAGTGTCCCGGAAGATGGCAACCGAAGATGAGCGTTCCCCGCTGCGTGAAGGTGTAGATCGTCGTCCGGGTGGAGCCCGCGGGGACCGACATTTCACCGGGACGTGGCGGATGGTGCGCCTCGGTCCCAAGCTCGTGGATCTCCTGGACCCTGGCATCGCCCAGGATGAACTCGTGGTCGATCGGATCGGTGTTGTGGACGACGAACCGGACGCGCGTGCCCGGGGGGAACTCGAACGTCGACGGATCGAAGTGCGAGTAGTGGATGGTGATCTCCACCGACTCGACCGCTTCGTCCGCGGCGGCCGGGCGGCATGCGGCTGGGGCCGCGACCAAGGCGATCACGAGCACCAGTCGCATACCGCCCTTCATGTCGGCTACCCCACCCGCGGGCGGAGCCGGCTCCGTCCCAGCCAGGCGCCGGTCGCGATCCCAGCGACCAGCGCCAGGGCCGCCAGCGCCGCCGGCCAGATGCGACCGGTTGCCGCGTCCAGCGCGGAGGCATCCCGGGGCGACAGGCCGGCGGCGACGGGCGACGGCCTTCCGGCGCCGCTCGCATCGACGGCAAGGTCGTACTTCAGCGCACCGGCGTTGGAGTCCACGCGCATGTACGTAAGCCACATCCCCGAGGCGGGGAGCCACTGCATCCCCTTGTCCGAGCGAAGGTCCGAGAGGAGTGAGACCGAGGCCGGCTCGCTGCGCTCGAGGACCAGTCCGGGCCGGGGCGAGCCGTCGGGAACGACGCCGACGAGCGATGTACCCGACCCACGCGCCTCGTCAGGGGCGGGGAGCAGCGCGGGCTCTCGGTCGGTCAGCAGGTACACGTCCGCCTCGACCGGTGCGTTGGCCGGGGCGCCGAGTCCGAGGATCCGAAGGGGGACCCACGGGTTCGTCGTGGGGATGACCACATGCACCGGCGTGCCCTCGCCCTGGGAGATCCCCTGCTCCTTGGCCCGCTCTCCGTTGAACCGGACGGCCATGAAGATCGGGCTGCGGTCCGCGTAGAAGTCCAGGACTTCGGGCGCGTCGGGCGGGAGGAGGAACCCATGCTCCCGCGCCCAGTTGCCGACGGCAGTGCCCCCGCCCTTCAGGACCGTCACGTCCAGCGCGTCGATCTGGGTCTCGAGCAACACCTTGGCGTCCGCCGCCGCGGGGCTTGCGAGCGTTTCGAACCGGAGCACCGGCTCTGTCTCCTGCACCAGCCGCTGGAGCGTCCAGTCCCCGGCCCGCACGACCCTCGACGGAACGCCCGGCAGCGGTACGATGGAGCCGAACTCCCCGCCGACCCCGGCAAACTCGAACGAGGTCACGTAATGCTCGACCCCTTGGTGATAGGCCGCGAGGGTAGTGGTGCGGACCAGGGTGACGCTGCCGTTCGCGTTCACCAGCCCGCCGCAGGCCCATGCGGGGCCGGCGGCCAGGAGGAAGACGAGGGTGGCGGGCACGAGAAACACGATCCGGCGCATGGCGTGCCTCCTTCGGTCGGGTACGACCGAGCTTGGACGCCGATAGGAGGGTGCCGGGTTCCCTCCATCTCAAGCGCCTGCTGACGATGCCGATACTCGACCGAAACGGGGGAAGGGTCGCAAATGGCGTCGCCGAAGGTCGCCTACCGCTTACCAAGGCTCAGCCTCTTGGGGAAGTTCGCCGTTGCCAGCCTGATCCCGATCGTTCTCCTCGGCCTCGTCCTCGCCAAGACGCTCCAGATCCAGATCCGGAATCAAGCGCTGACGAACGCGCGACAGCTGGCTGACCTCATCGCCCGATTCGATATCCAGCCGCAACTGACCCCAGATGACCTAAGCCAGGGACTCACACCAGAACGTCTTCGTCAGCTCGATAAGGTCCTGCATGCCGGACTGGTCGGCGAGGAGATCGCGCGGGTCAAGATCTGGAGCCGCGATCTCCGCGTCGTCTACTCGGACGACCCTGAGCTCATCGGTCGAACCTTTCCCTCCTCCCATGAGCTCGAGGATGCGATGGCAGGACAGATCGCCTCCGAGGTGTCCGACCTTACGAAAGAGGAAAACGTCAGCGACCGGAGCTATGGGAAGCTACTCGAGGTGTACGTTCCCCTGACCTTCCCGGGTGATCCGGCACCAGCGGGAGCGTTCGAACTTTATCTTCCGTACCAGCCGATCGAGGCCGCGATCACCAGCGACAGTCATCGACTGTATCTGGTGCTCCTGGGTGGCCTGGCCCTTCTGTATGTCGCGCTGTTCCGTATCGTCGCCACCGCGTCCAGGCGCCTTCGGCGCCAAGCCGACCGAGAGCTTCGTCTGGCCAACGAGGAGCGCGATCTGGCTCTTCGGAAAGCCGCGGTCATCGCCACCGTGTCCCACGAATTCAGGACCCCGCTCACGATCATCGAAGGTGTTTCGAGCACCCTCGGGAGGCACGACCTGGTGGCGGAAGCCGGACGCTCCTTGCTGGACAGCCTTCGGAATGCAAGCCATCGGTTGCATGATCTGGTGGAGGCCGTGCTGGCGGCAGCCGAAGGGATGGAGCGCGAGGCTGAAGCGCAGCGCCAGCCCGTCGCGCTCGGCGAAGTCATCCGGTCAGTGATCGATGGGCTCTCCTCATTCGATGCACTCCACCGAGTCCGCGTCGGGGCGATGTCGGAGGGAGACACCGTGATGAGCGATCCGGCGATGCTCAAGCCGCTCCTTCGGCACATCATGGAGAACGCGCTGAAGTTCTCCCCACCGGGGAGTACGGTCGACATCTCGCTCTCCCGAATCTCGGGAGAGGTCGAAGTCAGGGTCCGCGATCGTGGTCCCGGTATCAGCTCGGAGTTCATGGAGCGGGCTTTCGATCCCTTCACCCAGGAGGACCAGTCCTCCACCCGAGCGAAGTCCGGCCTGGGGATCGGCCTGTTCGCGGCGCGCAAGATCGCTGAGTTGATCGGGGGGCGGGTCGAGCTCCAGCGTCATCCGGAGGGCGGAATGGAAGCGATCCTTCATCTGCCCGACACCGTCGAAGATCGAGCTCTCGTCACCGCCGATGTCGACGCGGGGTATGCGGCTGCGGCGGCCAGGCCCTCATCCCTGATCGGACGCTCGTAGCCCAGCGGGATTCGGCGCCCGGTTCGGAGCTGAGCTCCGCCCACCGGAAGCACGGTGTACGTGGGCGTTCACCATGCGGACCGATAGGGCAAACCTTCGCCTACCCGAGGCTCCCGCGAGCCTCCAAGCGCGGTACACACCCCGTATGGGGCTTCCTAACGCCAGGGGCGCGGACGACCCGTCCGCCCGATGATCTTGCTGCGGGTTTCAGCGCTCCTCTACGTCATGAAGGTGCCATTGGAAGGGTAGGCCCCGAACTTCGGCAGGATCTCCCGTCCTGATGATGTTGCGGAACTGCATGGCCCGGTCTAGGGCCTGGTGGGGGCTAGAAGCATCCACGAACAGGGTGAATGACACGGCGTAGCTGCGGCCCTCCCTCATCCCTGGCCCCACGTCAACGATGCCCAGTCCTTCATAAAGCACTTCCTCGTTGTTGCTCAACCCCTGCCCCCCGGTGTCTTGGCCCCTCGGATCAATACCGCCGTATCTGGTTCCCCGTAGCAACGGGTCCCACACCTCTCCTCTTCCAAAAAGCTGTCGGAATCAAGCAGGCGAAGGGGTGCGGGTTCACCCCCCGACCCGATAGCCTCGGCAGGCCCCCGCGAGAGCGGACGTTCCTAGTGCCACCGCCTACATCATCAGATATCTCGCGATAGCCGATCGGCCGATTGACCCGGCGCTCGCTTTGACCCACGCTCCTGACGAGAAGCGTGCAAGGAGGCTCGCGTGAGGCGAGGCGTTCTGGCGTTCGTGGTGACATTCGTCCTCGGGGTATCGGGCATCGCCACGGCCGGCGTCCTTGCAGGCGCACGCCACGACAAGGGCGAAGCGAATGAGCAGGACGCCGGCGTCCACGGTGGGCCGATCGAGCGGTTCCACCAGGCCGGATCGTGCGATCTCACAGCCGTCTCCTCGCTGCCGGGCAACTGGACGCACGGCGACTATGTGAGCGCCGTCGCCGCTGCCGGCGACACGGCCCAGATTCCCCTTGCCGCCCGGAGCGACTGCGGCAAGCCGATGGTCGCCGTCGGCCACGGCGGTGGGCCGCCAGCCCACGCGCTCGAGCACATGGCGGCGGGCAAGGCGCACGCGGGCGGCGAGCCTGACGACACGGTTTCGGTCGCCCCCGGCAGCTAGCAGCTCGACGCGGGCCATCCTCGTTGGCCCCCACCGCTTCGTCGGGTCTATGGATCCTGGGGCCGCCAGAGAGATGACCTCGGCTTGGCGAGTTTTCCATCCACAACACGGCTCAAGACCCTAAGTCGCTTCAGGCTTCCGGGGGAACTGCGGAAAGCTCAGCCCACCGGCAATGTGACGTTTCCCCCTCGGGAACCGGTTTCTCTGCGAATTCGTCTGAGACGTAGGATGAGCCAGTCGAGGGGGTGATCCCGTCGAGCAACGTCCGATCCAGGTCTTCCCGCCGAAGAGCGCTGCGGGCCGTGACCGTCTGCGTCGGAATGTTTGCGGTCAGCATGACACCCGCCAAAGCCCCGGCCGCGACGCTGTGCACCAGCCCTCCGCCAGTCTTCCCCGAGAGCTCGATCGTCCCCGGGATGGCCGGCACCGGGCTTACCGCGATCCAGGGGAGCGCCCCCGTCAGCTTCGACATCCAGATCATCGGGATCTTGCCGAACGCCCTCCTCCCCAGCTTCGACCTCGTGATCTTCAAGATCATCGGTCCGCCGGCATTCCTGGACCAGGCCCACGGGGTGGCCTCGGGGATGTCGGGCTCCCCCATCTACATCGACGGGCAGCTGGCCGGGGCAGTCTCCTACACCTTCGGACTCGCCGCCGACCCCATGATCGGACTATTCACCCCGGCCCAGCAGATGGTTAACCTCACGACGGTGGCGGCCGACGTGTCCGCCACCTCAGTGCCGGCGTCGGTCCCGGTCACTCATCGGGCCCGCGTGGCCGTGGCCGACGCGGCCGAGGTCCCGCTAGCCTCTGTCCCGACGACAGTTCAACAGCTGACCATTCCACTTAGCGTGTCCGGCCTGTCGGACCAACGGGCCGAGCACCTTCAGGCCATCATCGACCGGCACGGCCTGCCGCTCCGTGTATATCGGGCCGGCAGCGCGGCCGCGGCCTCCTCGGCGACGATCAATCCCACCCCCCTCGCGCCGGGCGAGCCGTTCGCCGCGGAGCTTTCGACCGGGGACGTGACGTTGGCAGGGATCGGGACCACCACGTTCGCCTGCGGCGACCTCGATGTCGGCTGGGGCCACCCCCTGTTCCTCAAGGGCACGAGCTCGTTCGCCATGGCCGGCGCGAGCGTGGTCACGATCGTGAACGACGTGAGCGGGCTGTTCGGGCCGTTCAAGATTCTCGTCCCCACCGATCTCCACGGGACGGTGGTCCAGGACCGGCTGGCCGGGCTTATGGGTCAGATCGGGACCGTCACCCCCTCGATCCCCGTCACCACGACTTTCACCAACACCGACAATGGCGCGACCCGAACCGGGCAGACCGACATCTTCTATCAGCAGGCCTTCTGGGGTCCCGTGATCGCCTACGAGCACGTGTTCCAGAACCTGCTGCTCGTGTTCGATCACGTCGGGAAGGGGACGCTTAGCTTGACCTACACCATCCGTGGATTGCGCGAGGACGGCGTGACGCCGTTCACCGTCCACAACTCCAACATGGACGCCTCGCAGGACGACGCCTTCCAGGCGGACCACCACCTGCGGAACGCGCTGTTCGGGCTGGCGTTCAACCGGTCGGAGGACATCACGTTCACGAGCATCCGGGCCAGGGGGCAGATCACGGAGCACCAACTCGTCGGCGACATCGTGCGGGTCCGGTCGGCGAGCTCCTTGCAGCGCGGGCTCCGAGAGCGGGCCGTGTTGAAGGCCAAGGCCGGAAGCAGGATCATGCTGGAGGTCACGCTGCAGCCCATGGAGGGCGGGCCGCCCGAGAGGGCGACGGTTCGGTTTCGAATCCCCCATCGCGCCACTGGGTTGGAGCGGATCTCGCTCCGCGGAGGGAAGGCCCGTCAGCGGATCAACACGAGCCGAATAGGATTCGACAAGCTATTGGCACTCCTGAATGACGGCGAGCACCCCAACGACCTGATCGCCACCGGCCTGGGCCGCCAGCTGGTCCAGAAGCAAGACATCGTGGTCGAAGGCGAGGCAGCGGTCACCGTCAAGGTGGTGGGGTAAGCGGACTCATGCTCTCGTGGCCGAGGGCGAGGGAGCCCAGCTCGGGTGACATTCCCTAACACTGGGGCATCACGAAGTCCTCTTTCTCGATGAGCTAGCGAGCTCAGCCCACCGGAAGCAACTTGCTACGTGGTCATTGACCATGCCGACGGCCTGCATGAACGCGTAGCAGATCGTCGGCCCGACGAACCGGAACCCTCGCTTCTTCAACTCCTTGCTCATGGCCCGGGACTCCGCCGTTTCGGCCGGGATGTCCGACAGGCGTTGGCGATTGCCCTCGATGGGTCGGCCGTCGACGAACGACCACAGGTACTCGGAGAGCGGCCCGACGTCCGCCCGGAGCGCCAGCACCGTCCGAGCATTGCCGATCGTCGCATCGATCTTGGCCCGGTTCCGGACGATGCCCGGATCCCGCATCAATCGCTCGATCTTCTCCTCGCCGAACCGCGCGATTTTGGCCGGATCGAATCCGACGAACGAGCGCCGGTACCCCTCCCGCTTGTTCAGGATGGTCTGCCACGACAGCCCGGCCTGCGCGCCCTCAAGCGTCAGCATCTCGAACAGGTGGCGTTCGTCCCGGCTCGGTGTTCCCCACTCCTGGTCGTGGTACGCGAGCATGAGAGCGTCGCTTCCCTCAGCCCACCCACACCGCTTCCTCGCCATGTCGCTCCTCTCAGGCGAGCGGCAATGGTCCGCTCGCTCCCGGCTCGTAGGACTCCAGCGCGTACAGCCCGTCATAGCGAACCAGGACGTCACCGGCGATCCACAGGTCGCGGCTCCAGCCGGACGAGAGGGCGGTGTACTGCCAGCGTACCGAGGCGAATCGTCCAACCGGGGTCGCGACGTCCTCCTGTCCGAGATGCTCGTAGCGCTGGCGCTCCACGACCGGTTGGCAGGTCACCGGCTGGAGGAACACGACGTCGAACTCCGTCGTACGGGACCCCAGCCGGTTCGCCGTGACCACGTTGTAGGCCGGCGAGGCGTAGTCGAGCTCGACGTCGGGTCCCCACGCAAGCTCCACCGCGACGCCGTCTCGGTAGCCGGTCAGGCGTTCGCCCTCGGCCATCAGCAGGATCTCGTGCGAGCCCGTGTCGATCCTCGTTCGCACCAGCCTCCGGCCGGAGTCCGCGACGAGGTCCACCACCTCATGGTGCGGCTGCGGAAGAGTCGTCTGGATGTCGGAGAAGTACCGCCACCCGGCAGGGCCCGGCGCGGAGCGAAAATCCTCCGTCCCCACCGCGTTCCCGTCCCCGTCCATCACCGTGTATCGCCCGATCGGCATGCCGCTAATCGTAGGATGCCCGCCATGAGGGTGGCGCTGTGCCAGATGAGCTCGAGCGACGACGTCGAGGCCAATCGCACGCAGGCCGACGACCTGCTTGGTCGGTCCGCGGACGGAGGAGCCGACCTCGCCGCCCTCCCCGAGGTATGGACGTACATGGGCGCGGCCAGGCGCCACCGCGAGGTCGCTCAGCCAGTACCGGGACCGACGAGCGAGTGGCTCGCGTCGGTTGCGCGAGCGCGTTCGATGTGGGTCCTCGGAGGAAGCGTGCTCGAGGCCGGCGAAGACGGCACGGTGTTCAACACGAGCCTGCTGTTCGACCGCGGCGGCGAGCTCGTCGCCCGCTACCGGAAGATCCATCTGTTCGACGTGGACCTGCCGGGGCAGCCGCCGATCCGCGAGTCGTTCACCTATTCCTCGGGGGAGGACGTCGTGGCGGCGCAGACGGAGTTCGGCGTGGCCGGGCTGTCGGTCTGCTACGACGTGAGGTTCCCCGAGCTGTACCGCATCCTCGTCACCCGCGGAGCCGAGATGATCTTCGTTCCTTCGGCCTTCACGTTCGAGACCGGCTCCGATCACTGGGACGTCCTGATCCGGGCTCGGGCCATCGAGAGCCAGGCATTCGTGCTGGCTCCGGCGCAATGGGGAACCTGGGGCCCGCCGGAGCAGAACCGCCGGTGCTTCGGCAACAGCCTGGCGGTCGATCCGTGGGGTCGGGTCCTGGCCCGCGCCCCCGAGGGCGTAGGCGTCACGTTCGCCGACCTCGATCTCGATGAGGTCCGTCGGGTACGCGAGCGATTGCCCGCGCTCCGGCACCGCCGCCTCGACTTTGCCACCTGATCCTCACCCCATCGCGCTGGGAGGACTTGGCCATCTGTCCCCTCAATCGGGGACCCCGTCCGGCCGATAACTCGATCTGGGGAAGGAAGGCCGGGACCCCCGTCTCTACGGGACCCACGGGTTGGGAGGGCGGCCATGGATCGAGTGCGGACACGGGGCCGGAGCCTGGCCGGCGTGGCGCTCGCCATGCTCATCGTCCTTCTCGCCCAGGGCATCTCGGCCGACAGGGCGTCGGCATCGATCGATCACCATCGCCGCGCTCACATGCTCTCGCTCACCAACGACGACCGCGCACAGCACGACAAGGCCGCCCTCAGGCTGAACGCGGTGCTCTCGAGGTACGCCAAGCATCACAGCCGGCAGATGGCGACGAAGGGCTACCTGTTCCACACCGCCGATCTGAACTCGAGGCTGAAGGGCCTCGACTGGTCGATCGGCGGGGAGAACGTGGGGGTCGGGTCCACCCTTGACGGCCTCGAGAGCGCGTTCATGAGGAGCCCGCCGCACCGCAGGAACATCCTTCGAACAGGGTTCGACCACGCGGCTGTCGGGGTGATCCGTTCGAACGGCAGCTTCTGGGTGACCATCATCTTCTACGGCTAGCCCTCCCGACCTAGCTGTAGGGGAGCGACCCGGGCCGCGAAGAGGCCCGGGTCGCTCGTTTCTACCGGAGCCGGTCGAGATCGGGCGGCCGGTCGACGTCGGGCGGTGCGTCCGAGTCCACCACGACGTCCTTCACCCATCCAGGATGGGCCGTGATGATCTCGCGGGCTCCGGTGTCGCCGGCCAACTTGCGCGCCTCGTCCCACACCTCGCGCGAGAGCAACGCGGGTCCGGGGCCGTCACGGAACCGGAGTCGGACCATGAGGGGGCGACCGGCCTCGAACGCATCGACGAGGGCCCGGAGGTGCTCGGAGGTGATGCCCGGCTGATCGGCCAGGAGGACCACTGCGGCCTCGCTCTCGGGGCCCGCGGCGTCGAGGCCAACGATGAGCGAAGTCGACTGCCCCGCCTCGTAGCTGAGGTTCAGCACGGTCCTTCCGTTCTGGGGGAGACGGAGCGAGGTGCGCACTCGTTCCGCGTCGTGGCCGAGGACCACTACTACCTCGTCGAGTCCCGCCGCCGCCGCGGCGTCGACCGCGTACTGGACCAGGGGTTTGCCCTCCAGCTCGAGCAGTTGCTTCGTCCGCCCGAACCTGGAGGAGGTTCCGGCGGCCAAGACGATCCCGGTGATCACGAAGAGGCGCGGCCGAACAGGCGGCGCAAGAACCGGCCGGTCGCCCTGACGATCGCGTAGATGCCCAGCCGGATCCCACCGATGGCCTCCGGGGGTTGGGGAGTAGTCGAGGACGCCGCGGCCGGTGCACCCTGTGAGGCTGTCAGGTGGTCGCGGAGGCAGTCCGCGAACTGGTTCGTCAGCCTGGCGGATACATCGGGCAGGAGGCCACGCGAGACTTGTGCGACCGTCCCGGTGAGGATGATGTCGGCCTGCATCCTCACCCTGGTTGCGCCGTTCGGTCCTGCCGGTTCCAGCCAGGACGTGACGGTCGCGCTGGCTGCGCCCTTCCCCTTCTGCTCCTGGCCCTGGGCTTTCAGCACGACCCTGTGGTTGGCTTCATCCCTCTCCGCAACGGTCACCGTGCCGGCGAACGACAGCGCGATCGGCCCGAGCTTCAGGTTGATCTTGCCTTTCCACGTGTGGTCGTCGACGACCTCTGTCAGCTCGGCACCCGGCGCGCAGGGGGCAATCTGCTCCACGTCGAGCAGGTACGCCCACGCCCGGTCGATCGTCGCCGGAACCTCGAACTCGTTCTCGATCAGCATGATCCCTCCGGGATCCTCCGAGCGTCCGAGCCTACCCAGCGTCGCTTTCCCACGCCATCCGAAAGGTCCGGGCTATGCTCGCGCCTCCGTGGCCGAGGGGGGAGCGGTGGCGCAGGGCAAGGAGGGCAAGGTCGCGCTCGTGACGGGGGCCGGGAGCGCGACCGGCATCGGGTTCGCCACGGCGCGGGTGCTCGGCCGGGACGCGGCGATGCTTGCGATCGCATCGACGACCGACCGGATCCGAGATCGGGAGGCTGAGCTCCGTTCGCTCGGCTACACGGCAAGCGGTTTCGTGGCGGACCTCACCTCCCCCGGACAGGCGAAGTCGTTGGTCGAGTCGGTGCTCGAGCTCCACGGGCGCATCGACGTCCTCGTGAACAACGCCGGCATGGTGCAGGTCGGAGTGGACAGCCCAACCAAGAGATTCGTGGACCTGAACGATGACGATTGGAACCGGGACGTCGCGCTCAACCTGACGACGACGTTCAACGTCACGCGCTGCGTGGTGCCCGGAATGGTCCAGCGAGGCTATGGTCGGATCGTGAACGTCTCTTCGACGACCGGGCCGCTCGTCGCGATCCCTGGGGGCGTGGGGTATGGAGCGGCGAAGGCGGCGGTCGACGGGCTGACGCGGGGGCTGGCCCTGGAGGTCGCTCCGCACGGCATCACGGTGAACTCGGTGGCTCCGGGCTGGATACAGACGGGCTCGTCACTGCCTGAGGAACTGGTGGCGGGCGCGCACACGCCGGTGGGGCGGCCCGGTCGTCCGGAGGAGGTCGCCGAGGTCATCGCCTTCCTCGCCTCCGAGGCGGCAAGTTATGTGACCGGCCGGTCGATCGTGGTCGACGGTGGCAACACGATCCAAGAGCACAAGGGGCCGGAGGCCTAGAACTCGCCTGCCGGAGAGCCGAGAGGTGGACCGACCGGCCGCCTGGGACCGAAGCGAACGCGCACCCCGGGCGAGAAGTGCGCGACATACTCTCGGCCGAACCCCGGCAGACCTGCGGCCGCAAGCAATCCCTCGCGGAGCTCGAGGACGTTCGCCCGATGGAGTGGCCACGGCGGATGCTCGACCTGGGTGGCAACGAACCCGATGCGGGTGACCGGTAAGTCCAGTGGTGCGGGGCTGTACAACCGCCAACGGCAGGTGAGGAACCGTTCGAGCTCGGTGACGTCATATTGGGCGATTGGCTCAGTGGGGACGACCGTGAGCTTGAGCTCCGCGCCGGCCGATCCCGGCCAACGACGGCGGCTCTCGTAGCGCACCGCCCGAGGCGTCTCGATGAGGTGCGTCGTGCCCCACACGTACGGGATGCGGTACCAGCGTCGCGCGACCATGACGGCGGCGAGCCTGTCCGCGTCGAGCGAGAGGAACCAGATCCCGCGCCGTCCGTCGGGCCCTCGCACATAGGTCCGGACGTTCACCTCGGCGAACCGAGAGATCCAGGGAAGGGCGGGCAACGCGGGCGCTCGCACGGTGAGCCGGAACGCGATGAGCCCGATCCACGCGACGCCGTCGAAGGTGTCGATCTCGAGGCCCGGCGGGAGCGCGCGCCGAACGACCTCGGGATCGCAGGGCCGGTGAAGGAAGGTCAGGCGGTCCCAGCGCTGCACCATGACCGCGCGGTCGATCCGCTCCGGGGCCGACGCGGACAGGTCGTCGAGCGAAACGGCCGGGGCGCGCATCTCACTCGCCGCCCTTGCCGGTTACCGGAGGTGTGCCGGTCAGCAGGCCGGCCATCGCGGCCAGCTGTGACCCAAGCTCGAAGAGCCGGTCGGACCGGGTGCCGTCGCCCTCCAAGTGGGTCAGCAGCTCGATGCCCAGGAACAGGGCGACGATGCCGAAGGCCGCCTCCTCAGGCGGCACCGGGACCGGGAACGGCAACGTCGAGGAAACCCGGGCGACGGCGTCCCGCGCGAAGGCGATCCACGGCTCGATCCGCCGCACGATCTCAGGGCCGAGCTCGGCTATGGAGGACGCCCCGGCGATCATCTCGGCCAGCACCTTGATGTGCCCCGAGGCCAGGTCCTCCCGATACACCTCCGTCGCAGCAGCGATGAGTTCCTGGAAGGTTTCGGCATCGTCCACGACCACCCGGTACCGCGCCATCCGGCGGGCGCTCGTCTCGTCCAACGCGGCGAGCAGGAGATCCCGCACGCTGCCGAAGTGATAGAAGATCAGAGCCTGGTTGAACCCGCCCGTCCGAGCGATGGCCCGGGCGCTCGCGCCCCCGAACCCTTCGCGCTTCAGGGTCTCGATGGCGGCCTGGATGATCCTGGCCCTGGTTTCCTCCCCCCGAGCCCTCGTGGTGCTGGTTCGAGCCCCCGCCACGCCCGGTGCCTCCCGCGTCGGCTTGAGCGCTCGCTTTGAGCGCCCGCTCAATATTAGCGGCCGAGCCCGTTCTGGTCAAGAGGGCAGGGAGGCCAAGGATCCTCGCGCTCAGCCTGAACGTCTGGCGGGGGTTCCCCGGTCGTGGATCGGGCCGACGCGGTGCTTGAGGAACCCGCCCTCCCGGCCGCGCTTGACGGCCACGATCTCGGCCACGATCGCCGCCGCGATCTCCTCGGGCCCCTCGGCGCCGAGGTCCAGTCCGGCCGGACCGTGGATCCGTTCGAGGTTCTCCTCGGTCATCGCCGCACCTTCTTCCCGCAACTCGGTCATCAGTCGCTGGGTACGGGCACCGGGCCCGAGCATTGCGATGAAGCGCGCCGGCGAGCCGAGCAGGGACCGGATGTAGTCCTTGTCCCGAAGGAAGTTGTGGGTCATCACCACCACGAACGTCCGCTCGTCGATCGGCGCGACCTTCGCCACCTCCTCGGGCCGGTCCAGACGGACGAAGCCGGCCGCTTCGGGGAAGCGCTCGCGGTTCAGGAACTCGCCTCGGTCATCCACGACGATGGGACGCCACCCCAGCCCGGCCGCCGCCCGGACCAGCGACGCCGCGTCGTGGCCGGCGCCGCAGACGAGCAGCCGCAGCGGTGGCTCCAGCACCTCGACGAACGCCTTCGCCTCGCCCGACGAACCGGGGAGCGTGCGGATCTCGCTCCGGTCCCGCGACAAAAGCTCCATCGCGGACGCTGTCGCTGCGGCGTCGAGCGCGGGGTCCCCGAGCGAGGTGTCCGCGGAGCCATCGGGCCGGACGAGCAGCCGAGTCCCCTGATCGACGCCCGGGATGGACGAGTCCAGGACCGTAACCATGGAGATGGGACGCTCATCCTCAAGAGCCATGCGAAGCGCTCCCGCGACCTCCGCGGCTTTCTCCCCCGGCTCCACGAAGAGCTCGATGGCCCCGTTGCAGCCCAAACCCCAGCCCCACACGGCCTCGTCGTCGGCGGTGAGGTCGAACGAGACCACCCGGGCCATCCCCTCCTGCATCACGATGCGGGCTACGTCGGCCACGTCGTTCTCCAGACAGCCTCCGCTGATGTTGCCGATGAGCTCGCCCTGCTCCGGGACGAGGAGGCGGGCACCGGGGCGCCGGTAGGTAGACCCTCGGACGGCCACGATGGTGGCCAGGGCCATCCTCTCTCCACGGGAGTGCAGCGATTCGATCGCCCCGAGGACGTCGCTGATCTCGCTCATCGCTCCCGCCTCGCCGCGCTCGACGGTTATCCAGTGACGGCCGCGAACCGGGCGGGATCGGCCTCGAACCGCTCCCGGCAGCCGGCCGAGCAGAAATAGTACGTGCGTTCCTCGTGTGCCGAACGGTGCCGGGCGGTGGCCACATCCACCGTCATGCCGCACACGCGGTCCACCGCCTCGTGCCTCGGCGACGCCAGGGGAACTTGCCCGTGCCCGACGCCGGCCACCCGGTCCCGCACCAGCTCGGCCAGGATGGCCACGGCGATCTCCTCATGCGAGACCCGCCCCAGATCGAGCCCGGCAGGCGCGCGCACCCGGGCGAGACTCTCCTCCGATATGCCGCGGTCCCGCAGGTAGCCCAGCACCGCCCGGGCCCGGTTGGGGGAGGCCACCAGGCCGACGTAGCTGGCGGACGTGACCAGGGCACGCTCCAGGGCGTCCTCGTCGTAATGGCCCTGAGTGGCCACGACGATCCACGACCGGTCGGTCACGCCGGCCTCCTCGAAGTCGAGCGACGTCACGACCCGGCCCGCGGCCGGGTAGTCGGCGGGGTCGCCCCCGTCGTCGACGACGACCGTCCTCCATCCCAGGGCTCCGGCCATTGCCGCAAGGGCCGCGACCGCCGGGGAGCGCCCGGTGATTACGAGATGCGGTTGGGGCACCACGGGCTCCACGTACACCTCCAGCGCGCCCTCGCTCTGGCACGCGATCGGGACCGTCACCACGCCCTGACGGCCGCGCGCCTCCAGCTCCTCGGGCGGTCCGAGGAACAGGAGACGAGGGGTTCCTTCCTCCAGGGCGAGGAGTGATTCCCTGATCACGGTGGGCTCCGCGCAGGCCCCGCCCAGCCAGCCGCGCACCCGGCCGTCGGGGGTGATCAGCGCGGTGGAGCCTTCCTTGCCCGAAGAGGGGGCCCGCCGCCACACCACGGTGGCAAGGACGAAGGGCTCTCCGCGCTTCGACAGCTCCGCCGCGAGCTCGAGGACGTCGGGCCTCACGTGCTCGTGGATCCGCCCGCCGCCTGGATCGCTTCCCACACCTTGGCCGACGTGAGCGGCATGTCGATGTTGCGAACCCCGAGCGGCCACAGGGCGTCGATGACCGCGTTCACGAACGCGGCGGGGGAGCCCACGGTGGCCGACTCGCCCACGCCCTTCGCTCCGATCGGGTGGTGCGGTGACGGCGTCACGGTCTCCCCGAGCTCGAACCTCGGGGTCTCCCACGCCGTGGGCAACAGATAGTCGGTGAAGTTCGCCCCGATGCAGTTGCCGTTCTCGTCGAACGTGATCTGCTCCATGGCGGCGATCCCGAACCCCTCGCACAGCCCCCCGTGGATCTGGCCCTCCACGATCATGGGGTTGATCCGGACCCCGCAGTCGTCGACCGCGACCATCCGGCGGACCTTCCAGACGCCGGTGTCCGGATCGACCTCGACCACGACCGCGTACGTGCCGAAGGGGAACGTGAGGTTCGGGGGATCGTAGTAATAGACCCCCTCCAGCCCCGGCTCCATGCCGTCGGGGAAGTTCGTGTATGCGGCGAAGGCAGCGTCCTGGATGGTGACGACCTTGTCCGGGGCGCCCTTCACGGAGAACTTGCCCTTCGAGAACTCGACGTCCTCCTCCGAGACCTCGAGCAGGTGCGCGGCGATCCTGGCCGCTTTCTGGCGGACCCGGCGGGCGACCATCGCGGTGGCCGCGCCCGAGACCGGCGTCGACCGCGAAGCGTAGGTTCCCAGGCCGTACGGAGTGTTGTCCGTGTCGCCGTGCATCACCTTGACGTCCTCGGGCTGGATGCCCAGCTCCTCCGCCACGATCTGCGCGAACGTGGTCTCGTGCCCTTGCCCCTGGGTCTGGACGCTGATCTTCAGGATGGCCTTGCCGGTGGGGTGGATCCGCAGCTCGGCCCCGTCGTTCATCTTCAGGCCCAGGATGTCGTAGTCCTTGTGCGGGCCGGCCCCCACGACCTCGGTGAAGGACGCAAGCCCGATCCCCACCAGCTCGCCGCGAGCCCGGGCCTCCTCCTGCTCCTTGCGGAGCTCGCGGTAGCTCACCTTCTCCAGGGCAAGGCTCATGGCGGCGTGATAGTCGCCGGAGTCGTACACGAACCCCGTCGCCGACGTGTACGGGAATTGGTCCTTCCCGATGAAGTTCTTCAGTCGCAGGTCGGCCGGATCCATGCCCAGCTCGTAGGCGGCGTTCTGCACGAGGCGCTCGATCAGGTACGAGGCCTCGGTGACCCGGAACGAGCACCGGTAGGCCACACCCCCCGGGGCCTTGTTCGTATACGCGCCGTCCGCGGTGACGTGGGCGGCTGGTAGGTCGTATGAGCCGGTCACGATGTGGAAGAGCCCCACCTTGAACTTGGATGGCTGTGCGTCCGCATGGAACGCCCCCTCGTCGGCCAGGAGCGATACCCGGAGGCCCGTCATCGTCCCGTCGTCCTTCAGGGCCATCTCCCCATGCATGTGGAAGTCTCGGGCGAAGCCCGTGGAGATGAGGTTCTCGCTCCGGTCCTCGATCCATTTCACGGGGCGTCCGAGCAGCAGTGACGCGGCCGTAGCCACGACGTACCCCGGGTAGACCGGGACCTTGTTCCCGAACCCACCGCCGATGTCCGGGGACACGATACGGATGTTCTCCTCGGGCAACCCGGCCACCAGCGCGAAGACTGTCCGGATCGCGTGGGGTGCCTGCGAGGTCATGTAGATCGTGGCCTGTCCGGTGGCCGGGTTGATGTCGGCCACGCAGCCACAGGTCTCGACCGGTGCGGGATGGGACCGCGGGTAGAACGTGTCGAGCGCGACTACCCTATCCGCTCCGGCGAACGCTCTGTCCGTGGCTTCCTTGTCGCCGGACTCCCAGTGATAGATGTGGTTGGAGTCCTGGCCCTCCTTGTCGGTGCGGATGACCGGGGCGCTCGGTTCCATGGCTCGCTGCGGGGTCACGATGGGCTCGATCGGGTCGTACTCCACCATGATCAGCTCGAGGGCGTCCTTGGCCGTGTAGAGGTCCTCCGCGATGACCGCGGCTACCTCCTGGCCCTGGAACCGGACCTTGTCCGTGGCCAGCACGGCCTGGGTATCGCCAGAGAGCGTGGGCATCCATGCCAGGTTGTGCTGGGCCATCAGCTCGCCAGTGACCACCGCGACCACGCCGGGGATGGCCTGAGCCTTGGAGACGTCGATGCCGGTGATCGTGGCGTGCGCGTACGGGCTGCGGAGGATGGCCATGTGGAGCATGCCGGGCAGCTTGATGTCGTCGATGTAGGTTCCCTTGCCCCGGATGAACCGGTCATCCTCCTTGCGCTTGACCCGGTGTCCCAGTCCGCGGATCTCTTCGGTCTCGGTTGCCATCGATGCTCCCCCTCTAAACCTTGGCCGGCTCGGTCGCGCCGGCCTTGATCCGGGCGGCGTGCTGGATGGCCTTCACGATGTTCACGTAGCCGGTGCATCGGCACAAGTTGCCGGAGATGGCCCATCGAACATCCTCGTCGGATGGGTCGGCGTTGCGCTCGAGGAGGGCCTTGCCCACCAACATCATCCCGGGAGTGCAGAAGCCGCACTGGAGGCCGTGCTCCTCCTTGAACGCAACCTGGACCGGATCGAGCTCACCGTCCGTCATGAGTCCCTCGACCGTCGTGATCTCCCGGCCCTCCGCCTGGACGCCGAACAGCGTGCAGGACTTCACCGGCGTCCCGTCCAGCAGCACCGTGCACGCCCCACAGCTCGTGGTGTCACATCCCTCGTGGGTCCCGGTCAGGCCGAACGTGTCCCTGACGAGGTGGACCAGAAGGAGGCGGGGCTCGATGTCGGCGGTTCGCTGCGTCCCGTTGACCTTGACACCGATCTGCATGTTTGCCCCCCTCAGGCCGCGCGAGCCATCTCGACGGCGCGGGCCAGGCCGCGCCGCACGAATACCTCCACGACGTGGCGCTTGTACTCGGCCGAACCGCGGACATCCGCCACCGGATTGCACGCCGCGGCGGCCAGTCGGCCGGCCTCGGCGAACAGTTCCTCGCTCGGCTCCTTGCCGGCCAGCGCCGACTCGGCATCGGCGGGCTGGACGTTCTTGGTCCCCACCGCGGTGAGGCCGATGCCGGCCCGACCGATCGTCCCGTCCTCCATCGACACGTGGACGGCGGCGGCCACGGTGGCGAAGTCCCCGACCTTCCGTTCGAGCTTCAGGTACGCACCCCCGGTCCTTGGGTCGGGCGCCGGCACGTGAACCTCGGTCAGGATCTCGTCGGAGGACAGCGCGGTGGTGAAGATGTCCTGGAGGAAGTCCTCGATGGGGATCTCGCGTTCGCCGCGATTGCTGCGGGCCACGACGCTCCCGCCCACGGCGAGCATCACCGCTCCCCAGTCGCCCGCCGGATCGGCGTGGGCCAGCGACCCCCCCACCGTCCCTAGGTTGCGAACGATGGGATCGGCGATCTGCGGCGCCGCCGCGGCGAGCGTGGGATACCGGGCCGAAATCAGATCCGATCCCGCCATCTGGTTGTGGCGGACCAGCGCGCCGATCCGGAGCGAGCCGCCGTCCTCCCTGATGCCGTCGAGGCCGGGGACGCGGTTCACGTCGATCAGATGGGCGGGAGCGGCGAACCGGAACTTCAGCAGCGGGATCAGGCTCTGTCCTCCGGCGAGGACCTTGGCCTCATCGAGGCCGGACAGCAGCTGGACCGCTTCGTCCAGCGAGGACGGCCGGTGGTACTCGAACGGTGCCGGCAGCATGCGGACCTCCCCCAGGTCTACGGACGAGCAGCCCTCCTGGACGGCGGGGCCATTATCGCTCCGCGCTATCTTCGGTGGGAAATGGGGGATCCCGCGAGGACCTCGAACCGGGGCTTCTGGCTCGTCGTGGGGGTGATGGCGGCGGCCGGTGCCCTGCTCCTCGCCCTGATCCTGCTCAACCGGCCGGCGGCCGAGCGGGCCTCGGAGTTCACCGCCCGTGACAACCTGCGCACGGCGCTGGCCGCAGCGGAGGCGGTGCGGGACCAGGAGGGCACGTTCGGCGCGGCGAGCGCGCTCCGCCTGCGCCGGGCCGAGCCCGACCTGCTGTTCATCGACCCCGAAGAGTCGTCGAACAACGCCGAGGTCATCAGCGTCCTGGCCACAGACTCGATGTGGGCTGGGGCGGCCCGGGCCGAGACCGGGGCCTGCTTCTGGCTCCGGGTCCGGCCGGGCCGGCCGACGGTCTACGGTCGCGGCACGGACTGCAGTGGCCAGGCGGCAGCCGCCGCCGCGCCGGCCGCCTGGCCGTCCCCTTGATCGATTTCCCGCTCGCTCGCTGACCGGGCTACTATCCGAACCATCAAGGGGTTGGCGAAAGGGGGAAGCCCGTGGCGCGGGTCGAGGTCACCGTCAACGGGGCCATGCGGGAGGCCGACGTCGAGCCCCGCACGCTCCTCGTGTACTTCCTCCGGGAGTCCCTCGGGCTCACCGGCACCAATGTGGGATGCGACACCTCCTCCTGTGGGGCGTGCACCGTGCTGCTCGACGGCGAGTCGATCAAGTCGTGCACGATGCTCGCCGTCCAGGCCGACGGGCGAGAGGTGACGACGATCGAGGGTCTCGCGTCCAACGGAGAGCTCCACCCACTCCAGGAGTCCTTCCACCGCAATCACGGCCTGCAGTGCGGTTACTGCACGCCGGGGATGATCATGGCCGCGGTGAGCTATCTGAAGGAGAACCCGAGCCCGACCGAGGAGGAGGTCCGGGAGTCGCTGGAGGGCAATCTGTGCAGGTGCACCGGATACCAGAACATCGTGAAGTCGATCCTGGACGCCGCGGGACAGCTGAGCGGCACGAAGGCGTAGGGGGTCCGAGATGGCGACGGCGCAGAAGTACGTAGGCGGCGGGGTCCTGCGGAAGGAGGATCCGGAGCTCCTGACCGGACAGGCCGACTTCATCGACGACCTCACGTTCCCCGGCATGCTGTGGCTGTCCGTCGCCCGCAGTCCGTTCGCTCACGCCAAGATCACGTCGGTGGACACCTCGGCAGCGAAGGCCATGCCCGGGGTGATCGCGGCATGGTCCGGCTTGGACCTTGCGGATGAATGGCAGGGCAGCTTGCCGTGCGCGTGGCCGGTCACCGAGGACATCAAGATGCCCACGCACTGGCCGGTGGCCCAGGAGGAGGTCCATCACCAGGGCGAGGCGGTTGCCGTGGTGGTCGCGGAGACCCGGGCCCAGGCCAAGGACGCGGCCGAGGCCATTGTGGCCGACTACGAGCAGCAGCCGGTGGTGACCGATGCGGAGGAGGCGCTCAAGGAGGGTGCGCCCATCGTCCACGCCGATCTCGGAACGAACAAGAGTTACACGTGGACCCTGTCGGCCGGCGACGTGGACAAGGTCTTCTCCTCGGCCCCGGTCGTGGTCAAGGAGCGGTATTACCATCCACGGCTCATCCCCAACGCCATCGAGCCTCGCGGCGCGGTGGCCACGACGATCCCCTCCCAGGGCGAGTTCACGCTGTATTCGGCGACCCAGATCCCGCACATCCTGAAGGTCGCCCTCACGGCGTTCACCATGGCCAACATGTCGGAGTCCAAGCTCCGAGTGATCGCGCCGGACGTGGGCGGGGGGTTCGGCTCGAAGCTGAACGTCTACGCCGAAGAAGCGATGCTGCTCGCGGCGGCACGGCGGACCGGCCGGCCGGTCAAGTGGATCGAGGAGCGCTCGGAGAACTACCTCTCCACCATCCAGGGCAGGGATGTCTACCAGGACGTCGAGCTCGCGGCTGCGCTGGACGGCAAGCTCCTTGGCGTTCGGGCCCACCTGGTCGCCGACATGGGCGCGTACCTGCAGCTCGTGACGCCGGGTATCCCGCTGCTCGGGGCATTCCTGTACCAGGGTGTGTACACGCCGGAGGCCTACGATTTCGTCTGCACCGGCGTGTTCACGAACAAGACCCCGACCGACGCCTATCGCGGGGCCGGCCGGCCCGAGGCCACGTATGCGATCGAGCGGGCGATGGACGAGCTGGCTCGGCGGGTGGGGAAGGATCCCGTCGAGATCCGGCGGATGAACTTCATGAGGCCCTTCACGGAGCCCACCGACGTCATCTCCGGGCTCAAATACGACTCCGGCGATTACGGGAGGCAGCTGGATCGGGCGCTGGAGATCGCCGGCTACGAGCAGCTTCGCAAGGAGCAGCGCGCTCGGCGCGATGCCGGCGAGGTGAAGCAGCTCGGGATCGGGCTGTCCACCTACATCGAGATGTGCGGCCTCGCTCCCTCGCAGGTCCTGTCGGCCCTCCGATACGCGGCCGGCGGATGGGATTCCGCCACGATCCGGTGCCTGCCCACCGGCAAGGTGGTGGTGGTCACCGGGACGTCACCGCATGGCCAGGGCCACGTCACGAGCTGGTCGCAGATCGTGGCCGACGCCCTCGGCGTGGCGGTCGACGACGTCGAGGTGCTCCACGGGGACACGGCGGTCTCTCCACTCGGGATGGACACGTACGGCAGCCGTTCACTGGCGGTGGGGGGCATCGCGCTCCACTACGCAGCGCAGAAGATCCTCGACAAGGCCAGGAAGATCGCGGCCCACGAGCTCGAAGTGTCCGAAGACGACCTCCAGTACGAGGCGCCGGCATTCTCGGTGAAGGGCGCGCCGGATAAGGCCAGGACGATCCCGGAGATCGCCTTCGCCGCCTGGACGGCGCACAACCTGCCGCCCGACACCGAGCCCGGCTTGGAGGCCACCCACGTCTACGACCCGGGCAACTTCACGTTCCCGGCAGGGGCGCACGTGTGCGTGGTGGAGATCGATATCGAGACCGGTGAGGTCAGGATCGACAAGTACGTGGCGGTGGACGACTGCGGGAACGTGATCAACCCGATGATCGTCGAAGGCCAGATCCACGGCGGCATCACCCAGGGCATCGCAGAGGCCATGTTCGAGGAAGGCGTCTACGACGAGAACGGGAATCTCATGACCAGCAGCATGACGAACTACCTGGTCCCCTCGGCCGCCGAGCTTCCCACCTACGAGCTGGACCGCACGGTCACTCCATCCAGCACGAACCCGATGGGTGTGAAGGGCATCGGGGAGGCCGGGACCATCGCCGCGCCTCCGGCCGTAGTGAACGCGGTGGTCGACGCCCTGTCCTACCTCGGAGTGAGGGACATCGAGATGCCCGCCACGCCGGAGCGCGTATGGAGAGCCATCCGGCAGGCCACAGGGGGTGCGGCATGATCCCGGCGCAGTTCGACTACGCGCGGGCCGAATCGGTGGATCACGCCATCGAGCTCCTGTCAGGCAACGACGAGGCGAAGATCATCGCCGGCGGCCATTCGCTCCTGCCGCTCATGCGGCTTCGCTTGGCCAGGCCGCCCATGCTGGTCGACATCTCGCGCATCGGCGATCTCGGGTACATCCGCGAGGACGGCTCGCAGGTGGCCATCGGCGCCCTGGCCCGGCACCACGACGTGGCCAACAGCGAGGCGCTCCAGGAGCTGGCGCCGATCGTGGCGTACGCCGCGAGCCTCATCGGCGACCCGCAGGTCCGTCACCTCGGCACGATCGGCGGTTCGTGCGCCCATGCGGACCCGGCCTCCGACATGCCATCCGTCCTTCTGGCCCTCGACGCCGAGCTGGTCATCCGAGGCCCAAAGGGGAAGTCGCGAACCGTCACGGCCGCCGACTTCTTCAGGGGCCTCTTCGAACCCGACCTGGCATCCAACGACGTGCTTTCGGAGATCCGGATCCCGAAGACTACGGGGCGCGGATGGAGCTACCTGAAGTTCCACCGCCGGGCCCAGGACTGGGCCATGGTCGGCGTGGCCGCGCTGGCCGGCGACGGGGCCGGTCCCGCGGTCGCGCTCACGAACATGGGGGAGCGGCCCCTCCGCGCCGCCGGCGTGGAGCAAGCCCTGGCGGGGGGAGCCGATCCGGCGACCGCGGCCCAGCGAGCCGACGAGGGCACCAGCCCGCCGTCGGACACGTTCGGAAGCGCCGAGTACCGGAGGGAACTGTCGAAGGTGCTCGTCCGCCGGGCCCTCGAGGAGGCCATGTCTCGGTAGGACGAGCGCCCTTTGACGCCCGGCGCTCGCTCTGCCTAGATGGAGGGCATGCCGATGTTCGCCGCGAGCCGGTTGGACTTCCCGAAGTGGTTCGACGAGAACGGCGTGCGGATCATCACGATCTTGGCCACCGCTGTCGTGGTGACGGTGGTAACCCGGCTCCTGGTCCGGCGGTTCCGCCGAAAGCTGGAAGGCAAGCCGAGCGTGACCCAGGAGCTGAACCTTCAGCGGGCCACCACCCTCACGCACGCGCTGTCCACGGGCTTGGTGGTCGTGATCTGGACCATCGCGCTCCTGCTGATCCTGGGGACCCTCGACGTGAACCTCGCGCCGTTCCTGGCCAGCGCGGGCGTCGCCGGGGTCGCCCTCGGGTTCGGAGCGCAGAGCGTCGTCAAGGACACCCTGTCGGGGTTCTTCATCCTGCTGGAGAACCAGTTCGGCGTGGGGGACGTGATCGAGGTCCTGACCACCGCCACTCCGATCTCGGGCAAGGTCGAGGATCTCACGCTCCGGGTTACCACCCTTCGGGCCTTCGACGGCACGCTGCACGTCGTTCCGAACGGCAACATCGTGGTCGTCTCCAACAAGTCGAAGGGGTGGGCCCGGGCCATCGTCGACGTCCGGGTCGCTTACGGAGAGGACGTGGAACGGGTCCGTGAGGTCCTCGAGGAGCTGTTCGAGGAGATCCGCAAGGACACCGTACTGAAGGAATGGATCATGGAAGGACCGAGCATCCTCGGTGTGGAGAGCCTGGCCGACTATGCGCTGGTGGTGCGGGTGGTCGCGGACACCAGGCCTTCGAAGCGGTGGGACGCCGAGCGCCGACTTCGAGAGCGCATCACTCGCCGCCTTTCCGAGCGCGGGATCCGAGTGCCGTTCCCGCCGGCCGTCTCACCGAGGCCGGACGACGCCTCCGCGACCGGCTCCCTCCCCTAGGGGCTGGCGGCTCCTCCGCGACCACGGCGGGAACCGTTACCCTGGAATCGTGACCGGCAGACTGCCGTTCGACTCGGTCCAGGAGCTGCAAGCGGGCCTCCGCGCGGAGAGCTATCTCGCGGATCGCGGGCTGGCTACGGCGATCTACCTCGCCGTGTCGCTGGACAAGCCGCTGCTGCTCGAAGGTGAGGCCGGTGTGGGCAAGACCGAGGTGGCCAAGGCGCTCGCGACGCTCCTGTCGCGCGAGCTCATCAGGCTCCAGTGTTACGAGGGCATCGACGCATCCCAGGCGCTCTATGAGTGGAACTACTCGCGCCAGCTGATCGCCGTTCGGGCTATGCAGGACGGGACGGCGGAGACCCACGTGGAGGACCTGTTCGGGCCGGAGTACCTGGTCGAGCGGCCCCTGCTCGCCGCGATCCGCTCGGGCTCCAAGGCGGTGCTGCTGGTGGACGAGCTCGATCGAGCCGACGACGAGTTCGAGGCGTTCCTGCTCGAGATCCTGTCCGAGTTCGCCGTGACCATCCCGGAGATCGGTCGGGTAGCGGCGGAGGAGCCGCCGGCCCTCGTCGTCACGTCCAATCGGACCCGCGAGCTGCACGACGCCCTGAAGCGCCGGTGCCTGTACCACTGGATCGACCACCCCTCGCTCGAACGCGAGGTCGAGATCGTTCGAACACGTGCACCGGGCGTGTCCGAGACCATTGCCCGCGATGTGGCCGGGGCTGTGGCTCGCCTTCGGTCCCTGGACGTGGCGAAGCGTCCCGGCGTGGCGGAGACGATCGATTGGGCCAACGCGTTGTCGTTCCTCGGCGTCGAGCGCTTGGACGAGGGCACCGCACGGGAGACACTGGGTGCGGTGCTGAAGGATCACGAGGATCAGGAGCTGGCCGAGTCTCGTCTCGCCGAGGTGGTCGGCGACGTCGACGGCTGAGCCCGAGGGCCTCGAGGGCTTCGATCGACTGATCGGATTCGGCCGCGATCTGCGACGGCGCGGCCTGCCCGTCGGCACCGGCCGGATCGTCACATTCTGCCGAGCGGCAGCGGCGCTCCTGCCGCTGGGTCGCGAGGACCTGTACTGGGCGGCGAGGGCCTCGCTGGTTTCCAGGCCCGAGGATCTGGATGCCTTCGACCTCGCCTTCGACGAATACTTCGGGGTGGGGGATGGGTTCTCGGTGGTCGCGTCCCTGGTGGTGCCGAGGACGCCGGCACCCTCACGCGAGGCCGAATCGCCGGGTGAGCTGCTGGCGGTGGCGGGCCTGGTCGCCGGGAGATGGCGAGCCGCTGGCGAGGCCGAGGAGCCAGAAGGAGAGGCAGCCCTTCGCATCGTGGCCAGCGCCGCGGAGGTGCTCCGGGAGAAGTCCTTCGCCAACCTCTCGGAGGAGGAGCGCCGGCGCGTCGCCCACCTCATCCGGCGCCTCGCGGTGTCGGCCCCGGTACGCAGGACCCGGCGCCTTCGCCCTTCTCCGTCGGGGGATCGGTTCGACATGCGCCGGACACTGCGGAGGTCCCTTCGGACCGAGGGCGAGCCGTTCCATAGAGCCTGGCGCGGCCGTGGCAGCCGGAGCAGGCCGCTCGTCCTGATCCTCGACGTGTCGGGATCGATGGGTCCATACTCCCGGGCCCTGATGCAGTTCGCGTTCGCGGCCATGGCGGCGGGGCGCAAGGTGGAGGTGTTCTGTTTCGGGACCAGGCTCACCCGCATCACCCGCTCGCTCCGCACCAAGGACCCGGACCGGGCCCTGCGTGACCTGGGGCGGCTCGTGGCCGATTGGGAGGGCGGCACGAGGATCGGCCCATCGATCAAGCAGCTGCTCGATCGATGGAGCCAGCGCACTGCGCTCAGGGGCTCGATCGCGGTGATCTGCTCCGACGGCCTGGAACGGGGCGACCCGGAGCTGTTGCGCCACCAGATGGCCAGGCTTCGCCGGTTGGTCCACCGCATCGTGTGGGTCAACCCGCTGAAGGGCAGCCCCCGGTACGAGCCGCTCGCACGAGGGATGGCCGCCGCGCTTCCGTCGATCGACGTGTTCCTCCCGGGCCACAACCTGGACAGCCTGGAGGAGCTGTCGCGGGTCCTCGCCGGCTGACGCTGGCCTAGGATTCGAAAGCGTGGGGACGTCGGAGCAGCCCGGGCGGGTCAGGCGGATGGGCCGGCTCACCGAGCCGACCGAGGAAGGGCTCCTCACGTACGGCGAGTACCTGAAGATCCCGGAGCTCCTGTCGCTCCAGCAACTCCGTTCGGATCCGCCGGTTCACGACGAGCACCTGTTCATCGTGGTGCACCAGGCGTACGAGCTGTGGTTCAAGCAACTGCTGTTCGAGCTGGAGTCGACCCGGGACCGGATGCTCAACAAGGACCCGGAACGGGCACGTCACGAGCTAAGGCGGGTCCACGCGATCGAACGCGTACTGATCGAGCACATCGAGGTGCTCCAGACGATGACGCCGCAGGACTTCCTGGCGTTCCGGACCCACCTGGCACCGGCCTCGGGGTTCCAGTCGGTGCAGTTTCGGGAGATCGAGTTCGTATCGGGTCTGAAGGACGCGCGATACATCGACGACGTCTCGTCTTCGCCCGAAGAACGGGCCCGGCTGGAGCGGCGCCTCGAGGAGGCCACACTCTGGGACGGCTTCCGTTCCCTGCTCGAGGCCAACGGACTGCGCATGCCCGCCGACGACGCGGAAGCTCGTCGAAGCAGCCTGGTCCGGATGGCGACGGAACCGGTGTTCGCCGGGTTGTTCGCGGTCTCCGAGGGACTCCTCGACCACGATGAGTCCTTCGCCATCTGGCGGAGCCATCACGTCTTGATGGTCGAGCGCGAGATCGGGGCCAAGCGAGGCACCGGGGGCTCGAGCGGCGTCCCGTACCTCCGAACGACCCTCGGCAAGCGGTTCTTCCCCGAGCTGTGGGACCTCCGCAGCTCCCTGTAGCCGCCACGCCCCACACGGAGTAGGTTTCGGTGAGCGCGCCTCGTCCGAGGAGGTCGTTGTGGTCTTTCGGAGTCCCCTTCCCGACGTCGAGATCCCAGACGTCTCGCTCCCGGCATTCGTCCTGGAGCGTGCGGGCGATCTCGGCAACAAGCCGGCGCTGATCGACGGCCCGACCGGCCGCACCATCACGTACGCGCAGCTCGCGGGAGGGGTTCGCCGCGTGGCGGCTGCATTCGCCGGCCGGGGCCTGGGAAGGGGTGACGTGGTGGCCCTCATGGCTCCCAACGTCCCCGAGTATGCCGTGGCCTTCCACGGCGTGGCGGCGGCCGGGGGTGTGAACACCACGATCAACTCGCTGGCTACGGAGCAGGACATCGCGAACCAACTCCACGACTCGGGGGCTCGGTTCATGATCTCCGTGCCACCGTTCCTGGACCGAGCCCTCCCCGCGGCCCAGAAGGTCGGGATCGAGGAGGTGTTCGTGTTCGGGGAGGCGGAGGGGACCACGCCGTTCGCCGAGCTCCTGGGGACCGCCGAGGCTCCCGATGTACCGATCGACCCGGCGGTTGACCTGGCGATCCTGCCCTTCTCCAGCGGCACCACCGGGCTGCCGAAGGGCGTGATGCTCACTCACCGCAATCTCGTAGCGAACATCTGCCAGACCGCGACGCTGCAACGGGTGCGCGAGGACGAGACGCTCATCGGCGTCCTGCCCTTCTTCCACATCTACGGGATGACTGTGGTCATGAACCTCGCGCTCCGCCAATGCGCGACCGTGGTGTCGATGCCGAAGTTCGAGCTAGAGCCGTTCCTCGGCATCCTGCGTGACTACCGGGTGACCCGCGCCTATCTCGTGCCCCCGATCATCCTGGGCCTGGCCAAGCACCCGGCCGTGGAGGGCTACGACCTCTCCGGGCTCGAGGTGATCATGTCGGGCGCGGCGCCTCTCGATGCCGAACAGGCCGTGGCGTGCGCGAACCGCCTGGGATGCAACGTCATTCAGGGGTACGGGCTCACGGAGTCGAGCCCCGTGACCCACGTGAGCTCGGATCGGCCTGGTGAGGCCCGCCCCGGGTCGATCGGTCAAGTCCTCCCGAACACCGAGTGCAAGGTGGTGGACTGGGCCACGGGTGAGGAGCTCGGCCCGGGTCAGGACGGCGAGATCTGCGTCCGCGGCCCTCAGGTCATGGTGGGATATCTGAACAACCCAACCGCAACCTCGAACACGATCGACCCCGACGGCTGGCTGCACACTGGTGACATCGGCCACGCCGACCAGGATGGGTTCTTCTTCGTGGTCGATCGCCTGAAGGAGCTGATCAAGTACAAGGGCTACCAGGTCCCTCCGGCCGAGCTGGAGGCCGTCCTGATCGGCCACCCGTCGGTGGACGACGCCGCGGTCGTGCCCAGTCCCGACGAGGAAGGGGGGGAGGTTCCCAAGGCTTTCGTCGTGCTCAGGGCCGACGCCTCCGCGACGGCGGACGAGCTGATGGCTTACGTGGCGGAGCGCGTGGCGCCGTATAAGAGGATCCGCCGGGTCGAGTTCATCGAGGAGATCCCGAAGTCGCTCTCCGGGAAGATCCTCCGCAGGGTATTGGTGGAGCGAGAGAGGTCCGCACGCTCGCCGGGCGGTGGGCCGGAGTCGTTTTCGCAGCGGGATTGACCGGCCCGGCCCGAGAGGAGTAGACCGCTGCCATACACGGAAGGGAGGTGGTCCATGGCCAAGGACCTCACGGTATCGCTGGAGGACCGACCGGGGACGCTCGCGGACCTCGGCGAGGCGTTGGGCAACGCCGGCGTGAACATCGAGGGCATCTGCGGGATCGGCGTGGAAGGCCGCGGCATCATCCACGTCCTGGTGGAGGATGCGGCGGCGGCGCGGAAGGCCCTCGAGGGGTCGGGGATCAAGGTCGAGGGCGAGGCCGACCCGATGGTTCGCGAGATTGCCGGGAGTGCCGACAAGCCCGGAGAGCTCGGCAGGATGGCCCGGGCGATCGCGAACGCGGGGGTCAACATCCAGGCGATGTACATCGCGACGCATGACCGCGGCGTGATCGTGACGACCGACAACGCGAAGGCGGCCAAAGCCGTAGGGATGTAGCGATCCCGTCAGGCCGGACGTATCGGAGGCGGCTCCCACGGAGCCGCCTCCGACTCAGTCGGGGGTGGATCCGCGATCGTCTTGGCGCGCGTCCGTGGCCGCATACGCGCGATCCAGTAACTCGACGGGGTGCAGCACCTCGAGCCGCCGGCCTGCGTTCCGCAGGCCGGCCGCGATCTGCATGGTGCAGCCGGGGTTGGCCGACGCGACGCTGGCCACATCCGTCGCCGCGATCGCCGCCGCCTTCTGCTCCATCAGCCGGTCCGACATCTCCGGCTCGAGCACGTTGTACAGGCCGGCCGCGCCGCAGCACCGGTCGCCGTCCGGCACGTCGACGATCTCGACGCCGGGGATCCGGCGGAGCACCCGGCGGGGCTGCTCCTGGATCCGCTGGGCTCGGAGCGCGTGGCAGGCGTCGTGGTAGGCGACCCGGATCGGGCCCTCGCCGGCCGGTCCCCGGGCTGGGGGCTCGATGCCCTGTTCGTCCAGGAACTCCATGAGGTCGCGGACCCGAGCCGAGAACGCTGTGGCCTCCCCCGAGCCGAGGAGGTCGCCGTAGTCCTTCAGGTGCGCGCCGCACCCAGCCGCCGCGACGACCACCCAGTCGGCGCCGTCGAAGGCCGAGAGGTTCCGGCCGGCCAGCTTCCGCGCCGTCCTCAGCCCTCCGTTGTGCGCCTGGATCGCGCCGCAGCACGCCTGACGGCGAGGGGCGATCACGCGCCAGCCGTTCCGCGCAAGTACGCGGACCATGGCTCGATTCGCCGATCGGTACCACTGGTCCTGGACGCATCCCGTGAGGATCGCGACGGTTCCTTTCGCCGGTCCCTCCGCCTCCACCGACGTCGGCACCCGTCGGCCGGGGCTGCCCCTGGGGACCAACGATCGCACGCGCTTGCGGAGGAAGGGGCGAGCGACGGGCGTCAGTCGTCTGAGGAGCGACAGCACCCATCGGCGCCGAAGGGCAACGTTCAGACCGACCCACCGGACGAACCGGGCTCGGCGGGTGCGGAGCGGCTCGATCTGCACCCTGGCCCGCTCCATCATCCGGCCGAACGGAACGTGCGAGGGGCAGACGTCCTCGCAGGCCCGGCACTCCAGACACAGATCCATGAACCGAGCGAACGTCGCATCGACGTTGCCTCGGCCCTCCGCCACGGCCCGCATCGCGGCGATCCGCCCGCGAGGCGATGCGGACTCCTCGCCGGTCAGCCGGTAGGTCGGGCAGTGGGGGAGGCACAGGCCACAGGCCACGCAGGTGGCCAGGTCGTCGTCGGAAGGGGCCTCGCCCGGTCGCCAGTTCGCCGCCAGGCCGACCGGGCCGATGAACCGGGTCCCCTCCGGCAGGACGGCACCGAGGGGAGGCCCGCTCCGTTCCCCGGGGTCCGCCACGTCAGATCCCTCCCCAGAACCGGCCGGGCGCCAGGACCCCCGCCGGGTCGAGGGCGGCCTTCAGCCTTCGGTGAACCTCCAGCCCGGGCGGAACGTCGGTCCCCAGCCCGCCTGGACCCTTGATCACGGGCGCGATCCCGCCGAGAGCATTGGCCCTGGCCCGGAGGGCGTCCAACTCGCTGTCGGAAGATGAGAGCCCGACCCAGCCGATCCCCACGCCGAGTAGCGCGCCCCACGACCCGAGGTGAGGACCGAGGAGATCCGGGAACGGCGGTGACAGCAGCTCCGCCAGGCGGGAAGGAGGGACGGCCGCCTCTGCGACCACGGCGCTCGTTTCCCACGGGCGTTCGGAGGGAAACACCCCATCCTCGGTGACGACGATGACCCCCGCCGCCCGGTCCGTGGCCTCGACCTGGCGTTCCACCTCCTCCGGCCAACCCTCCAGGCGGAGTTCCACGACCTCGGGCATGGCTAGGACGGCGGCCGGGCTGGGGACCGCGTCGAGCAGGCGCCGGCCCATCTCCACACCTCCGGCCGCCCTGACCGATCGTCGGGCCTGTGGCCGCGGCCGGACCTTGAGCGCGACCTGCACGATCACCCCGAGGGTCCCGAGCGAGCCCGTCATCAGCTTGTGGAGGTCGTACCCGGTCACGCTCTTCACCGTGCGGGCGCCGCTCCTCACCAGCCGACCGTCGCCAGTTATCACCTCCATCTCGATCACGGTGTCACGGATGGGACCCACCCGCAGGCGCCTCGGCGACGTAGCCGCCGCCGCGATCACGCCGCCCACCGTGGCGCTCGTCGGCGCGTCGCTCGGCCACTCCTGAGCTCCGTCCGCCAGGATGCGGTCGAGCTCACCGACCCGCATCCCCCCTTCGACCACCGCGATCATCTCCGCCGGCTCGTAGGCCACCAGCGAGTCGAGCTGGGTCGTCCACAGCTCGGCGTCCACGGCGCACGGCTCGCCCTTGTCGATATGGGTCCGCCCGCCCACCACGAGCAACCGCCTGCCGTCTGCGGTCGCCTGGCGGAGGGCCTCGGCGACCTCCACCTTGTCCATGGGGTGGATCAGATCCATGATCCCTCCGGGATGCTCTGGGCGGTCTGGGTCGCATCCATCCCCCGGGAAATGACGAAGTCGCCACACCGCGCGCCGGCCGGCAGCACCTTCTGTGGGTTCATCCGGCCCTCGGGGTCGAAGGCGGCGCGGACGCAGGCCTGAGCACCCAGGTCGACGTCCGAGAACACGAGCGGCATGAAGTCCCGCTTCTCCAGGCCGATGCCGTGCTCACCGGTGAGGGAGCCTCCGCATTCGACGCACAGGCGCACGATCTGCTCGCTGGCCGAGAGCACCCGTTCCAGCGTTCCGGGGATCCGCCGGTCGAACGAGAGCAGGGGATGCAGGTTGCCGTCACCGGCGTGGAAAACGTTCGTCACGATGAGGTCGTGCCGGCCGGCGATCTCGTATACGCCGGCAAGGACGTCCACGAGCTTCGTGCGTGGTACGACGCAATCGTGGAGGTGATAGTGCGGTGCGATCTGGGCGACCGCCCCGAACGCGCTCTTCCGGCCCTTCCACAACAGTGCCCGCTCGGCCTCGTCGGCGGCAACGCGGATGGCGCGCACGCCGTGGTCGCGGGCGGCGCCCTCCACCGCGAGGGACTGCGCATCCACGGCCTCGGGGAGCCCATCCACCTCCACGATGAGGACCGCCGCCGCGTCGGTGGGATACCCGGCGTGGGCGAAGCTCTCGGCCGCCACGATGATGCCCTGGTCCATCATCTCCACCGCCGCGGGCACGACGCCACCGGCGATGATGGCGGAGACGGTTGCCGCGCAATCGCTCACGGCGTTGAAATCGAGCAGCATGGTTCGCACCCCCGGGGGGCGGGGAGTGAGGCGGACGCAGGCACCGACGACGATCCCCAGCGTCCCCTCGGATCCGATGATGATCCCCCGGAGATCGTAGCCGGGAGTTTCGGGAGCCTCGGAGCCGAACCGCTCGACGGTGCCGTCCACCAGGACCACGTCCACGGCGAGCACGTGGCTGGAGGTGACGCCGTAGGCGAGACAGTGCGGGCCTCCGGCGTTCGTGTTGACGTTGCCCCCGATGGAGCACGTCTGCTGCGACGACGGGTCGGGGGCATAGGTGAACCCGAGCGGCGCGAGCGCATTGGCCAGATCGAGGTTCAGGACGCCGGGCTCCACCCAGGCCAGACGATCCTCTGGCCGGACCTCGAGGATCCGGTCCATCTTCGACGTCACCACGACGAGGGCGTCGCCGATCGGCGTGGCCCCTCCGGCCAGGCCGGTGCCGGAGCCGCGCGGCACGACCGGGAGGCCGTGCCGCGCGGCCACCCCCATGCAGGCGACCACGTCCTCGACCGTGTGGGGGAAGGCGACGAGGGCGCACCCGCCCTCGACCATCGAAGCGTCACGGGCGTAGAGGGTCAGGGCGAGCGGATCGGAGAGGACCTCGGTCTTTCCGAGGGCTTCCTCCAGCTCGAGGCGGGCCGCATCGATATCGGCCATGGTGACCCGAACAGGCTAGCGCGGCAGGTACGCGGATGTGGCTCGGTCGGTCAGGCGACCCTGCCGGGTTGCCCCTCGGGGGTGGTGAACGGCAGGCCCTGGCGTTCCCACTCCTCCATCCCGCCCTCGAGGTTGAACGCCTGGAACCCCCGAGCCTGGAGCATGAGCGTGGCCAGCTCGCTCCGGTTTCCGGAGCGGCACACGACGACGACGGGCTTGCCCGGATCGATGTCGTCGATCTCGCCCGCCATGATCGTGTTCAACGGGATGTGCACGGCGCCCTCGACCCGTCCGGCGTTCCACTCGTAGGGCTCGCGGCAGTCCACGAGCTGGATCTCGGCCAGCCGCTCGTACGTGCCCTTCGGGGTGGTCAGGTCCGTCCCCGGATCGCTCATGGCAGGTTGGGATGCTAACAGCGTCGTCGTTGACGGAGCCGCCCCGGGTTCAGGTGGCGCCGGCCTGCGCGCGCGCGAAGGCTCGGAAGGCGTCGTCGCCGTACAGGACGAACCGGACTTCCTGGACCTTCGTGTCCGATCCCATCACGGCGCGGATGGCAACGGGTGCCGCGAGCTCGAGCGGGTAGCCGTAGACGCCGGTGGAGATGGCCGGGAAGGCGACCGACCTCGCGCCCAGCTCGTCGGCCACCCGGAGGGCCTCGGTGTGGCAGCTGGCCAGCAGGGCTGAGCGGTCTTCGGACCTGGAGAACACCGGCCCCACGGTGTGGATCACCCACCGCGCCGGGAGGTTGCCCGCGGAGGTTGCCACGGCCCTCCCAGTGGGGAGCCCGTCCGGATGGGCCGTCCGCCGGATCTCCCGGCATTCACGCAGGATGGTGGCCCCACCCTTGCGGTGGATGGCGCCATCCACCCCGCCGCCCCCCAAGAGCGAGGAGTTCGCGGCGTTCACGACGGCGTCGACGCGCTCCTCGGTGATGTCACCGTGGACGAGCTCGATCTTGGGCACCGGGGAATCGTAGTGATCCACGGATAGCAGAGCGAACCAGGTTTGTGCTAAGGATAGGCAGCACGACCGGCGGAGGGGGATCCGTGGCCGAGATCGTCATGGACGGCGTCTCCAAGGTTTATGCGGACGGGACGACCGCCGTCTCCGACCTGACCCTGGGCATCGAGGATGGGGAGTTCATCGTCCTAGTTGGGCCATCCGGGTGCGGGAAAACCACTGCCCTTCGGATGGTCGCGGGCCTGGAGAGCATCACGCGGGGGACGATCCGTATCGGCGAGCGCGTGGTGAATGCCGTCCCGCCGAAGCAGCGGGACATCGCCATGGTGTTCCAGAACTACGCGCTCTATCCACACATGAGCGTGTACGACAACATGGCCTTCGGCCTGAAGCTTCGAAAGGTCCCGAAGGAAGAGATCGACCGCAGGGTTCGTCGAGCAGCGGCGATCCTCGGACTGGAGGAGTTACTCGGGCGCAGGCCGAAGGCGCTCTCTGGGGGGCAGCGTCAGCGTGTGGCGATGGGGCGTGCGATCGTCCGCGAGCCTCAGGCGTTCCTCATGGACGAGCCACTATCGAACCTGGATGCCAAGCTCCGCGTCCAGATGCGTGCGGAGATCGCCAAGCTTCAGCGGGACCTAAGCGCGACGACACTCTACGTGACCCACGACCAGGTCGAGGCAATGACGATGGGAGATCGGGTCGCCGTCATCAGGAAAGGGGAGCTGCAGCAGGTTGACGCACCACAGGTCCTGTACGACCGTCCCTTGAACGTGTTCGTGGCAGGCTTCATCGGCTCTCCCTCGATGAACATGGTGCAGGCCGGTGTCAACCGGTCGGATGGATCGCTCGTCGTCGAGTTCGGCGGTCAACGGCTACGGATCGACGAGGAGCTCTTGATGCGACGACCCGGACTGAAGGCGTATGAGGGGAAGGAGGTGGTTCTTGGGATCCGCCCCGAGGACATGGAGGATGCCTCACTCTCTTCGAGTACCCCGCTGGATCAGCGGATCTCCGCGAACGTCGACCTGCGAGAGTCGCTGGGATCGACGATCATCGTCCACTTCACCGTCCGCGCTCCAGTGGTGCTGACCGAGGACACGAAGGAGCTTGCAGGCGACGTTGGCGCTGAGGCGCTGGAGCGCCTCCAGGAGCGCGCGAAGGAGGCAACCGCGACGTTCGTCGCGCAGCTCGATCCAAGGAGCGAGGTCCGGACGAGCGAAACCGTGGAGCTGGCCGTGAACACGGCCCGCCTCCACTTCTTCGATCCTGAGACCGGGCTCGGGATCTACGACGGGACGGGGAGCTAGCCGTCGTGGCTGTCGATCCAGGGACGAGACAGGCGGAAGAGATATCGTCTCCCGGGCGTGCGGAAGTTGCGGTCGCGACCGCGGGAGGGGGTCCATCCCAGGACACAACACGTGAACGGCTCGTCGGGTGGTTTCGAGCGCACCAGTTCGAGGTCTGGCTGACGCTCCCGCTCGTCGCCTATGTCCTTGTTCTCACAATCACCCCGATCATTAACACGTTCCGCATCTCGTTCACCGATCCGCTGCAGGGCGGCCCCTCTCTCGCGAACTACCAGAGGATCTTCGGAGGGGGCGTCTTCCGCTCGGCCGTCGTCAACACCGTGATCGTGGCGGCGATGTCGCTCGTCCTGGAACTCGGTGTTGGTCTCATCGTCGCGTTGACACTGCACGCATCGTTCCGCGGGAGAGGTTTCGTCCGGACCATCACCCTCGTTCCTTTGGGTGTCCCGACGATCGTCGCGGGAGCCGTGATGCTTCTCATTTTCGCTCGTTCCGGCTACTTGAACTCGATCATCTTCCTCATCCAGGACCTCGTGAACCTGCTCCCGGGGGTTGACTGGCAGTACCAGCCAATCAGCCTCACCGTCTCCGGGGGGGTGTCAACCCTGTTCACCGTCGCGATCGCCGACATGTGGAAGGTGCTGCCGATCGTTGTGCTGATCTTCCTGGCCGGGCTGCAATCGATCCCCGAAGACATCTACGAGGCCGCGGACATCGATGGTGCTACCAAGTGGCAGCGGTTCTGGCGCGTGACCTTCCCACTCTTGATCCCGTATATGACGATGGCGATCATCCTGCGTGCGATCGACGCGTTCAGGATTTACGAGCTCGCGCTCGTCTTGGCTGGCGGCGTCGAACCTGTCCTCGGTACATACATCGCGGACCGATACCTCCCCCCGACCAGCGATGAGTTCACATCGTCCGCCGCATCGATCGTTCTCTTCGGCATCATCATGGTCTTCATCATCTCGTACCTGAAGTTTGTAGCTCCGCGCGGACGGGCGGAGGCATGAGCGTCGCCGAGCGCACGCTGCGGCGCGATCGCCTCGATCCGTTGCTCAAGGTGGCGTTCCCGTTGTGGGTCGTCGGCACGGTGCTCCTCGTCCTTTTCCCCGTTTACCTGATCTTCCTGGTGTCGTTTGCACCGGGATCCGCACTGTTTGGTGAGCGGCCTCCGCTCGTGATCACGAGCCTCACGCTGCAGTGGTGGGAGCGGGTCATCGAAGGTGGGCAGCTCGTGGCGCCGCTGATCAAGAGCCTCACCGTCGCAACCCTCACCACGTTGTTGGCCATCCTGATCGCCGCGCCCGCAGCCTACGTCATCTCTCGGCTGAGGCCTGCGCTCGCCTACACGATCGTGCTGATCCTCCTCGTGACCCGGATGTT
>WNGA01001415.1_pt1 | contig 36945 bp, 36 predicted proteins | sample 5400061 | NCBI WGS metagenome assembly WNGA01 (sample SAMN13153366, study PRJNA577476) | soil metagenome | isolation source: 100 cm soil or saprolite under grassland replicate 2 | place: USA:California | collected 2016-06-15
CCGATTTTCATATTTGCAGCGGGAGCGAGTTGATGAACCGTACGCGGCCCCGGTAGCGCACCTCTCTGCACCGAAAGCTTTGGTTGTCGTCTTTGAGCCGAAAGGCGACGTGTTCGCGTGGTCGTTACAGGTTTGGCTGGGGATCGAAAGCCGCTCGAACGCCATCTCTCGACGCCCAAGTTGAAGAAGGTGATGTGGCGAGTCATTTTCAGCATCGGAAGCCCCCGATTTGCAGGTGTTCTCTCAGCGAGCCTCGGGGATGTAATCCAGAGGGAGGTGGCAATCGCAGTTCGCGAGCTCGCGAAAGGCCGCGGCGGAGACAGACCAGCAGCGTCAAAGCCGCCCAGGAGGGCGGCGCCTATGGCTCACGCCGCAGCCGGCAAGAGCATGTCCCGTAGCTCGTAGAACTTGAGGCGGCGGTCCTCCGGCCTCGTCCGTTCCGCTGGAGAGCGTGCGAGGCGAGTCATTCAAGCTCGAAGGAGGAGCCGCCATGAAGAAGACAGTCCCACCGGTCGCCGAAGCCCCGGCCTGGGAGGAAGAGCTGCCGGTTCGAGTGCAGGAGGCATTGAGGGAGTTGGCCACTGCGGCGAGGGAGGGGTTGCTTGCCTTGTCGGTTGGTGTCGGCCTCGGCGTTCTCGCCGAACTGATGGAGGAAGAGGTTGTCGGGGTCGTGGGCGCGAAGGGCAAGCACGACCGGGAGCGGGTCGCCGTGCGCCACGGCTACGAGGCGGGCGCAGTAACGCTCGGCGGGCGCCGTGTTGCGGTCGAGCGCCCTCGAATCCGGTCAGCCGACGGCAGCAGCGAGTCGTCTCTTGCGACCTACCGGCATTTCGCCGACCGTGATCCGCTGACGCGGGTGGTGTTCGAGCGGATGCTCGCCGGTGTTTCGACCCGCCGTTACCGGCGCATCCAGGAGCCGGTCGGCAGGGAGGTCGAGCAGCGGGCGCGCTCGATCTCGAAGTCGTCGGTCTCACGGGCATTCATTGAGCGCACCCGGAAGGCGCTTGGCGAGCTGATGGCCCGCCGCCTCGACGACGTTCGCCTGGCGGTGCTGATGCTGGACGGGATCGAGCTGAGGGGGCGAACGAACATCGTCTGCCTCGGGATCACGACCCACGGGGTGAAGGTGCCGCTCTGGGTCTGGGAGGGCTCGACAGAGAACGCGACCGTCGCGACCGCCTTGCTGTCGGATCTGGTCGAGCGTGGGCTCGATCCCCAGCAGGGAATGCTGTTCGTGATCGACGGGTCGAAAGCGCTCCGCAAGGCGATCCGGGACGTGTTCGGCGAAGCACCCGTGCAGCGCTGTATCCGACACAAGGAACGGAATGTGCTCGACCATCTGCCCGAGCGCGACCGGGCAGCAGTCAAACATCAGCTCCGTCAAGCATGGGCGCTCGAAGACCACGACCAGGCGATCGATCGGCTGCACGCTCTGGCTGTCGAGTTGGAGCGCAGCCATCCCGGCGCGGCAGGATCGCTGCGCGAGCAAGCGCTGGCAGTCGGGCGAGATGGCTTTGCGCTGGACGGCGGCCGGGATGCGCGAGGCCGAGCGGCAGTTTCGCAGGATCATCGGTTACCGCGACCTCGCCAAGCTCGCCCTCGCGATCGAACGAGACCTCGCTCATACGACCCCCGTCGCGTCCCCGACCGAGGAGGCCGGCGCAGCCCAGAGGCGAGCACCGGTGGTTGCTCTCGCTCGAGATACGGGGGAGGAGGTGATCGGGTGGTCTGAGAAACGCTTCGGCGAGCCTCAGCCGCGGTGGTCGTGGGTGGCGATGCGATCTACTCTCCTGCCGGGATGGTCTGTGCGAACTGCGGTCACGAGAACAGCGACGCCGCAAGGTTTTGTGAAGCGTGCGCTGCTGCGCTCGGCGGTGGGTCGGGTGAGCGTCGCAAGGTCGTGTCGGTGCTGTTCTGTGATGTGGTCGGTTCGACGGCGCTCGGCGAGACGACGGATCCAGAGGCGCTGCGAGCACTACTGGCGCGGTATTTCGACCGGATGAGGGAGGTCGTTGAGCTTCACGGTGGTTCGGTGGAGAAGTTCATCGGGGATGCGGTGATGGCGGTGTTCGGGGTGCCCGCGGTGCATGAGGACGACGCGTTGCGGGCCTGTCGGGCGGCGGTGGAGATGCGGGAAGCGTTCGCTGGGCTGGGGATCAAGGGGCGGATCGGGGTGAGCACCGGCGAGGTCGTGACGGGGACGGAGGAGCGGCTGGCAACGGGTGACGCTCTCAACGTGGCGGCCCGGTTGCAGCAGGCGGCTGCGCCGGGGGAGGTGTTGATCGCAGGGGCGACACGTGCGCTGGTCGGTGACGCGGTCGAGGTGGAACTGGTTGAGCCGTTGGCGTTGAAGGGGAAGAGCGAGCCGGTGCCCGCTTACCGGCTGCTCGAGGCCCGCGCGGCATCCGAGCGGCGGCACGACAGCGTGTTCGTGGGCCGCGAACGCGAGCTGGGGTTGGTGGGTGAGGCCTGGGGGCGTGCTCTCGCGCAGCAGGGCTGCGAGCTGGTGACGGTTGTGGGTGACGCGGGCCTTGGCAAGTCCCGGTTGGCAGCCGAGGCGCTCGCGTCGATCGAGGCGCGGGTCGTTCGCGGCCGCTGCCTCCCCTATGGGGTCGGGATCACCTACTGGCCGGTCGTGGAGGTGGTCAAGCAGCTGAATGCATTGCCGTCCGATCCGGCCGGCGCCGCCGCGATCCGTTCGCTGCTGGGGGAGTCGGAGGCGGGGACGTCGGCGGAGGAGATCGCCTGGGCATTCCGCAAGCTGCTCGAGGAGCAGGCACCGCTCGTCGTCCTGTTCGACGACATCCAGTGGGGCGAGGAGACGTTCCTCGACCTGGTCGAGCATGTCGCGCTGCTCTCCAGCGGCGCCCCGATCCTGGTCGTCTGTATGGCTCGCCCCGAGCTGCTCGACGGCCGGCCTTCGTGGCCTGTGACGGTGCGGCTCGAGCCGCTGAACAGCCAGGACGCGGCCAGCTTGATCGGGGCGGCTGTGGCGGAGGAGCTGCGGGTCAGGATCGCAGTTGCGGCCGCCGGCAACCCGCTGTTCATCGGCGAGATGCTGGCGATGGCTGGTGAAGGTGGAGATGCGGTCGAGGTGCCGCCGACGTTGAAGGCGCTGCTCGCTGCTCGCCTCGACCAGCTCGACGCCGGCGAGCGGCGGGTGCTCGAGCGGGGCGCGATCGAGGGCGAGGTGTTCCACCGCGGCGCCGTGCAGGCGCTCGGCCCTGAGGAGCCGCAGGTGACGCCGCGCCTTGCTGCGCTCGTGCGTCGGGATCTGATCCGTCCCGACACGGCGCAGTTCGCGGGTGAGGATGGCTTCCGCTTCCGGCATCTGCTGATCCGTGACGCCGCCTACCACGCCCTCCCCAAGTCCTCGCGGGCGGAGCTACACGAGCGCTTCGCCGGCTGGCTGGAGCAGCGCGGAGACGAGCTCGTCGAGCTGGACGAGATCCTCGGCTACCACCTCGAGCAGGCCGCACGCTGCAAGTCCGAGCTCGGACAGCCAGACGCCGAACTAACCGAGCGGGCAGCCGAGCGCCTCGCCGCCGCCGGCCGCCGTGCGGCTGAGCGCGCCGACAGCCGGGCCGCCGCGGGGCTGCTCGAGCGAGCGCTCGAGCTGACCCGGCCGGCACGACTCGACGTCGTGCTGGAGCTCGACCTCGCCGCCGCGATCTCCTTTCGGGACGGCCCGAGGGCCGCCGGGGTCGCCGATGTCGCCGCCGAACGGGCGCGAGCAGCCGGCGACGAAACCGGGGAGTCGCTCGCCCATGTGGCGGCTGCCTACCACCGCTCGTGGTTCGCGCCCGATCCGGACATCGACGAGCTCGAGCAGCTCGCACGGCAGGCTCTCCCTATGCTCGAGCGCGCCGGGGATCACGCCGGTCTAGTTCACGTCTGGCGGGCGCTCGGCTTCGGGGTCGCCAACTTCCGCGGACGCTGGGACGACTGGGCGCAGGCGTCTGAGCATGCGCGACGCCATGCGCGGCTGGCCGGACAGCCCGCTGCGCATCTCTTCCAGATCGAGCTCGCACTCGCCTCCGGCACGCGGTCGGCGGACGACGCGCTGCGGACGATCGACGCGCTCCTTCCCGAGAACCCGCACCCCGCGGCGTTGCTGGTGCGCGCCTGGCTGCTCGCGATGCTCGGCCGCTTCGAGGAGGCGTCTCCGATCGCGCAAGAAGCGCGCGACGGGGTGCGCGAGTTGACAGGCGACAACTGGCTGGACTGGATGCCGGCGCAGATCGCGACGCTCTCAGGCGACCATGAGGCCGCCGTCGGCTATCTCCTCCCGTTGTACGACCTGCTCCAGGAACGCGACCAGCGCTTCTACCTCTCCTCCGTCGCCCCGATGCTGGGCCGGGTGCTGTGCACGCTCGGACGGCACGACGAGGCCGGGCGCTGCGCACGGCTCGCGCAGGAGCTCGATGTTCGACAGAGCGCGTTGGGGCAAGCATCCCTCCGACAGGTTCAGGCGCTCGTCCGCGCTCATCATGGTGAGCACGCGAAGGCGGAAGCGCTCGCGCGCGAAGCCGTCGCGCGCATCGAGCGCACAGACGGGCTCAACTACCAGGGAGATGCGCTCTGCGATCTCGCCGATGTGCTGCGCGCCGCCGGCCAAAGCGAAGAAGCCGCCGCCACGCTCGCCCAGGCGCTCGAACGCTACGAACGCAAGCACAACCTTGCCATGACCGCGCAAGTGCGCGACCGCCTGGCCGAGCTCCACGACCCAGTACCGCGATGAGCGTCCGCGTCGCACCCGTGCGCTCTTGCAAGCTCGCCGTCATGATAGAGCGAAGCCTCACTCGCACGACCGTCCCGTCCCCGACGACCGAGGAGGCCACTTTCCTCGCCACCGTGTGACCATCAATAACGGGACCGCCGTCGCGAAGTTCCACGACGAGCGGGACATCCTCGCCGGCAAGCCGCCGGGGAGACAGAGGCAGACCCGGGGTACCTCCTGGGCGTCGCTTTGCGTTCTCTGCGGTCGCCCGTCCTCCTCGAAATCCGATCGACTACAAGCCGCGCCTCGTAGCCTCAAGCGCGAGAACAGCGGCGATCCCGGCTAGGCCTGGCGGACCACGCTTTGCTGCGTCAGAATCGCGCCGCGGTGAGGAGCGACGACGTCTCGCGCGAGCTTGCGGCTCTCGAGCAGGAGATCGCCGCTCTGCAGGCGGCCGAGCAAGAGGAGGATTCAGCCGTCGCTACCCTCGAGGCTCAAGTGACGGAGCGCCGCGATCGTTTAATGCTGACGCGGCGCGCACTCGCCGAGCAGCAGTCGCGCATCGAGCAGAAGCGCGCCGAACTCGAGGAAGCGATGGCCGAGGACGCCCGGGAGAGATTCGAGCAGATCATGCGCGAACGCGAGGCGGCGGCTGCATCGCTGGCGGAAGCTGCGGAACTGCTCCTCGAGCGGCTCGCAGCGCTCGATCGATCGCAGGACGCTGCCCGCGCGGCCTGGGGGAACGCGCAGGCCGTCGGCGCTGCAGGTCACCCGTGGGAAACGCGGATCCCACCCGCGGTCGAAGCCGACCCGCAAGTGATGCGCGAGGCGTGGGACCGGCTCTGCCACGAGATGCGGGACCGGATGAACGAGCAGTTCGAAGATGAGCTCGTCGACGCCGCATCGCGCAGCCCATTGGGCAGTGCAATCACTGACCTCCCTTCGCACCTGCGCGAGGTGGCGCGTCAACGCCGTCGCGCGATGATTCAGCGCGAACGAGCCGCGGCGGCCAAGCGCGAAACCGAGTAGCCCGGAACGAGCCGGGGTAAATGGCCGGAACTTGGTAGTGCGCAAACCAAAAGCCTGTTAGAGCCGACTCGTTGAGTGTTATCTAACGTCGGCGATGACGCACCTCTTCCTGCGCGAACCATCTCCTCGCAGGTGGTGAGAATTAGCCGCTTTTCCGCAAGCCATTCGGGGTGGACTCCTTCTCCCGTTCCGGGCGCGTCGGGGGTTCGAGTAGCCAGTGCGCGGCCGTGGCGCCGCGGGGTAGCGGCCGTTCCCCACGACGGTCAGGTCCTCGTCTGTCTCGGTACCCGGTCGCCGTCCCCCGGCTCAACCGACTGTGGAACGTCGCGCTTTGTTGGAACTCCGACGGTGACCCTGTGGCCGATGCCGCTTCTGGAAGAAGTGGCAGAAACCTCATGCCGACAAACGTCTCTGCCTGGCGGAGTGAGTGGTAGAGCGAGCGCGCAATCGTGTTCCCGCCGAAGACGTTCAGCTCGATGGAGGCGAGCCCTCGAGCGCTCACCTCGTGCTCAAGTAGCTGCACCGCCAGACGGCCGATGCCCTGACCCTGGGAAGCCTCATCGACATGAATGTCATGAGCCCCCTCGCCGGGAGCCGCGAGCGCCGGTCGTCGTGTCCGTCGGCAACGCCGTAGAAGTTCGTATCGCCTGGGCGTAGCCTTAGCGCGTGGCTCGCTGTGTGAAGTGCGGCAGGGAAAGCGCTGAGGACGCGCGCTTCTGCGCCGGATGTGGAGCCTCGTTCGGGACCCTCGCTCCCGAACGGAGAAGGTTGGCGACGATGCTCTTCTGCGACGTGTCTGGCTCGACAGGGCTCGGCGAGCGTCTGGACGCCGAGAGCGTGCGGGAGATCATGCTTCGCTACTTCGGCGAGATGCGCCAAGCGGTCGAGCGCCATGGCGGCACGGTCGAGAAGTTCATCGGCGACGCTGTCATGGCCGTTTTCGGAGTCCCTGTCGCACACGAGGACGACGCGGTGCGAGCAGTTCGTGCTTCGTTCGACATGCGCGAGCGCGTGGCCGAGCTCAACGAGCGGTTCGACGAGCGTTTTGGAGTCCGGCTCGCCGTTCGCATCGGGCTGTATTCCGGCGAAGTCGTAGCCGGCGACGCGAGCCGTGGCGAGGCACTCGTCACAGGCGATGCGGTCAATGTCGCCGCGCGCCTCGAGCAAGCGGCTTCGCCTGGTGAGATCTTGCTCGGTACGCCGACGTACCGGCTGGTGCGGCACGTGACCGAGATCGAGCTCGCGGAGCCGGTCAATGCGAAGGGCAAGTCCGAACACGTACCGGCTTACAGGCTTCTGTCGGTTGCGGCGGGCAGGTCGGTAAACGGCAGGCCCGCCAAGGCGCCGATGGTCGGGCGGACAGAGGAGCTCGCCGCGCTGAACGCCGCCTTCGCCGAAGCGGTCACGCGCCGCGGCTGCCGTCTTTGCGTCATCGCCGGAGAGGCGGGCATCGGCAAGTCGCGCCTCGCCGCGGAGTTCCAGGACACGGTCGCTGCAACCGTCGTCTACGGACAGTGTCTGCCCTACGGAGAAGGCATTACCTACTGGCCTCTCGCCCAGATCGTCAAGGGGGCCGCGGGGATCCGAGACGAGCATCCGGTCGAGGCGGCGCGCACCAGGATCTCCGCGATCCTCGCAAACAAGCCGCGGGGGTCGCGGATCGCCTTGGTGCTCTCGCAGGCGCTCGGGCTCGCGGAGGGTGCGGCATCTTCCGACGACATTGCGTGGGCGGCGCGCAAATTGCTGGAGGCGCTTGCTCGCGAGCGGCCTCTGGTCGTCTGTCTCGACGATCTGCAATGGGCGGAGACGACCTTCCTCGATCTGATCGAGAGCACAGTCGCCCTTTCGTCCGGCGTCCCGATCCTGCTCCTGGGGCTCGCGCGACCCGAGTTGCTACCGCAACGTCCAGGGTGGCAGGCTCTGCGCCTCGAGCCTCTCGCCGAGCGGGAGGCCGAGCAGCTCGTGGCCGAGCTGGCCGATCTCGACGAAGAGACCCGCTCCCGCGTGATCGCGAGAGCCGACGGGAACCCGCTCTTCGTCGAAGAGCTCGTTGCGGCAGTCGTCGAGGAGCCTGGGCGCGAGCTTCCGGCGACTCTCGAGGCGCTGCTCAGCGCCCGCCTCGACCGCCTTCCGCCAACTGAGCGGGCGCTGATCGAGCGAGCCGCCGTCGAGGGTCAGGTCTTTCATCGAGGCGCGGTGGAGGCGCTCTCCGACGACGTCTCCGGCCCGAGCGTCACTGCGGCGCTGGAAGCGCTCGCAGCCGCGGACCTCATTCGTCCTGCGCAGTCGAGTTTTGCGGGGGATGTCAGCTTCCGCTTCCGCAACATCCTCATCCGGGACGCCGCTTACCGTGGGATCGCGAAGAAGGTTCGGGCTGAGCTGCACGAGCGTCTTGCGAACTGGCTGCTACAGGCTGTGGGCGAGCGCGTTGCCGAGCACGAAGAGGTGCTTGGCTACCACCTCGAGCAGAGTTACCGTTGCCGAGTAGCGCTCGGCAACGCCGACGCGCACGCTCTGCTGGTCGCGGGTCGTGCGGCGGGATGGCTCACCTCCGCGGGTCGGCGCGCGTTCGCGCGCGGCGACATGGCAGCAGCCGCCGGGCTGCTCCGCAGAGCGGCGTTCCTCCTCGAAGCCGACCCGCCACGCCGGCTCGAGCTTCTGCCGGAGCTGGGCAAGGCCTGCCGCTTCGCGGGCGACAGAACCGGAGCCGAAGCGGCCTTGCGTGAAGCGGTTGATCAGGCTGCGACGATCGGCGACCGTCGGCTCATGACCCTAAGCCGGGTTGAGCACACGTTCATGCGCTTGTACACAGACCCTGGCGTAGAGACGGAGGACGCAATTTGCGTCGCTGAGGAAGCACTCGGTATCTTCGCCGAGCTTGGCGACAAGGGCGGGCTCGTTCAGGCGTGGGCGCTGATCGGGCATGCGAACTGGCTCCTCTGCCGCGGCGCACGGATGGAGGAGGCGTTCACACGCGCGCTCGAATACACGCGGCGCGCAGGCGATCCGCGCGAACAGGGCTGGATCCTGCGGATGCTCGCGCTCGTCTACTACCACGGGCCGACGCCTGCCGAACGTGCGATCGAGCGTTGCGAGGGCATCCTGCGCCTCGGCCAGGGCCATGGGGCGATCGAGGTCTCGACACGGGCGAAGATCGCCGGGCTCGAAGCGATGCGCGGTCGCTTCGACATCGCGCGCGAGCTGTACCTGCAGTGCAGGAAGGTGGGGGAGGAGTTCGGGCTGGGTCCGGTCCTGGCAGCCCTGCCGAACTATTCGGGTCCGATCGAGCTGCTCGCAGGAGACCTGGAAGCCGCAGAACGCGAGCTCCGCGCCGGGTGCCAAGCGCTGCAGGCGCTCGGGGAAACGTCGACACTGTCGACGAGCGCCGCCCTGCTAGCGCGGACGCTCGAGCTCCAAGACCGCCCTGACGAGGCGGAGCGATTCACGATCCTCAGCGAGCAGACAGCGCCGGCGGATGACGTCGCCTCCCAGACCACGTGGCGAGGAGTCCGCGCGCGCGTGCTGGCACGACGTGGAGAGCTTGACGAGGCACAGCAGCTCGCACGTGACGGCGCCCGCATCGCGGCCCGGACGGACTTCCTCGTCTGGCGCGGCGAGGCGCTCCTCGACCTTGCCGAAGTGCTTCGTCTGAGCGGCGACTCGCCGGCGTTCTCGGCCACCGCCGAGGAGGCGCTACGGTTCTTCGAGGCGAAGGGCCACGTCGTCCTGCGCGAGCAGATACGAGCCCTGCTCCGCGAGCCGAGGGTCGAGCTGCCGACTCCTTGACGCGCGTGGAGCTTCCCCGATACTCTCGCCCCCCCAACGGAGGAGTCGATGATGGCCAAGTCATCTGGATCCGCGCTCGCCGTCAACGCCCACGAGCCGCCTTCGGCTCCCGAAGAGGAGCCGGACGAGGAGGTCGGCACGATCGAGCCGCCCCGCGAGCCCGAGCCTGAGTCGGACGAGGAGGTCGGCACGATCGAGCCGCCGCGCGAGCCCGAGCCTGAGTCGGACGAGGAGGTCGGCACGATCGAGCCGCCGAGCTAGCCGTCCTGGACTCCATACCCTCGACCGCCGTTGCACTGCGTTACGTCCGCCGCACCCGTTACCTCTTCCTTCGGGCTCTGGACGACGGCTCACTCGTCGCCGTCTCGGTCCTGAAGGGCGAGGAGTTGCCGCTTTCGGACGACCAGGCGCGCCGTCTCCTCGGGATACCAACCGATCGCTGGATCCGCGTCGACGAAACGGGTGACCTCGCCGCTCTGCGCGAGCTCGCCTTCCACGGCCTGATCGTGAGCGACGGCCCCGACGAACGGTTGGCGGAGCTGCGCCGGCGCGACGAACAACTCGCCTCGCCAGCGTGGAACCGCTACGCAGCTCTCTACCATTCACTCACGCGCTGGGCCGACGTCCGCGCCGTCGTCGCCGGGGAGGCACCCCTTCCCGAGGGGCGCGGCCGCTGGCCGCCACCTCCCCACTTCCACGCTGTTTCGGAGCCGGTCGCGGTCAACCAGCTGCCGCTAGTCGCGCCGAAGAGACCGCTCTACGAACTTCTACTCAAGCGAAAGACATCGCGAGGATTCGACGCAAACGCATCACTCAGCCTGGCGGAGCTCGCGACCGTTCTTCACTACGTCTGGGGCTGCCACGGGGTCCTCGAGGTGCGAGACGAGCTGACGATCTTGAAGAAGACGAGTCCGTCGGGCGGCTCGCAGCACCCCGTCGAGGTGTACCCACTGGTGCGGGCGGTCGAGGGCGTCCGGCCGGGCCTCTACCACTACGCCGTCGAAGACCATGAGCTCGAGCTCCTCGAGTCTCTGACCGGCGACGAGGTGACCACGCTGAGCATGGAGTTCACGGCCGGCCAAGCCCATTTCAGCTCGGCGCAGGTGCTCTTCCTGATGACGGCACGCTTCGGCAGGAACTTCTGGAAGTACGCCGCGCATGCAAAGGCCTACCGGGTGCTCTACCTGGATGCGGCGCACCTGAGCCAGACGCTCTACCTCGTCTGCGCCGAACTCGGACTCGGAGCGTTCGTATCCGCCGCGATCAACGAGGACAACATCGACCGGCGCCTCCGCCTCCAGCCCTTCACCGAGGGAGCAATCCTCCTTTCAGGCTGCGGTCGGCCGGCGCCCTCTGAACGCGAACCGCAGTACCGACGGCACGCTCCGCGTGGCGCTCGCCCGCGAACGATGTGAAGCGCAGGGAGGCTCGCATGGGCAGCACTCGGAGAGCGCGAGCTCTTCCTCTCGCAGCCTAGCCCGCTCGGTACACGCAAGAGGCTGGGCCCGCAATCGGACTCCGTTTGCCTTAAAGCTCCTCGCCTTGCGCGCATGCCGTGTAGTCGTTCGGCAGCAAAGCTGCGCCAACCATATCCGCCAGAAACGCCGCCAGCGCCTCCGCTGCAAAGTCGGCCTCCGAACTCCTCGAGGGTCATCTTCCGGCTCCCGACCAGCCCTCGGCGAGGGACGTCCCGGAGGGCACGTCGTGCCGTCTCGACGGCCTCCTTTCGGGTGCGCAGTCCTGCAATGAAGTCCGATACGCCGAGCACCTGCTGCAGTTCGATGTTGTCTCGGTACTCGGCAAGAGCCGCTTTCGCCTCCTCGTGATCCAGCGCGACGACGTCACCCAGCTTGGCGATGTGCTCACCGGGCAAGCGGAGGGAAGACGCTCCGAGCGCGAGATCACGGCTTTTGATTCGACCGGACTCGCAATCCAGGACCTTGCGATTGCACTCGCCGCGATGGAGCACGCAGACGAGTTGGATCTACCGTTGTTCGTAAGCGAATAGCCAGCAAACGGGCCTGCCGACGGGGAACGCGAAGCCTTCGCGCTCCTCATCATCTCCGTCCTCTTGAGATAGAGGGATCTAGAACCGTGCGCCCGACGCGTGCCACTCGCGCACGCGCGCGGCGTCGAGCGGTGCGTTTGCGTCGCGACAGTCGAGGCATCGGAGTGACCCTGTCGAGGAAAGGGACGCCTGGAGTGGCTTACCGCATGCTAGGCAATCGAGCTTCTGGGGAGCCCGCTCATCGTGGTGTTGCCGCTTAGGCGACGACCATGTAGCCACGTTCGAGATTTAGGTATCTCAGCTGCGAACCGCACGAGACGTTCGTCGCATGTGTGCCCGCTCATCGAACAGCGCAGCCGCCGGGCGGAAGCGCACGGCAGGTGATCTTGCGCCGCTTCCCAACAACCGGCTCGGATCACCGCTCAGCTGAGCCCAACTACGTGGCCTCCAGCTGGAGCAGGCGGGCGGGTGAGAACAGCTCCAAGAGCGGATCGTCGTTTCCCGTGATCGCCGAGGCGACGAGCTCACCGCACAGCAACCCGAGCACGTTGCCGTGTCCCGAATAGCCGGCCGCAACCCACACGCCGTCGCGAGCGGGAACGCGACCGACGAGTGGGAGCAGGTCTTGAGTCAAACCGAAGATTCCCGCCCAGCGGTGAGTTACCTCCGGCATGCGCCCGAGCAGCTCGATGAGGAAGGCGTCGAGCGCTTCCTGAATCGGCTCGGTCGTCGTCTCCTCGTCCGTCATTTCCGTGAGGATGGAGAAGTCGCGGAACCCACCCAGCACGATCCTCCCATCCGGAAGCTGCTGCCAGTAATCGAAACCGTGCCGCGCGTAGTGCGGGTAGTCGAAGAGGCGCTCGCTCAGCGGCTCGGTCGCAAGCACTTGACCGCGCGCCGGCCAGAGGGCGTCGTCGAGCTCCGTGAGCAGACCGCGACCGGATCCGTCCGTTGCGATGACGACCTGGTCGGCCTCGAGGTCGTCGAGCGCCGCGATGCGATGATGCTCCCGGAAGGAAACGCCCTCCTCCGCCGCCAGACCGGCCAGCTTATGGGCGAAGCGCGCAGGTTGCACGGCCCCGTCACCGGGATGGAAGATCGCGCCCCGAAAGTCCGGCCGCAGGTGCGGGAGCTCGTCGCGCCACTCGGCCGAAAAGCCGTCTTCACGTAGCGCCTCGTACTCGGCCCGGATCTCGACGCGCTCCTCGACGTCGGCGGCGAGCCGAAGACTGCCGGTGCGAGTGAAGACATCGCCTGCGAGCGACTCGAGCCGGTCGAGCGCCACTTCGGTGCGCGTCCAGAGCTCGCGCGCCGCGTCCGCACCGTACGTCTCGCGAGCGACGTCGTAGCGCGCCGCGCCGCCGCGCAGGGCGAATCCGCCGTTCCTGCCACTCGCGCCTTCGGCGATCCCGCGCGCGTCGTAGACGCCGATGCGCAATCCGGCCCGCGCGAGCGCGAGCGCGCACGCGCAGCCTGTGATGCCGGCGCCGATGACGGCGACGTCGACTCGATCGGAGCTCCTCGCGGCTGTCGGCGGAGGCAGCTCGGCCAGCCAGAAGGGCGTCTCCACCTCGCCGATGCTACGTCAGACTTCCCTCATCCCGGTCTGCTGGGTGCGCCCGTGCCGACATGTCGATCTGCGCGGAGCCCGTTCGTAGAGAGGTGAGAAGCCGGCACCGTGCCGGTGGACGGAAGGAGAGTTTGGGCCCATGAGGATGCTCCGAGTTATCGAGTTCTTGTCCCTCGACGGCGTCATGCAGGCACCGGGGGCTCCCGACGAGGACACTGAAGGTGGATTCCAGCACGGTGGTTGGCAGCGGCCGTACCTCGACGACGTTCTCGGTGGGGCCGCCGCCAAGGGCATGGCCGCGACAGACACCTACCTGTTCGGAAGGAAGACCTACGAGCACATGGCCGCTTACTGGCCGACAGCACCCAACGACGACCCTTACGCCCGGCACTTGAACAGCACGCCGAAGTACGTGGCCTCGAGAACGCTGCAAGGTGTCGAGTGGCAGAACTCGAGGCTGATCGAAGGCGACGTTGCCGAAGAGGTCGGCAAGCTCAAGGAGCAGCCGGGCAAGAACATCGCGGTCCTCGGCAGCGGGGAGCTCGTTCAGACGCTCATCAAGCACGATCTGATCGACGAATACTTCCTGGCCGTGTTCCCGATCGTGCTCGGCAGCGGCAAACGGCTGTTCCGCGAGGCCGCCCAGGTCAAGAGGCTCAGCCTGGTCGACTCCAAGGCCACCAGCACCGGCGGCGTGCTGCTCACCTACCGGCCCGCCTGAGCCGGCACGGTGACGGTGACGTCAAGAAGGAACTTCAGATGAAGCAGTACCTTCTCAGCGTGTATCAGCCCGGAGGAGATCCTCCCGCGCCCGAGTCAATGCACGCTCCTGTCGAGTTGATCGGCCTCGGCGAGGAGCTCACGCACCTCGTCGTCGCTCGTCGGCCTGAAGTCGTCGTACCAAACACCGACCGCGAGAAAAGGTTCGGGCGTGAACGCGCAGACGATCTCATCGACGTCGGCTCGGAACTCTTTGCAGGTCGGCTCTGCCGCTACCGGGACGGCGACCGTGAGCGATTCCGGCTCCTGTGCACGAACGGCGAGCGAGGCGGCCCGCATCGTCGAGCCCGTGGCGAGTCCGTCGTCGACCAGGATCACGTTGCGGCCGTGCGCGTCGACCGGTAGGCGATCGCCGCGGTACAGGCGCTCGCGCCGCACGACTTCCGCGGTTCCCGCCGCGACGGCGGCGGCGAACTGGTCCTCCGTCAGTCCGAGGGCTGCAACGACCTCGTCGTTGACTACGTGCTTCCCGCCGCTCGCGACCGCGCCCATCGCGAGCTCCTCGTAGCCTGGGACGCCGACCTTGCGGACGACGAAGACGTCGAACGGCGCCTCGAGGGCTGCCGCGACCTCGTATCCAACCGGCACGCCGCCGCGCGGGAGCGCGAGTACGAGCAAGCCGGGACGGCCGGCGTGGTCGGCGAGCCGTTCCGCGAGCAAACGGCCCGCCTCGCGGCGGTTGCGGAACGTGCGGTTCACTTCTTCGGCTCCTCCACAACCTTGCCCGGGATTCAGATGTCAAAACGGTGTGAATAGCGCAGCACCCGGGCGGGTAGGGACCTGATCAGAGGATCCGTAGCGAGCATTAGGAGGAGAGTGCGAATGCCGGAGAAGAAGCACCTACAAGGTGTAAGCGAGAAAGAGCAGCGTCAGTACGAGCACATCAAGGAGGAGGCCAAGAAGGAAGGCCGATACAAGGGGCGCGAGAAGGAAGTCGCAGCGCGTACCGTGATGAAGGAGCACGGCCAGAAGGGCCATCAGAAGGGCAGCTAATACGAGTTAGATCGGTGCCGCGGCTCGAGAGATATCGCTTCGGTCAGCTCATCGTGGACGGCGAAGAGCAGACCTCGGATGTCATCGTCCTCCCGGACCGCGTGGTCACGAACTGGTGGCGTGCGGACGGGCACAGCCTTGTCCTCGCCGACCTCGATGACGTGATCGAGGAGCTGCCCGAGCACCTGCTCGTGGGCACCGGCGCGTACGGGCAGATGCGCCCCGACCCCGAGACGGTCGAGCAGCTGCGCGAGCGGGGTGTCAAGGTCGAGGCGCTGCCGACCGGCGAGGCCGTCCGCCGCTACGGCGAACTCGACCCGCACCGCACGGCGGCTGCTCTCCACCTGACTTGCTGATGTCCGATTTCGCCCTCGAGAGCAGCGCTTTCCAACACGCGCAGGCGATCCCGAGCCGCCACACCTGCGAGGGTGAGGACCTCTCGCCGCCGCTTCGCTGGACGAACGTCCCCGAGGAGACGCGGTCGTTGGCGCTCGTCGTCGACGACCCGGACGCGCCGGGCGGGGTGTTCACGCATTGGATCGGCTGGGGACTCGATCCACGAGCAGACGGGCTCGGCGAGGACGAGGCCGTGCCGAGCGAGGGACGCAACGACTTCGGCACGTCTGGCTACCGTGGCCCCTGTCCGCCGCCGGGTCACGGGCCCCACCGCTATCACTTCAGCCTGTACGCGCTCGACACCGAACTCGAGCTCGGCTCCGGCGCGGACAAGGCCGAGCTGGCGCAGGCGATCGAGGGGCATGTCTTGACCACGGCCGAGCTCGTCGGCACGTACGAGCGTTAGCTGCAGCGCGCCGCCGCGTCCTAAGCGAGTGCGCGGTAGATGCCGTCGCCCTCGGTCGCCAGCTGCGCGAGCTCGAGCTCGGCGAGCGCTGCGGCAACTTCCGCTGTGGCGAGACCGCTCGCGCGCACGAGCTCGTCCACGCTCGCCGGAAGGCGTTCGAGCATTGAGCCCGCCGTTCCGCCGATTTCCGGCCGCGACGGACCGGGCACCACGATTCCGAGAGATTCGAGGACATCCGCCGCCGCCGTGAGGGGTGTCGCTCCGAGTCGCAACAAAGAATTCGTGCCCGCGGAGAGTGACGACGTGATCTCGCCCGGGACCGCGAAGACCTCTCTCCCCTCTTCTAACGCGAAGTCGGCCGTGATCAGGGCGCCGCTTCGCTCTCGCGCCTCCACGACTATCGTCGCGAGGCAGAGTCCCGCGATGATCCGGTTGCGCGCCGGGAAACGCCAGGGTGCGGGCTCGACGCCCGGTTCGTACTCCGATAGAAGCAAGGAGCGCTCGGCGATCGAGCGTGCCAGCTCCGAGTGCGCCGCCGGATAGTCGCGGTCGATGCCGCAGCCGAGCACGGCGACGGTGTGACCCTCCGTCTCCAACGCGCCGCGGTGCGCCTCGCCGTCGATCCCCCGCGCAAGCCCGCTGACGACCACGACTCCCGCGGCGGCGAGCTCGCGGCCGAGCCTGCGCGCAATCTGCGCGCCGTAGGGCGAGCAGGCTCGTGCGCCGACGACCGCGACGGCGGGTTGAGCGAGCAACTCCGGCTCGGCCGCGCCGCGAAGGTACAGCCTGGCAGGCGGATCGTGGATCGCACGTAGCAGCGGCGGCAACTCGCGTCGACGCAGAAACGTCATGCCGCGAGATCCGGCGGCGCCCGATACGCGAGCGCCTCCGCCACGTGCTCCGGGAGAACGGCCTCCGCGGCCGCGAGCGCTGCGATCGTCCGTGCGACGCCCGCAACCTTCGCGCGACCCCGCCCGGACAGGGGCAGACGCTCGACCGCACGCGTCAACAGCTCGTCGGCGGCAGGGGTTCGTGACGGCAACGCCTCCGCGAGACGCATCCGGGCGGCGACGACGCGCGCACGTACCGGCTCCGACGCTTCACCAGAGCCGGCCTGCAACTCCGTCGCACGAGGACGCGGCACCGTGACGACCAGGTCGAAGCGATCGAGGAGCGCCCGCGAAAGCCTGTCGCGGTAGCGCGCGAGCCGTTGCGCCGAGCACGAGCACCGCGCGCCGGGATCGCCGCGCGCTCCGCAGGGACAGAGGTTCATCGTCCCGATGAGCTGGAACCGCGCCGGGAACCGTACGCTTCCGGCCGCTCGCGCGACGAGAATCTCACCGTCCTCGAGCGGCTGGCGGAGCGCTTCCAGCGTCGGCCGCTGGAACTCCGCGAGCTCGTCCAACAGGAGCACGCCGCGGTGCGCGAGGCTCGCTTCGCCCGGACGAAGACGCGGCCCGCCCCCCACGATCGCAGCCGTCGACGCGCTGTGATGCGGCGCCCGGAACGGTGGGTACCCAATCAGCGGATGATCCGGATCCACCAGCCCCGCGACCGAATGGATCCGCGTCACCTCGAGCGCCTGCTCCTCCTCGAGCGACGGAAGGATTCCCGGCAGCCGCCGCGCGAGCATCGTCTTGCCGATTCCCGGCGGTCCGCCGAGCAACAGGTTGTGCCGGCCCGCCGCAGCGAGCTCGAGCGCGCGCCTGGCACGCTCCTGGCCCCGCACATCTCCCAGGTCGAGTGGGCGTCGTCTCGGCTGTCCGTTGGCGGCTACGTACTCCGGCGGCTCGAGCTCCCCGCGAAGGTACGACACGGCGTCGGCGAGATGCCGCACGCCGACAGGCTCGACGCCGGCAAGCGCCGCCTCCGCACACGCCTCGTACGGACACACGAGCCGCTCGAGCTTTGCGCGCCGCGCGCCTTCGGCAACGGCGAGCACGCCTCCGACGCGCCTCAGCCGGCCGTCGAGCGCGAGCTCTCCACACGATGCATGTTCCGCGAGCCGATCGCGCGGGATCTGTCCCGACGCGGCCAGAAGCGCCAGCGCGATCGGCAGATCGAAGCCCGAGCCTTCCTTCTTCAGCTCGGCGGGCGCGAGATTGACCGTCGACTTGTTCCCGGGCCATTCCAGCTCGGCGGATTTGATCCCACTCCGGACGCGCTGCTTTGCCTCCTGGCAGGCGCGGTCGACGAGACCGACGATGGTGAACGACGGCACGCCGCTCTGAACGTGCGCCTCGACCTCGACACGGCGCGGCTCGAGGCCGACGAGGGCAAACGTGACTGCGCGCGCGAGCACGCTTCGACGCTACGGAAGGATCTGGAACGTCTGTGTGTCGGCTCTGAGCCGAACTACACCGCGGGGATGAGAAGCGGCGGTCCCCGCTCCTCATCCCGATTGCAGATTGATGCGCCCGTCTAAGCGAGCCGCGCGCAGAGATCGATCGCCGACGCGGAGGTCTGAGCGAGAGAGACAAGAGACCCGGTCGGCCCGAAGGTGCCCAGGACCGGGCCGTGCGTCAGGAGGAGCGCTCCGGGCGTCCCTGGACCAAGGTCGCCGGGGAAGTAGAAGATGACCGACGACCCCGAGAGGAGCGACGTGGACGAGCCGACCGCGGTAAACACGGGCCCTGAGATGTTCAGGACGATCGACTCACCGGTGCTGAGATTCGTGAACTCGACCACCAGTCTGCCGGTGATGATCTGCACGCCGTCGCTTCAAGCGGTCCTGGCAACCAGAACGTCCTCGTAGAACTCCCCTGCTCGTCGGCCGGTGCGGCGGTTGACGTGGCGGCGCAGGCGCTCCTCGAGCTTCAGCCCCGCGCGCTCGAGGATCTCCGGATAGAGATCCCTGCGGTCGTTCACGACGATGAGCACCGGCGCGCCCGAACGGAGCGCTCCGCAAGCATTCACAAGCGCCTGAACAATTCCATCCGAGTAGGCCGTCAACGCAGCGCGTGAGGTTCCGGCGGCCGCAGCTCCTACCTCCAGCTCTCGACGGTCGTCGAGATCGAGGAGCTCGTACGCGTAGCAGTGCTGCTCGTGGTAGTCGATCAAGCCGGGGTACGGCGGGGATGTCAGCACCCCGTCGAAACGCTGCGTGAAACGTTCCTCGCGCACGTCCCCGTAGATCACGGTCGCGGTGCGGCCGCGGGCCCTCACGCGAGAGAACTCCTTCAGCCGCACCAAAGTGTCGAGCGTGTATCGCCGCAGAAACTGCGCTGCGGTCTCGACCGGGCGGCATTCGCGCCGATGCTTGTGACACCAGTACGGCTCGACCTGCGGCTGACGCGGCAAGTCCAGGTCGAAGTGCGTTGTTCGACGTGCCGAGCGAGCGGCGCGCGCGAGAACGACCCGCAGGACGTCCGAGTGCTCGTACTCTCCGATCAGCGCCCGAAACGCGAGCAACTCGCGGCCCGCTCGCGGCGCGTACCAGCGGCGCACGTATCCCGATGCGCGCTCGCCGGTGGACTCGCCGACTCGCGCGTGTGCCGCGCGAAGCTCCTGCTCGAGGACGAATGGGTTGTACGAGCGAGTCTTCACGTCCATCAGCAGGCAATTGAAAGCCGCGATGTCGACCCCCGTTGCGTTCAGACCACTCTCCAGCGCCTGGACGAGCGTCGTCCCCGAGCCGGCGAAGGGATCGAGCACGTGCTGCTCCGCCCGGAAATAGCGAGAGAGAAGGTTCTCCACGAGCTGGGGGATGAACTTGCCGAGGTAGGGATGCAGACGGTGGACGTGCTTCGTGCGCTCGCGCTCGGGCAGATCGCGCTCGGACCAAGACAGCGCGAGATCGATGCCTGCGTAGAGGGCGTCCTGAGTCGGGGCCACCCGCGCCTGTTCGACGCGCCGCTCAGAAAGCCTGGGCGATCCGATGCAGCAGCCCTTCCCGGACCGCTATCACGTCGAAGGAAACCCGGAGGCCCGCGGCTTCGGGATGTTCCGCGAGCCAGCCTTCGGCGGCGCGGCGAAGGCGGCGCTGCTTCTCCTCGTCCACCATCTCGACCGGGTCGCCAAAGCGCAGGCCGACCTTCTCCTTCACCTCGCAGAAGACGAGGCGGCGGCCGCGGCGGACGACGATGTCGAGCTCATAGCCCGCGATCCACACGTTCGTCGCGAGGATCCGATAGCCGCGCACGCGGTACCACCAAACCGCACGCTGCTCGGCGCGCTTGCCGCGTCGGCTTCCCATGCGGCAAAGCTACGCCGAGCAGACGCACGCGAGGGTTACGGATTGCGAACGGAACTCAGCACGCGGAAGCTCTGCCGGTCGACGACGACCAGTGCGCGACCGTGCGGCCCGCGCACGACGAGGTGCCCGTCGCCGTCGGTCCGCAGCCGGTAGGCGAAGATATTGCTCGGCTGCGTTTTCCACGGCATGTCGATGCACACCGCCGCGACGTGGCGCGTGTCGAGCGCGTGGATGAAGGGGCGCGCGGCCGATCCGCCGTAGAGCGTGTACGCCCAACCGTTCGAGGTAGCGCGCGACACGGGGTTGCCCTGCATGGTCGTCTCCCAGGAACGCCTATCCGAGACGATCCGCGACAGCAGCCGGTTCGTCTTCAGCTCGTACGCCCGCACGCGGTATCTCGACAGATCCTGCGCCGAGAAGTGCTCCAAGAGATAGAGGTACCTCGCATCGGGCGAAAGCGCGTCGAAGGAGAAGTCACCGGCGATGTGGACCGTCCGCAGCCGCCGCATCTTCTTCACGTCTACGAACACGAATGCACTCTGTCTCACCAGTCCCCCGCCGTAGTGCGCGTCGGCCAGAAGCAGCGTCCGGCCGTCCGGCAGCAACCCTTCGGTCGTCCCGTCGTACGCGACCAGCGGGATGCCCCAGTTCCCCTTGATGCTCATGAAGCGAACGACACGTCCGCCGTTGCGGGTGATCGCCTGGATCGAGGTCCAGCCCGCTGCCGGAACCGAGACGTAGCGCATGTTCCCGTGTGTGATGCCGTTCCAGCCGAAGCTGACCCCCGGCCCGGGGCCACCATCGCCTGCCGCCGTGGTCGCCGCGCCCAGCACGCCGAGCACACCAATCGTAATCAGTGCCAAAAAGCGCCTTCGCATCTCCGCCTCCCTGTCGGGGTCTCCGGCTGGACTACGGCGGCGACCGCGTCCGGGGTCCTCTACGGATTGCGAACGAAGCTCAGCACGCGGAACGTATGCCGGTCGACCACGACGAGCGCGCGCCCGTGCGGCCCGCGAACGACCAGATGGCCGTCGCCGTCCGTCCGGAGCCGGTAGTCGACGAGGCGGTTGGGTGAGGTCTGCCAGGGCATGTCGATGCAGACCGCCTCGACGTGACGCGTGTCGAGGGCGTGGATGAAGGGCCGCGCGCCGCCGCCGTACAACGTGTAGGCCCAGCCGTCCTTCCACAGGCGCGAAACGGGGCTCCCCTGCATTCCCGTCTCCCACGAGCGCCGATCCGCGACGATCTTCGCCAGCAGGCGGCTCTTGCGCAGGTCGTAGGCACGCACGCGGTAGAGGCCGTCCTCGGCCGAGAGGTATTCCACGAGATAGAGGTAGCGGCCGTCGGGCGAAAGGGCGTCAAACGCGAAGGCGCCCCGCATGTGAATCGTCCGCAGCAGCTTCATCCTGCGGATGTCGACGAGCGCGAAGGAGGTATTCCTGCGAATGGTGTCGCCGCTATAGAGCGGTTGTGCGAGCAGAAGCGTCCGACCGTCGGGAAGAAGACCCTCGGTCGTCCCGTCGAGGGCGACTACCGGGATCCCCCACGTTCCCTGGAGACTCATGAAGCGAATGACGCGTCCGTCGTTGCGCTTGCTCACTTGGATCGAGGTGCGGGCGCCGGCCGGTACCGCGATGTAGCGCTCGTTCCCGCGCGTGAGGCCCTGCTGCCCCTGGCTGATGCCCGGGCTCGGCCCTCCTGCTGACGCCGCCGTGGTGGCTCCGATCGCGCAGGCAACGACGGCCGCGCCGATCGCCAGAATCCGGTGTCGCATCTTCGCCTCCGTTCCGTGGGGTTTCCCGACGGAACTACACCTCCCGGCCGAAGGAGGTTCCCTAGGCGCTCTTCGTCAGGACGGCGTGGATCTGGCGGGTCAGCGCCGCCACCTGCTCCGTCAGCTCCTTGTCCTGCCGGGTCAGGTTCGTATTCGACTCCAGCAGGGCTTCGAGCTTGTCAGTCTCGGCCTTGATCGCCGCAACACGACTCTCTGCGGAACGCTCGACCTCTTCCCGGTGCTTCTCGTTCATCTCAAACGACGTCTTGTCGCGCGCCGCCTGGCGGGTCTCCGCCAGCAGGATCAGCGGAGCCGCATAGGCGGCCTGGGTCGAGAAGGCCAGGTTCAGGAGGATGAACGGCTCGGGGTCCCAGTGGTGCACGAGCGCGATGGAATTGAGGACGATCCAGCCTGCGACGGCGATCGTTTGGCCGACAATGTACTGGGGCGTGCCGAAGAAGCGGGCAGCGCGCTCGGCCCCGCGGCCGAATCTATCGGCGCCAAAAGCGCTGTGATGTTCAGCGCCCACGACTCGAGCGTACCCATGCACGCGGACGTTCTCAGAGACACATTTTGCATGTCAATCGCGGCTGGGCAGACGGACGACACCCATATTGCAAGCAATGCTTCAACGCATACCAGAGTGACCGCCGACGAAAACGGCTTGATCGCGCGAACCCGATCGGAGAAGGTGGAGCTCCACCTTCGTTCGACACGACTACTTCGCGATGATCGCTGAACCGACACCCGCCGAACCCCCGCCCGGAGCCTTAGTGACGCAGGTGGACGTCGCCGCCGGCCCCGGAGGATGGCGGCGGAGCTCGTGGCATCCGTTGCGTTCCTGCTCGCAGGGTGGGAAGATCGAAGATGCCTGCCGCGTCTTATGACCGGGGGCTGGGACCGACCAAGGCGAACGGAGGCGAATATGGGTGAGGTAGGAAGTAGGGCGCAGCTGATCGACGCATCGGATCTCGACGCTCGATCGCACAAGATCGCGGCGACCGTGCCCCGCGAAGAGATACAAGAGGCACTGCGAGTCGAGGACGGTCAAGAGCTCATCCTCGACATCGCCCGTCGCGAGAACGGCGACGTCCAGGCGCACACGCTTCGGGTCGCATGGACCGAGGATCAGCTCGAAGAGCTGCTCCGGGAGACAAGTGGCGAGCAGGTCACGCTCGTCTTCGACGCCGACGAGCTCCAGCAGGCGCTCGTGGCAGACGAAGACGTCGAAGCACACGGAGCACGAGAGAAGACCGCGGCCGTCCTGACCGTGGCGGCAATGGCAGCCGGCGTGGCAGCTTCCGCGCAGCCCGCCAGCGCAAGACTCGATCCGACCACAGGCGGGGCGAGCTCGCCGATCGAGATGGTCAGCGACGCGGCGAGCAGTGGACCCGTCTCTGTCGAAGCGGCGACCGGGCCCGAGCTGATCAGCGACGCGGCACTGAGCGGCCCCGTCGAGACCGCGAGCGGGCCCGAGCTCATCAGCGACCCGGCAAGCAGCGGCCCAGCACCAATCGAGGCATCAGCGACCGGGCCGCAGCTCATCAGCGACCCGGCAAGCAGCGGCCCCGTTTCGGCGGCCCAATCCACATCCCTCGAAGGGACCGTGTCCAGCGCCGGCGACACCGGCCTGTCTGGTGCCGAGATTGCGGGCACGGCGGTTGGTGGCGGCTTGGCCCTCCTGATCACCGCGGCCGGGTTCGCGGTGCGCGGCAGGCGCCGAGCGGAACGGCTGGTCTAGGCGGCCGGCACGTCCAAGAGTCCACTGGGAGGCGCGGGGTCTACTCGCGCCTCCCAGTCGTCGGATTGCGGCCCCAAGTAGCAGAGCGCCTGGAAGGAGCGGCGGTGGATCCGGGAGGGACCGCGCTGACGCACGATCGCCGAGTGGCCCGGCGTGATGTAGCCGACGTGGGAAGAGAACCCGTAGTGCGGGAAGAGCGCGTCCATCCTGTGCATGAGCCGGTCGCGCGTCACCTTGGCGACGATCGACGCCGCCGCGATTGCGGCGCTCTTCTCGTCACCGTCCACCACAGCGCGGTGCTCCGGCGCAGTCGGCCCGAGCCGGAATCCGTCCACGAGACAGACCTCGGCCGGCGGAGACAGTAAGCGCAGGATCTCCCTCATCGCGGCGAGGTTCGAGCGATGGAGGCCGTCGCGGTCGATCTGGCCGTGCGGGATCACGCGGACGACCACCTGCTCGGCGCAGCCGACGACCGCGCGGAAGAGCTCCTCACGGCGCTCGGGCGAGCACTGCTTCGAGTCGTTCAGGAGCGCGAGCGGCCGCACCTTGTGGTCGCGCAGGCAGCCGTAATCCAGCAGGACGCCCGCGACGACCAGAGGGCCCGCGAGCGACCCCCGCCCCGCCTCATCGGTCCCGGCGACGAGTCGTGCGCCGAGCTTGCGGTCGAACCTGAGGAGCTTCTGGCCGGTGCTGAGCGCCACGGCCGCCGAGGATAGCGAGCTACTCGGAGGCTTCTGGTGTCTCGACTTCGGAAAGCTCGCTCTCAGCGGCCTCTTGCTGCTCGGGCGTCCTGGGCGCGCGGGCGCCGTCCTGGCGTAGCTCACGGATGCGGGCCTTCTTGCCGACCTTGCCCCGCAGGTAGTAGAGCTTGGCGCGGTTGACGTCCCCGACGGCGACGACGTCGATCCGGTCGATCTTGGGGGAATGCAGCGGGAAAGTCCGCTCGACGCCGACTCCGAAGGACTGCTTCCTGACGGTGAACGTCTCCCGGGCGCCGGCTCCTTGACGCTTGAGGACGATGCCCTCGAAGACCTGGATCCGGTGGCGCTGGCCCTCGATCACCTTGAAATGGACGCGGACGGTGTCCCCGGCCTTGAAAGGAGGGAGGTCGCCGCGCACCTGGGCGCGTTCGAGTGTCTCGATCACCTTGCTCATAGGAAAGGGCGGCCCTCGGACCGCCGCGGAATGCTAGCGAAAGATCAGCCAGCCGACCGCCGCCGACGCAGAGGCCGGAGCGTAAGCCAGGCGGAGCCGGCTTACGCGGAGGCCGAACTGATGCGACGCGGCGACGCAAAGCATCGCCGCGCCGCACGGAAGCAAACCGCCGCCCACTCCTGGAGAGCGCGCGGGCTGAGCCCGCGCGCGTTTCCCGCGAAGCGGCGTGCCTGCATTCCATTAGCCGCAGCGCGGCTAATGGAATGAAATTCGGCTCGGCGGCCAGTACGTCGCGAAGACCTTCCCGATCAGATTCTTGCGCGGGACGAGCCCCCAGCGTCGCGAGTCACAGGAGGAGTTCCGGTTGTCGCCCATCATCAGGTAGTAGTCCTTCGGGATCCGGGTGTACGTGCTGCGCGGGGGGATGTCCTTCAGCCCGAGGGTCTGGTGATCGCGCCGCTCGGGCTTCACGTAGGGCTCGTTCAATTTCCTGCCGCCGATGTAGACGAAACCGGCCCGCTCCTCCCAGACATCGCCGGGCAGGCCGATCAGCCGCTTCACGAAGGTTCCCTCCGACCCGCACTCCTGGCGCGCGAGCGTCGGCGTGTTGAACACGACGATCTCACCCCGCTCCGGATTGCGGAAGTGGTAGATGAACCGGTTCGCGAGCACGCGGTCGGACGTGCTCGCCTCGCACCCCTGGGCGGGACGGGCGCAGTGCAGCGTCGGCTCCATCGACGATGAGGGGATCCGGTACGGGTTCACGACCCACGCCTTGATCGCGAGGACGATCGCAACCGCGCCTGCGATCGTCACCACCCAGTCGATCGCGACCCGCCAGCCGTGCGGCAGGTTCGGGAAGAGATAGTCGATCGGGTTGCGCGACTTCTTCTTTGGCGCTTTCGGCGGACCCCAGCCGTCGCGGCTCACGTCGTAACGCGAACGCTGATCCGGATCGCGGAGGACCTCGTACGCGTCCCTCAGCTCGCGCCAGGCACCGTCCCGGTAGCTGCGCTCGAGCGCGACTCGGCGATACGCGGCCTCGATCTCCTGCGGAGACGCATCGTGTCCTACTCCGAGAACCGCGTAGTGATCGGTCACGGAACGGTCCGCCGCCGGCTCTGCTCGCGCCGCCAGTCCTCGATCTTTCCGTGATCGCCCGAGAGGAGGACGTCCGGCACGCGCCAGCCGCGGAATTCAGGGGGTCGCGTGTAGTGCGGGTACTCGAGCCCGCCTTCGAGCTCGGCGGAGAAGCTCTCGAACGCGCCCGACTCTTCGCGGATCGCTCCGGGCAGGCGGCGCGCGATGGCGTCGACGAGGACCATCGCGGGAAGGTCGCCGTTCGAGAGCACGTACGGGCCGATCGAGATCGCGTCTGACGCGAGATGCTGTACGACCCGCTCGTCGAAGCCTTCGAAGCGGGCCGAGAGCAGCGTCAGCGCGTCCTCGCCGGCCAGCTCTTCGACGACCTCTTGCGTCAGCTGCCTCCCCTGCGGCGTCAGCGCGATGACGCGGCGGTCGGGGACTCCTGCGTACACCGCCTCGAGCGCGGACGCCACGACGTCGACGCGCAGCACCATTCCCGCACCACCCCCGTACGGCTCGTCGTCGACCTGCCCGGCGCGGAGTGGAGTCGTGTCGCGATAGGAAAAGAGACGAAGGTCGAGCTCCGTCCCGAGGACGGTGGCGACCGGTCGCTGCTCCGTCAGCCACGCGAAGGCATGCGGTACGAGAGTGAAGACGTCGAGCTGCAAGGGCGAGCGATCCAGGTTACCCAGGGTTTGCGTAACCCGACGCGACGACGATGCGGCCCGCGGCGAGGTCGACCTCGCGCACGCAGTCGTCGACCATCGGGAGCGCGAGACCGGTGTCGAGCTCGAGGACGTCATTGGCAACGCCGGGCGCGACGTCGGTGACCGAGCCGAGAGTTGCCCCGTCTTCCTCCTCGACACGAAGGCCGACGAGCTCGAAGACGTAGTACTCGTCTTCGCCGGCCGGAGCGAGCGCTTCTCGCGGAACTTCCAGAGCCGCACCACGCGGCACGCGGCGGTCGAGGCGGATCACCGGCCGGCCGCGCGCGTGCTTCGCGGCGACGATCTTCGCTGGTTCGCCTGCGACCAGGAGCTCCGCGCCCACGTCGAAGCGCTCTGGCGCTTCGCTCGCATTCTCGACGACGAACGACCCGTCGAGTCCGTGCGATTTTCCGACCCGTCCGACGACGACTGGCTTAGACGTGCTCACGGGAGAGCTGCTCGAAGAACTCGGTCGCTTCCTCGGGTGTCGCCGCCGGCCACTCTTCCGGCCAGCCCCTGTCGGCGATGTCGGCCGGCTCGTACTCGGTGCGGCGCAGCTCGACCTCCGGCCCGAGCAGCGCCCAGTACGCGCCGGGCTCGCGTTCGTACGGCATCCCGACGCTGCCGGCGTTGACGAGACGGACGTCGCCGAGGCGCCGGTCGAACTGCACGTGCGTGTGGCCGCAGACGACCACCGGCTCCGCAACGCCGGCGAGCGCGTCGAGCCAGCGCTCGTCGGGGCTGATCCGGGTGAGCACTTCCTCGTCGCTGCGAGGTGTTGCGTGGCAGAAGAGCACGGGGCCAAGACCATCGACGTCCAGGGCTGCGGTCTGTGGCAGACCGGCGAGAAACTCGAGTTGCTCCCCGCAGAGGCGCGACCGCGTCCACTCGATCACCTCCGCAGGCGGTCCGCCTTCACGCTCGGGCGTGGGTGGCTCCGCCAGGACGCGATCGGCGTTACCGCGGATGAAGCGGGCACGGTCACCGAGCGCACGCAGACGCTCGAGCGTCTCGGACGGCCACGGACCTGCTGCGACGTCGCCGCCCACCAGAACCAGGTCGGCATCGACCTCCGTCAGGACAGCCTCGAGCGCCGGCAGATTGCCGTGCACGTCGTACAGCGCTGCGACACGCACGTCTCTAATCGACGATCTCGAGCTGCACGCGCCGCTGCTCGCGCGCGCTGCCCGCGCGCACGATCGTGCGCAGCGCGCGCGCGATGCGACCCTGCCGCCCGATCACCTTCCCCAGATCGTCCTGCGCGACATGCAGCCGCAGGACAACCGTGTCGTCATCGTCCACGCGCTCGACGCGGACGGCGTCCGGCTCGTCGACGAGCCGGCGCGCCAGGTACTCGAGCAGTTCTGCCACTAGCGGGTCACTAGGCCAGGTTCTTCGCCTTGAGCAGCCTGTGGACGGCCTCCGAGGGCAACGCGCCCTTGCCGAGCCAGTCCTTGACCTTCTCTTCGTCGAACTCGATCAACGAAGGATCGTGTTGCGGGTTGTAGCGCCCGACGATCTCGATGAACTTGCCGTCGCGCGGCGAGCGCGAGTCGGCAACCACGACGCGGTAGACCGGGTTCTTCTTCGACCCGACGCGCGTCAACCTCATCCGAACAGCCAAATCGTTACCTCCGTGTGAGCATGGGGGAACCCATGGTTCCCCCATGAGCCCCCTCCTTCTTGTTTGGGATGCCGATGACCGCAGCGAGGCTACACCGGGCAAAGCCCGGTTCCGCCGGCCACTGTTTCCGGTGAGGCGAGCGAGTAGTCATCTGCGTGACTTCGACCTGCGTTTCTTCTTGTTGGACTTCGTCGCCTTGCGTTGCGTTTGCTTTGCCGGAGCGGCCTGACCTGTGAGCGCGCCGAGGTCCGGAAGCTTGCCCTTGCTCATTCCCTTCATCAGCTTTTCCATCTCCTTGCGCCCTTCGAGCAGACGATTGACCTCCTCGACGGTCGTGCCCGAGCCGCGCGCGATCCGCTGGCGGCGCGAGCCGTCGATCATGCGCGGCAGGGCGCGCTCTTGCGGCGTCATCGAGAGGATGGCCGCCTCGACGCGGGCGAACTGCTTCTCGTCGATCTGATCGAGCCCGTCGAGCTGCTTGCCGACGCCCGGGATGAGCTTCAGCACACCCTGGATCGAGCCCATGCGGCGCAGCATCCGATAGCTCTTGAGAAAATCGTCGAAGCTGAACTGGCCCTCGAGCATGCGCGCCTCGAGCTCCTTCTGCTCGCCCTCCTCGACCGCTTGCTCGGCACGCTCGATCAGCGTGAGCACGTCGCCCATGCCGAGGATGCGCGACGCCATCCGGTCCGGATGGAAGTAGTCGAGCTGATCGAGCTTCTCTCCGACCGAGATGAGCTTGATCGGCCGCCCGGTGACGGCCTTCACGGACAGCGCGGCGCCACCGCGCGCATCGCCGTCCAGCTTCGTCATGAGGACGCCGTCGAAGGCGATGCGTTCCTGGAACGCGAGCGCGACGTTCACCGCTTCCTGGCCCGTCATCGCGTCGAGCACGAGCAGGACGTTGGCCGGCTTCGCCTCCGCGCGGACACGCTCGAGCTCTTCCATCAGCTCCTCGTCGACGTGCAGGCGGCCGGCGGTGTCGAGGATGACCGTGTCGACACCGGCTTCGGTCAGCCTGCTGATGCCGTTGCGGACGACCGCGACGGGATCCGAACCGTCCTCACGGTAGACCGGGACCTGGATCTGGCGGCCGAGTTGCTCGAGCTGGTCGATCGCTGCGGGGCGCTGCAGGTCGGCGGCGACCATGCCGGGGTTCCGCCCCTCCTTGCGGAGCAGCAGCGACAGCTTCGCTGCGGCCGTCGTCTTGCCCGACCCCTGAAGCCCGGCGAGCAGGATCACCGTCGGCGGGCGGCCGGTGAAGGCGAGCTTCGAGCTGCCGGCTCCCATCAGCGTCGTCAGCTCCTCGTGGACCGCCTTCACGACCTGCTGGCCGGGCGTGAGGCTCTTCAGCACCTCCTGGCCGAGGGCGCGCTCGCGCACGTGAGCCACGAAATCCTTGACCACCTCGAAGTTGACGTCGGCCTCGAGCAGCGCGAGCCGGATCTCGCGCATCGCACGTGAGATCGCCTCCTCGTCGAGCTTTCCGCGCCCCCGAAGGTCTCCGAGGGCGCTCTGAAGCCGGTCTGAGAGGGTGTCGAACACGGCCGCGAAGTGTACTTACGTCCCTTCCTGAGCCAGACTTCGCCTCGTGACCGAGGATCGTTCCGAGCGCAAGCTGGCCACCGTCCTCTTCGCCGACCTCGCCGGCTCGACCGCGCTCGCCGACGAGCAGGATCCCGAGCGGACGCGTGCGCGGCTGGAGCGCTTCTACGACGCGATGGCCGCCGAGATCGAGGCCGCCGGCGGGACGATCGAGAAGTTCGCCGGCGACGCCGTCATGGCCGCGTTCGGTGCACCCGGCGCGCTCGAGGATCACGCGGAGCGCGCCCTCCACGCAGCGCTCTCGATGCAACGCAAGGTCGAGAGCGGGCTCTCGCTTCGAATCGGTGTGAACACCGGGGAGGTCGTGGTCGGACAGGCGCGGGCAGGCAGCTCGTTCGTCAGCGGCGACGCGGTCAACGTGGCAGCCCGGCTCGAGCAGGCCTCCGAGCCGGGAGAGATCCTGGTCGGCGAACGAACGGTCGCCGCAGTACGTGGCGCGTTCGAGTTCGGCGACCCGCGCATAGTCGAGGCGAAAGGAAAGACCGGCGGCATACCCTGCCGACGCGTCGTCCATGCGTTGTCGCTCATGCGGACGCGGGGCGTCGGCGGCCTCGCGCGCGCCTTCGTGGGCCGCGACGAGGAGCTCGGCCGTCTGCACGCCGCGTTCCACCGTGCTGTACAGCGGTCTCGGCCGGTCCTCGTCACGATCGTCGGAGACGCCGGCGTCGGCAAGACGCGTCTGATGCGCGAGCTCTGGGAGCGGCTCGGAGAGGAAGAGCCCGAGCCGGTGCGCCGAACCGGACGCTGCCTCGCATACGGCCAGGGAATCACCTATTGGCCGCTGGCGGAGATCCTGAAGGAGCACCTCGGCATTCTCGAGAGTGACCCCCCGGAAGAGGTGCGGCGTCGGCTGGGCTCGCGGGAGATCCTCGGCCTCACCATGGGCCTCGACCTCGCCGGCGACCTGCACCCGCTCGCGGCGCGCGATCGCCTGCACGCCGCCTGGGTGGATTTCAAGTCGGAGCTGGCGGCGGAACGGCCGGCCGTCGTGCTGCTGGAAGACGTTCACTGGGCGGAGCAGCCGTTGCTCGAGCTGATCGAGCGCATTGCACGCGACGTGCGCGGCCCGCTGCTACTGCTCGTGACGGCTCGTCCCGACTTCGTCGACGGGCGCGCCGCGTGGCAGGGCCGGATCGACACGGAAACCATCTGGCTCGAGCCGCTCCCCGCGGAGACGGCCGGATCGCTCGTCGATTCGTTGCTCGCGGGCGACCTCCCTCCGAGCGTCCGTCAGCTCGTCGTCGAGCGCGCGGAAGGCAATCCATTCTTCGTCGAGGAAGTGCTCGGCAGCCTCATCGACGCTGGCGTGCTGCAGCGTGACCACGGCAGCTGGCGGGCGGGCGAGCTGCCACCGGGCTTCGAGATTCCGGATTCCGTCCAGGCAGTGCTCGCGGCACGCATCGACCTGCTCGGCGAGGCGGAAAAGGCGGCATTGCAGGCGGCCGCGGTGATCGGGCGCACCTTCTGGACGGGACCGGTGTACGAGCTGGTCGAAGGCCTCGAGCCTGATCTGCACGTCCTGGAGAGCCGCGACCTCATCCGCCAACGCTCAGGCTCTTCGCTCGAGAGTGAGGTCGAGTACGTCTTCAAGCATGCACTCACGCGCGAAGTCGCGTACGGGAGCCTGACGAAGGCGAGACGAGCGCGCCTCCACGCGCAGTTCGCGGACTGGATCCACCGACTCGGCGAGGGCCGTGACGAGCACGTCCCACTTCTCGCGCACCACTACGCCGAGGCGGTTCGGCCCGAGGATGCCGACCTCGCTTGGGACGGTGAGGCAGACAACTTGGAACGTTTGCGCGTACAGGCAGTGATCTGGCTCGAACGTGCCGGCGACCTTGCAGTCGGTCGCTATGAGATCGACGATGGTGTTGCGCTCCTCCAGCGCGCGCTCGAGCTCGAGCGGGATGAGATTCGACGGTCGGAGCTGTGGCGTAAGGTCGGCCTGGCGAACGCGCTCAAGTTCGACGGTGAGGCCTTCTGGACCGCCATGGAGCGCTCGCTGGAGGTCTGCCACGACCGCGAGGTCTGCGCCAACACATACGCCGACCTCGCGCTCCAGACGGCGATCCGCTCGGGCATGTGGCCGAGACGACCCGAGACCGAGCTCGTGGACGGGTGGATCGAGCAAGCCCTCAAGCTGGCATCCTCCGAGAGCCCGGCGCGTGCGAAAGCGCTCATCGCGAACTGTTTCTGGAGCCGAAAGGCGGGACGCGAGTCAGCTCAGGAGGCGAGCGCGCTCGCCGAGCGTCTCGGCGACATCGAGCTCCGCTTGTACGCGTTCGGCGCACGCACCTGGACGGCCTTTGCCGACCGTGAATTTGCAGAGGCCCTCACCTGGGCGGAGCGGAGCCTCGAGCTCGTCGGGGAGATCGGCGATCCCGATCACGTCGCCGACGTCTACGAGCTCTCGATCCCCGCCTGCTGTGGCATGGGCAGATTCCGAGAGGCCAGGCGGCTCGCCGCGGTTCACGGCGATGTGGTCAAGCCGCTGACACCACATCACCGCCTCCACGGTGCTTCCGTCCTGCTCGAGGTGGAGGAGCTGTGCGGAGCGTGGGACCGCATCCTCGCCGTCGCAGAGTGGACGACGTCCGCGGTCGAGGAAAACCTCGCCACCCCATGCATACGGAACGCGCGCTCGCTGCTCGTGACTGCCGTCGCAGCCGCACACACGGGGGACGCGGACGCCGCGGAGGAGTTTGAGGAGCGGGCGAACGAGGTCGCGACCGAGGGCTACGAACCCGTTCTCAGGGCCCCTCGCGCCTGGCTGGCGCTGCGTCGAGGCGAGATCGACGTCGCACTCGCGATGATGCCGGCCGTCGAGGAATTTCGGATCGGCTTCGCACTGCCGAATGCAGCGGCACGGCTCGACACCTTCGCCGCCGCGCGGCACCGCGAACAGCTCGAGCGCGAGGCGCCCCTGCTTCTGCGTCCAGGCACGTACATCGAGCCATTCGCATTGCGAGCGCTCGGGATCGTTCGCGAGGACGAGGACCTCATTCGACGCGCAGTCGAACGGTTCGAGGCGATGCACCTCGACTGGCACGCAGGCGAGACTCGCGTCCTGCTCTGAGATTCCTTCCACCGCCAGGCGGGTGGGCACGGCGTTCATCGTCCTCGTCTGGGTGGCGGCCTCCCTGATCTGCCGCTGGTACGTGTCCTGGGCGTGGCCGTAAACGTCCTGATCCGGTTCGCGCCGGCCGAGGACCGCTCAGATCTGACGGGATACCTCTATACATCTGCGATCGTCTCCCTGGTCGGTGTCCAGGCCGACGAGCTGATCCGAAAGGACGCGACGGAAGGGAAAAGGGGATCTTCGAGCGCATGCGCGCCGCGCTCGGGCACTAGGCGCTTCACAGGCCGAGTCCTACACTCAGGACATGGCCGTAAGCCGTAGAACGGTTACCGTCCTCTTCGCAGACGTGGCCGACTCGACGCCGCTCGGGGAGCGACTCGATCCAGAGTCGCTGCGACAAGTCATGTCGCGGTATTTCGATGGGATGTGTGGCGTACTCGAGGGCCACGGCGGCACCGTCGAGAAGTTCATCGGCGACGCGGTGATGGCCGTCTTCGGCATTCCCGAGCTGCACGAGGACGACGCGCTGCGCGCCGTGCGCGCCGCAACCGAGCTCCGTGGGGCGCTCGCGAGGCTGAACGACGAGCTCGAGCGCGAGGTCGGGGTCCGGATCGGCATCCGCGTCGGCGTGAACACGGGAGAGGTCGTCGCCGGCGACGGTATCGGCGGTCAGAGACTGGTGACGGGCGACCCTGTCAACGTGGCGAAGCGGCTGGAGGAGGCTGCGCGTACCGGTGAGATCCTCCTCGGGGAGACGACGCGCAAGCTCGTGGAGAACGCGGCGATCCTGGAGCCCCGCGACGAGTTGACCGTGAAAGGAAAAGCGGAACCGATCGTTGCGTGGAACGTCCTTGGCGTTATCGAGGGCGCGCCCGCGTACGCGCGCCGGCTCGACGCGCCGCTTGTCGGACGCGGGGAAGAACTGCGCACGCTTCGGGACGCATTCGATGACGCCGTTACGGATCGCTGTTGCCACCTCGTCACGATCGTCGGCCCGGCGGGCATCGGGAAGTCGAGGCTCGCAGCGGAGCTCTGCAGGAGCCTACGGGGAGAGGCGCGCGTACTGAGCGGCCGCTGTTTGCCGTATGGAGACGGGATCACATTCTGGCCGCTCGTGCAGATTGTCGGGGTGCTTGGGAGCGACGAAGGAGTGCGCGACATACTTGCCGACGCCGAGGACGCGGATGTGGTTGCCGAGCGTGTGCTGGGGGCCGTCGGGCCGACACCGTCGGCTGCGGCGGGAGGAGAGATGTTTTGGGCCGTCCGGCGGCTGTTCGAGGAACTTGCGCGTGAGCAGCCGCTCGTCATCTTGATCGAGGACATCCATTGGGCCGAGCCGACGTTGCTCGACCTGCTCGAGTACCTCGCGGGTTGGACGAACGACGCGCCCGTCTTGCTCCTCTGCCTCACGCGTGCGGACTTGATCGACGAGCGCCCGGTTTGGCTGACATCCAAGACCGGCACGAGTCTTATGCTCGGCCCGCTCACGGCGGCGGAGTCGCAGGCGCTGCTCGAAGAGATCGCACATGAGTGGCCGCTCGACGCGGCAGCCCGCGCGCGGATCGCAGAGGCGGCCGAGGGGAATCCACTCTATGTGGAGCAGATGGCGGCGATGCTCGCCGAGGGCGAACCCGCCGACGCAATCCCACCGTCCATCCAGGCATTGCTCGCCGCCCGACTCGACCGACTCCCGATCGAGGAGCGCGCGGTCCTCGAGCGCGCCGCCGTGGCGGGAAAGGAATTCGGGCGCGGCGCGCTCGTCCAGCTGTCCCCCGAGGAGGAGCGTGCGGATTTGGACGCTCGCTTGCTCAATCTCGCGCGCAAGGATCTCCTGGCCGCCCGCCCTGGGCGCGAGGATGCCTACCGCTTCCGCCACGCGTTGATCCGCGACGCGGCCTACGCGGGCATTCCGAAGGAGCTGCGCGCCCAGCTACACAAACGATTCGCGAACTGGGCCGCGCGTACAAACGCGGGTCGCGCCGGCGAGCTCGACGAGATCGTCGGCTACCACCTCGAGCAGGCCTACCGCTATCGCGAGCAGCTCGGGCCGGTCGACGACCCCGCGCGTGGAGTCGCGGAGAGGGCCGGCGAGTTGCTCGGCGGCGCCGGACATCGCGCCTTCGCCCGGGGGGACATGCCCGCCGCGGTAAACCTGCTGGCGCGCGCAGCCTCGCTGTTGCCGGACGAGCACCCGACGCGGCTCGAGACCCTGCCTGAGCTCGGAAGCGCCCTCATGAAGACGGGCGACTTCGGGCGCGTCGATGAAGTCCTGAGCGAGGCGCTTGCTCGCGCCGCGGAGGCCGGCGACAAGCGGCTCGAGCTGCGGACGCTCATCGAGCGCGAGTTCTTCCGCACGTTCACAAGTCCCGGCAACTCGCCGGCGGAGTTGATTCGGGTGGCGGAACACGCGATCCCGCTGCTCGAAGAGCTCGGCGACCACCTCGGCCTCGCGAAGGCGTGGTGGCTCCGGAGCGAGGCGGACGTGATCGCCGGTCGCTGGGGCGCGCGGGCCGAGGCGCTCGAGCGCGCGCTCGAGCATGCCCGACGGGTGCCCGACGCACGCGAGGAATCAACGGTCGTCGCCCTGCTTGCGCAGGCGCTCGAGTACGGGCCGACTCCGGTCCCGGAGGCGATCCGCCGCTGCGAGGAAATCCGCGACGCGGCTCCGGATGATGCCTCTGTCGCCGCGATCGCGAGCACGCTCGGTGCCCTACACGCGATGGAGGGCGACTTCGACGAGGCACGGGAACTCTGCGAGCAGGCTCGGGCGCTATGGGAACAGGTCGGCCGTCGCTATCTTCGGATGGGAGGATCCCTCGCCGCCGCTTCCGTCGAGCTCTTGGCAGGCGATCCCGAGGCGGCGGTGCGCGAGCTCCGCTGGGCCTACGACGAGCTCGAGCGGATGGGAGAGCGCGGAATGCGCTCGACGGTGGCCGCCTTCCTCGCGCAGGCGCTCGTGGCCCAAGGCCGGTATCAGGAGGCGGAGGAATTTACGCAGATCAGCGAGGAGACCGGCGCCGAGGCCGACGTCGTCACGCAGGCGATTTGGCGGAGCACGCGCGCGCACGCCTTGGCGCACCGAGGAAATGTCGATCTTGCCGAGCAGCTCGCCCGAGAGGCGATAGAGCTCGCAGCAGGAACGGACTTCCTCGACCTGCAGGCGGAAGCGTTGCTCGGTCTGGCGGAGGTACTCCGCGCCGCAGGTCGAGCCGAATCCGCTCGACCACTCGTCGAACTCGCGAAGAGCACGTACGAACGAAAAGGAAATGTCGTCGGTGCTCTCCGAGCAGGCGCGTCTCTCGCCCAGATTTCGGCCTGAGTCGTAACATCGCCGCCCCCGGCACGTTAGGCTCGCGTGGTCAACGACGAAGGAGGGAGAAGGTGGCACCACAAGAGCACCCTGGCGAGGGGCGGGACATACATGCCGCGGCCAACGACGCATGGAATAAGGCCAAGGCCAACGGAGATACGTCTCCCCAGATGACAGTCAAGAAGATCGTGGCTGTCGGGACCAACCCGATCACCGGCTACATCGTGATCCTCTCGCCTGGCGGGTAAGCCGGCGAGGCGGATCCGAGGCAGGAGGACGAAGTGACAGACGTGGCGAAGGTCATCACCGTCATCGGCTCGTCGCCGGAGAGCTTCGCCCAGGCGGCCGCTGCGGCCGTTCAGGAAGCGGCGAAAACGCTCCGCGGCATCAGCGGCGCCGATGTCGTGTCGATGAGCGCCGTCGTCGAGAACGACCGCATCACGCAGTACCGGACGACGGTCAACATCGCGTTCGGGATCGAGCGCTAGACGCTAGGACTCGAGGACGCGCTTCAGGTTCTGGAGCGCGTCCACCTGCGCCCGCATCGAGCGCGCGACCATCGGCGCCATCAGCTTCTGCGGGCCACGCAGAGCCGCCGAAAGCGAAAACGTGATGCGCGTGCCGCCGTCTGCGTCCTCGAATGTGTAGGACCCTTCAGGCTGGACCGGCCCGCCGAGCGTGCGGAACGCGATGTGAGAGCTCGCCTCGTACGCCGTCACTTCGAAGTCCGCGGGGATGCGCCGACCCATCGGCCCTTTGACGCCTTGCCGGTAGACGGCCCCGTGTCCCTCTCCGGACGCGCGCTGGATGTCGAGGACACCGGGTCGCCATTTGGGATCGTTCTCGTGATCTGCCACGAACGCGAAGACCTCCGAGCGGGGCTTATTGACCACGACGCTGTTCTCCGCGGACGGCACGACGGGACCTTAACCGGCGACGAGAGCACGCGCGAAATCGTCGGGATCGAAGGGCCGCAGATCC